>OGXO01001716.1_pt1 | contig 11719 bp, 13 predicted proteins | sample 1576321 | NCBI WGS metagenome assembly OGXO01 (sample SAMEA3541568, study PRJEB24748) | human gut metagenome | biome: human gut; feature: human-associated habitat; material: faeces | place: China | collected 2012 | reverse complement strand
ATCTCATGGTAAGGACATTCAGAATTTTATCAAAAAAAGCACTCCGGCTGTCGCTTCCCTTATGCAATTCTGTAAAAATCTCTCCGTCCTGTAAAAAGAGAATACGGTTTGCATAGCTGGCCGTGAAAGCATCATGTGTTACCATGAGAATGGTTGCCCCCATCTGCTCATTGATACTTTGGATCGTGGACAGAAGCATTTGAGAGGAATGGCTATCTAATGCACCGGTTGGTTCATCGGCTAAAAGCAGCTTTGGATTGTTAATAATGGCTCTGGCGCAGGCACAACGCTGCTTCTGGCCGCCGGATACCTGATACGGATATTTGTTCAGAATATCACGGATGTTCAATTTCCCGGCGATATCCATAATGCAAGGCTCCACTTCTTTCGCCGGAGTCTTGTTGATTGCCAATGCCAACGCAATGTTTTCGGAGATTGTCAGTGTGTCCAGCAGATTGAAGTCCTGAAACACAAACCCTAAATTCTCCCGGCGAAAGCGGGCAAGAGATTTCGGCTTTAGTTCTGTAATGTCTGTCCCCTCCAAATAAATATGACCTGCGCTTACTGTATCAATGGTGGAAATACAGTTGAGCAGTGTTGTTTTCCCTGATCCTGACGCTCCCATAATCCCCAGAAATTCTCCTGTTTCTACAGAAAAGCTAATATCCTGAATGGCTTTTGTGATATTTCCTTCATTGCCATAATATTTCTGGATATGCTCTAATTTCAAAATAGGTTCCATGTGTTCTCCTGCCTTCCTAAATCTTTCATGCCTATATTTTAATCCGTATCCATGCCTTTTTGTATCAAGTTTTCTTACGCAGTTCTTACAAAAACGTAAGAAGTGCAGAGCATATCAGCCCTGCACTCCAGTAACAAAATCGTTGATACGGAAGGAAAGTGAAATAGTGGTTCCTTTCCCTTCTGAGCTTGCGGAAATTCCTATTCCCAGCATATCGCAAAGGCGTTTACATAGATACAGGCCAATCCCGGTAGAACTGTGAATTATCCTTCCGTTCTGTCCTGTAAACCCTTTCTCAAAAATACGGGATAAATCGCTTTGTGGTATGCCTATGCCATCATCTTCAACAGATAGGATAACTCTATCATTCTCTTTTACAGCAGAAAAATGTAAAACCGGCTGGTCTATACGGTATTTTACTGCATTACTGATAAGCTGGTCCAAAATAAACCGTAACCACTTATCATCGGAATATATGCTGTATTCTACATTATCTACAGTAACTGTCACATTGTTTTGGCGCAAAAGATATTTGTTATCTGCGATTGCCCCATGTACCACATTGCTAAGTCTGATTTCACGGACAGAATAATCATTTTCCGTATGTTCACTGCGGGCGTAATACAAAGCCTGTTCCGTAAAGCGGTTGATGTTTTCCAACTCTGCCATCAGATCTCTGGTAAAAGAACAGCGGTTATTCTCACAAATCAGTTTTATAGCTGTAATCGGTGTTTTCACTTCATGTATCCATTGTTCGATATATTCTTTATATTCCTTCCGTTCCCTCTGTACCTCGCCAATCCGTTCCAGCATAGATTTTTCAGCCATCTTCATAATCTGGTAGAATACCTGTTCATCGGCTTTTTCCGGCTCCTGCATGATTTCCGGCAGCAAATACCGTTCTTCTAACTGCTCCGTCATATCCAATAGTTTATCCAGATATTTTTTTCGGGAGAAATAGAAAAACAGCAGACAGGAAAAAAGGACAATCAGCCAGACAACCAGAATGAATAGGACAGTTTGAATACTATTACCACTTGCAATTAAAAACAGGGCAAGGGCAAGCATACCCAGCAGATTGATTAAAATGACAGGTAGCTGATTTTTCAGATATTGTTTACCATTCATAATGTGTACCCCTGCCTGTGCTTTGTTTTAATAAAGTCAGTCAATCCAATGGACGCCAGCTTTTCACGGATACGGGTTATATTCACACTTAGGGCATTATCATCCACATAGAGCTGATTATCCCAAAGGAAATCCACAATATCACTGCGAGGACATATTTTTCCTGCGTTCTTAAAAAGATAGTAGAGTATTTTTAGCTCATTTTTTGTCAAATCGGCTTTCCGGCCGCTATATTCTATAAAGCCGCTTTCCAAATGTAAATCTGTGCCGTTCCATGAAAGTACCTCGGTCTGCCCAGAAGCATATGCCCGCCGCAACAGGGAAGCAATTTTCGCCAGCAAGATTGCCGTGTTATACGGCTTTGTAATAAAAGCGTCCCCGCCCAGCATAATGCTGTTCAATTCATCCATGTCTGTGTTGCTGCTTGTCACAAACACTATGGGAATATCGGAGAAGCTGCGGATTTGTGAACAGACTTCAAATCCGCTGTTTCCAGGAAGTTTTATATCCAGCAAAACCAGATGGGGTGCAAATGCCTTCAACTGCTCAATTATTCTTGAAAAGTCAGTTGCAGCGTCAACCTCATACCCATTGCCTGACAATAAGGTTTTCAACTGTGTCTGTATAGTAAGATCATCCTCAATGATGTATATTTTTTCCTTCACGATGGCACCTCCTCGTTTCAATTATACCGTTTGTTAAAGATATTGAGAAGATACCATTTTACTTGCTGGTAGACTTAGTATGAAAGTATCACTTGGATTTTCAGCATATCTCTAGTCCCAGACATACTAAAACAACCTCATCTGCTCATACTCTGCGTGTACCTCTAACAGAACCGGTGTCTTATGCAGCAAATACTCTGTTGCCTGATCATCCAGCACCCAGTCTTTCAGTTCCTCCGGCTCCAGGATCAGCGGCATCCGGTTATGGACCGGCGCCACGGAAGGGTTTGCTTCCGTTGTCAGAATGATAAACCTTTCCTGATCCTCATACCAGTTATAGCACCCTGCCATGAAAAGAACCGGTGCGTCCTTCCGCTCGTATGAAAATTTCTCCTTGCTTTTGTTCCACTCATAAAAGCCTTTAGCCGGAATGATGCAGCGCCTGTGCTGCACACTGTCCTGGAAGGTTCTGCGCTCCATGGCACTCTCTGCCCTTGCATTGATCAGCAGCTTTCCTTTCTCGAACCCTGGAAAGCCCCATTTCATCTGTTCTGCAGCCAGATGATTTCCCTCCCCCTTTAGGATCATAGCATTTTGCGAAGGGACTACATCTCCGGTGCGCTCTATCTGCAGTTTCCTATCCAGATCCCGCACCAGCTTCTCAATTTCTCTGGCAGTCTCATCATCCACATAATAACGTCCACACATCAGTTTTTTCTCCTTTCGCCTGCAGGCTTATATTCCTTCCCAGCTGATCTTCCAGCAATTTTCCTCAAGATAATAATACAGCCGGAATAGATACTCTTGATTTCCCAGAACTGTACTGCACCGGTATTCCTGGATGGGGATGCCGCAGTAGTATTTCTTTTCCTGTGTCAGTACATGGATCTGACTGATCGTATGAAGCAGACCTTCATCATCCTGGTACTTGACCAATTTGGGCATGACGGATCCGGTGCTTGTAAACCAGACACCGCAGGCAATCTTTTCTAAATCCCTTTTCAACTCCCCCTCATCGGGATTTTGTGTATTTGTACCTATTCCCATACTCATACTTCTTCACCTCTAGTTTACCCTGACTTTCTTATAATCAACAGTCCTTTTTTCCCTTGAGATGCCCCCGCTCATGTGGTCAATCGGACTTCCCACAAATGCCGCCCGCTTCACCGAGTCAATCCCATACCGTCCACGGATCCGGTCCACCGCAGCATCCATTTTCTCCAGCTTTTCATAATCTGTCGTGTCAAACATATCCAACTGGCGCATGTTGAACCCATCCTTTACCCGGCTGGTGTGGATCCCCAGATGCCGGATGGCTGTCCCGTCCCATAATTGGTCAAAAAGCTGGCAGGCACAGCGATGGATCTCAATGGTAATGTTCGTAGTGTTCCGCAGCGTCATCTGGTGGCTGGCATAACGCAGGTCATGAGATTTGATTCCCACAGCAATCACTTCCGCCCGCACCTTTGCTGCCCGCAGTCTGGTTCCCACCGTCTCCGCCAACGCCAACAACACCAGCTTCGCAGTGGACGCATCCGTTACATCAAAGGCAATGGTGGTGGAGTTTCCGTACCCTTTATTCGCCGGAGCTTCGGACTGAACAACAGATACATCCATTCCGCGGGAAAACGCCCAGATGACTTCCCCATGTTTCTTCAGATGGACTTTCAGCAGATGCGGCTCCGCATGGGCCAGTTCCCCTATGGTATGGATCCCCAGGTTAAACAGCTTTTTTGCAGTCGCCCTGCCTACAAAGAACAAATCACTCACCGGAAGCGGCCACATTTTATCTTCAATCTCATTATGCCACAGCGTATGCACCCGGTCTGGCTTCTGGAAATCTGATGCCATCTTGGCCAGCAGCTTGTTCTCCGAGATCCCGATATTGACGGTAAATCCCAGCGAATCCCGGATTTGATCTTTCATCCTGTATGCTGCCGTCACCGGATCGCCCCAGAGTCCTTCCGTACCTGTCATATCCACAAAGGCTTCGTCTATCGAGTATTGCTCTACGTCTGGAGAATACCGGCGCAGGATATCCATAAATGCCTTGGAGCACTTTTCATATAGCCCATAGTTAGGCGGAACCAGGATCAACTCCGGACATTTCTGTTTCGCCTCCAGAATAGTTTCTCCCGTTTTTATATGGAACTTTTTGGCCGGAATGGATTTCGCCAATATAATTCCGTGCCTCATTGCCATATCACCGCCAACCGCAGACACTTTTTCCCTCAAATCCTCTTTCCCACCCAAATGATGGAGGCGGTAAGTGGCTTCCCAGCTCAGAAATGCGGAATTTACATCAATATGAAAAATAACGTTTCTTCTTTCCAAACTCATGTTCGCCTCCCTTTTCTCTTATTATGGCGAACATATGTTCTTTCGTCAAGAGGATTTTTCTGTCAAAACCTGACGTACAAAGGGGTGCTGCTTATTTGTTATGCTATATATAGGTGTGTAAAGCTATTTTTTATTTGACCGCTACTATATCTAGTGTTATACTAAATTTGTACCATATATTTTGTGTCTATCCGGAAAGGATAATCACACGCTGTTTAGGTTTGTAATCAGTCAGAGGGATACTCTGCCATCATGGCAGTACCTTCTGGCTTTTTTATTTTGCAGAAACTGCACGCTGTTAGAGAATGAACATTTTGCGTCATTCTCTTTTTTTATGCCTGAACATAGGAAAGGAGGGTTGTTTTTCAGCGCTCCGGATGGACATGGTAACAGAAAGGAGAAGCAGAACCATGAATGAAGGAACCAAAATCAAAGAACTGGTCCAGACACTCAATCATCACCGGCACGCTTACTATAACCTGAACGTACCGGAAATTTCCGATGTCGAGTATGACCGGATGTATGACCAACTGACAAAGCTGGAGGCGGAAACGGGGATCATCTACTCCAATTCCCCTACCCAGACAGTCGGCTATCCGCCGGTCAGTGAGCTGAAAAAAGTGCCGCACCCGCATCCGCTTTTATCTCTGGACAAGACAAAGCAGGTAACGGATCTGTGCCGTTTCTGCGGCAGTCACGCAGCTTTGCTCATGCTGAAGCTGGACGGGCTGACCGTAAAACTCACTTATGAAAACGGCAGGCTCAAAGAGGCAGCCACCAGAGGAGACGGTGAGACCGGTGAAGAGATCACTCATAACATTCCCGCTTTTGAGAATGTGCCGCTCACGGTTGCTTACAAAGAGCGGCTGGTTGTCACCGGAGAAGCCTTCATACACAAGAAGGATTTTGAACGGCTGAACACCACACTCCGGGACAGAAACGGGGAACCTTATAAAAACGCCCGGAACCTGGCTGCCGGATCTGTGCGGAGTCTGGATCCGGAGAACTGCAAAGGCCGCTGTGTCACCTTCCTCCCATTCAACGTACTGGAAGGGCTGGATGAGGGAGAAAACAGCAACAGCCGGGAGGAACGCCTGTACCAGTTATCAAAGCTGGGCTTTGGTTCCTGCCCGTATATTCCCCTGAATCCGGATCAGATTTCGCCGGAATATCTGGATCTTCGTATCCAGGACCTGATGGAAAAGGCAGAAACACTGGATCTTCCCATTGATGGAATGGTACTGATCTTCGATGACCTGGCATATTCCGCAAGCTGCGGAAGGACCGGACACCACTACAAGGACGGGCTTGCCTACAAATTCGAGGATGAAACCTACGAGACTATCCTCCGGAGTATCGAATGGACGCCTTCCCGCTTCGGGGAACTGGCGCCTGTGGCAGTCTTTGACACAGTGGAGATTGACGGCTGCTCCGTATCCAGGGCCACGCTTCATAACCTCACCTTTATCCGGGAACTGGAGCTGGTGCCGGGATGCCGTATCCTGGTATCCAAACGGAACATGATCATTCCCCATGTAGAGGAGAACTTGGACCGTGGAGACTATCTGGATGCAGCACCTGCTACCTGCCCGTGCTGCGGCGCTTCTACAGAAGTTCATCGGAAGATTGCAGAAAAAGGACGGATTATTGAAACCGTACACTGCAGTAATCCGGCCTGTGAAAGCCAGCAGTTGAAAAAATTCGTCCATTTCGTATGCCGGAAAGCCATGAATATTGAAGGGTTAAAGGAAGCTACGCTGGAGAAGTTCCTGGCTCTGGGATATCTTCAGACTTTCCAGGATATCTACCATCTGGATACACATCGGGAGGAAATCATCCATCTGGATGGATTCGGGGAGAAGTCCTTTGACCGGCTCTGGAACTCCATAGAAGCCAGCCGGCACACCTCTTTTGTCCGTTATCTTGTCAGCATGGATATCCCCATGGTTGGCCGCACAAAAAGCCGGGTGCTGGATACCGTATTTTCCGGCAATCTGGACACTTTCAAAGCGGCTGCTGTGGATGGCTATGATTTCACGCAGTTAGAGGATTTTGGCGCCACACTGAACCGGAACATTCACGACTGGTTTGCGGATGAAGAAAATCTGGCGCTCTGGGACACGTTACAGAAAGAATTTACATTTGAAGAAAGAAAGGAAGAAACCACTATGACAAAAGACAATGTATTTGCAGGAAAAACAATCGTAGCAACCGGAAAGCTGGAAAACTTTACCCGCTCAGAGATCAACGACCAGATCCTGTCGCTTGGCGCAAAGCCGGGCAGCTCTGTAACAAGCAAAACGGATTATCTCATCTGCGGAGAAAAAGCCGGAAGCAAGCTGGCGAAAGCCAAGTCTTTAGGCATAACCATTCTGTCAGAAGCAGAGTTTCTGGCTAAGATCTCTTAAATACCGCTTACGGTTTTCGCTGAATAATGATTTTGGGGACAGGGGCTGTCCGACAGTCCCGTGTCCCATGGAGAAAGAAGGAGATTATTTATGAATATCAGAGATCGAATTGCAAAACTACTGGCATTATCAGAAAGCCCGAATGAGCATGAAGCAAAAGCAGCTCTTTTAAAAGCCCGTGAGCTCATGGCAACGCATAAGCTGCGTCCGGAAGATGTACTGGATGCAAAGGAACAGAAAGTGATCCGGAAAACAATCAGAGCCAGCTGCACAAAAATGACAAACAAATGGGCGGTGGAGCTTTCTGCCGTGATTGCCCCACATTATTGCTGCAAGGCATATTACAGTCGGATAAAGCGCACAAAAACGGCAACCATCGGCTTTATTGGCCTAGAAGATGATTATGAGGTGTGTTCCCGCATCTTTCTGTACGCTTATGATTACATCCTGGCACATTGCCAGGAGCTTCGCCAGAAGTACAAGAAGATTTATAGCGGGACGCAGCTGCGGGAACTCTGCAATGCCTATGGTGCAGGTTTTGCCGCCGGTCTTTATGAATCCTTCCAGAGTCAGAACAAACAACACGAAGAAGGCTGGGGGCTTGTCCTTACTGTTCCCCAGGAAGTAGAAAAGGCGGCAGCTTCCCTGCGTAATGGCGGGGTTTATGCAAATCTGAATCCTGGAAACTTCCGCAGTTTTTCCGCACAAGGCTATGAGGACGGCAAAAACTTCCATCCGGAGACTTCTTTGGAACAAACAGAAAATCCAACCTCTCTCTGTGGCTGATGCCAGCACAGAGACGCATGAAAAGTGAACAGGAGACAAAGAAATGGAAATAAGCCAGGAAAACCTTGCAAAGCTCAGGAATACTTTTCCGCCGGGAATCCGTGTGGAACTGATCCGCATGGATGATCCCTACACAAAAATTCCAAAGGGAACCCAAGGTACGGTAATAAACGTCGATGACATCGGAACTATACATATATCATGGGACGGATATCACTGCCTAGGTGTCGTATATGGGAAAGACTCCTGCAGGGTGATTGATCCAGATAACGCTACAAAAGAATAAAGGATTTCGGGAAAGGAACTGCCGGGCAGTTTCCTTCCCTTTAGAAGAAAGATCCAGCCCGCTCCTGTCATTACAGTCCCGGAAATGCTGCGGCCATTCCGCAGATAATTCCGTTGGAATACAAATTCATTTCTGGTATAATAGGGGCAAATGGAGGCAATGATGAGTATGAGTATTCAATCCGATTTTCCATACGCCCCTTGCCCCGGAACACCTGACACTGGAATCCCGAAGGGAGGTTTCGTAAGCTATGGATGGAAAATATTTTTTCAATAACAAAGATATCACGATGAACCTGTGTATCCAGATCCGGGACGTGATCGACATCATCAAGGAAAGGAGCCATCTTTCTTTCCAGGATGCCGCTGGAGCCTTTTACCATTCCAAGACGTATCAGGCTCTGCAGAATACCGAGAATACGCTTTGGGCGGAGTCAGCGGGCTATATTGCAGACCGGTTCTATGAAGAACAGGAACAAAAAGAATTACAGACAAACTGAATATTGAAGCACTATGTTTAAGAAGGGAACTACCTATAGGATAGGCGGTTCCTTTTTTTGTGCGGAAAGGAATGTGCATGAAATCTAATTATCAACCGAAAGAAACTATCCATAAACAAACTCACAGGAATGTTATCTCCTCTTTTACAGGGAAATACACATTTCTCAGCAATTTTTATCCGGCTCCTGTCACCTATATGGGCCAGACCTACGCCAATAATGAAGCCGCTTTCCAGGCACAGAAGACCAGCTGTGCGAAAGAGCAGCAGCAATTCTCTATTTTCCGCCTGCATAACCCGGCAGAAGCCAAAAAGCGGGGAAAGAAACTCACGTTGCGCCCGGACTGGGACAAGGTAAAGATTTCCCTGATGTATGAAATCTGTATGTGCAAATTTATGCAGAACCCGGAGCTGCGGGATGCCCTGCTTGCCACAGGAAACAGCCTTCTCATAGAAGGCAATACCTGGGGCGACTACTTCTGGGGCAAGGTCAACGGCAACGGAGAAAATCAGTTAGGGCTTATCCTGATGGATGTACGTGAAAAGCTGAAATGGAGTTTGGAAATGGAAAATGAAATTGCATGAAGGGGTGAATGAACCATGGAAGAAAAGAAGCAGACGGTCTTAACGCTGAAATTCATCGGCATAGATGATTTTTCCTGTCCAACATACCAGGATCAGTATAGCCGCTTATGGAAGGACCTTAACCTGGGACATTCCGAAAATCCAGACTTATATTCTGTTACAGGCAATGACATGGATGGGGAACCAGTATCTCCAATCCGACAGGAACATATCTTTGATCCGGAACCATTCCGGAGAAATCCGTATGAGTTCCAGTATATGCTGTTAAGCCGGATGCAGAGTGACTGTGAATATTTTCTCGGCTATGGGAACCGGAGTGTTACCATCTTATCCAGGAATGATCCGCAGCATCATATTGACCGTATGAAAGAATTATGGGAGGAGCTTCCTGCAGACGGAAAGCCGGAATGGCTGACCTGGGAGCAGCTCCTCACATACGAAAAAGCAATGTGTAACGAATAACCATAATGATTACGAAGGATCTTCCGGCCAGGGAGGTCCTTCTTTAGCAAAGGAGAACGATGCCTTATGAAAATTACGATCTATCAGATCATCCCGGAATTGGATCAGCACAGGCTGATGTTTATGCCGCTTTCCTATTTTCAAAAAGCCGGATATCCATCACCGCCCGCGGAAATTTATGAGTCTGTATTCTACGGAGAGACTGAAGTCACCACGCTGGAAGAAATCTACCGGATTTTTAACCGCAAAGATGAAGCGGATACCCGCTATCTGGAAAAGATTGGTTTTACCGGACATTCCATGTCAGTCTCTGACATTGTGGAAGTACAGGACTCATCGGGAGAAAGCCACTTCTATTTCTGTGATACGTTTGGCTTTCCTCAAATATCATTTCAGAAAGAACGCACCATGCTGCCCGTCCAGAATCATGATTATATCTCTTATGAGCAGGTCAGCCGGTCCAAGTCCGGTTATCTGGCCTATATGGATAACAGCGGAATTTCTATTCATCCTTGTATCCAGGTTCAGCTCCAGCGCTGCAAATACAGTCAGTGCCAACTCGGCTACCGGCTCCGTTACCGGGAGAAGGAAGGGATACCTGCTCGGCAGAGAGAATTTCTGGAACGTCCAGTTGTCCTTCTGTTTGAGGACACGCTAGGGCCAGCTCCGGAAAATTTATGGTATCACAGCCCTAAACCTTCGGTTTGGATCTCCCGGCACCCGGCGCACAGCCCACTAAACCTGAAGCTGGTGGAAGAATGGTGCCAGAGCCAGAATATAACCTATGAATATCTTTAAGAAAGATGGGAGGAAAAGCTATGATCAAAGAAAGAAAAGGAAATCTGCTCCAGGCAGATGCCCCGATGATCGCCCACCAGGTCAACTGCCAGGGTGTCATGGGAGCCGGTATCGCCAGACAGATCCGGGAAAATCTCTTAACTGCAGGCCAGTATCGGGAATATCAGCAGCTCTGCAAAAAGAACAGGGAAGCCCTTCTTGGCGCCTGTTATCTGACGCAGCAGAAGGATTCGCTGCGCTATGTGGCACATCTGTTTGCCGAGAATATTCCCACAGGCAGAAGATTAGATACCGATTATGCAGCACTGAGACAGAGCCTGACTGCCATGATGTTCCTGGCAGCACAGCGGGAATTATCGCAGATTGCCATTCCCGGTTATCTGGGATGCGGGCTTGCAGGCGGTGACTGGGAAACGGTCTACAGCCAGATCCTTATGCCTCTGTTTTCCGAGTCTTGCTTTACCCTTACCATCCTGTACCTGCCGGACAGCATCCGGCGTCTCTGGACGGAATTTGGAGACATCACTATGAACCCGGAAACAGAATGTATTGAGCAAGCCTGGCACGGATTTTCATCCGGAACACACCGGGAAGAAATCTGGCACTGGTTTGAAGAGACATTTCAGATTAGCGTGGCGGAAGCTCTCATGTATGCTAATAACAAAAAGAAAATTATGAGGTGATAAGTTATGAAAGAAAAAATTAAGTGCAGTGAATGTGAATTTTGCAAATCCTTACGCCCGTATGGAAACAGTCGGGCATCTTTTCGCTGTAAACATCCGGATTAGCATTATATTTTAGATTATTTTCAGGAACACAGAATGTCGAAAGATCCAGGATTCCTGGATTATGGAAAGGCCTGGTCCGATGAGGTTCCGATAAAGACCTCTCCGGCATGGTGCCCAAAGAAGAAAAGCAAATAACAAATGACTTGGAGCCGCCCTCACGGACGGCTTGCCATTGCCTCTGCATACTCCTCATCGTTGGGAGCCTTGCCGTGCCAGTCCACACTGTTCTCCAT
>OGXO01001704.1_pt1 | contig 11772 bp, 10 predicted proteins | sample 1576321 | NCBI WGS metagenome assembly OGXO01 (sample SAMEA3541568, study PRJEB24748) | human gut metagenome | biome: human gut; feature: human-associated habitat; material: faeces | place: China | collected 2012 | reverse complement strand
CAGCACCATGAGCGAATTGAAATCGAACGCCTCGCCGTCGGCCACGCCCTGCGGCAGACCCCCTCCGCCCGCCGAAGTGCCGTTCCATCTTTTGAGGGGCGCCCCGCAGTTTTTACAGAATCTCGCTCCCTCTACATTTTCGGTTCCACATTTCTGACAAAACATTTTTACATATCTCCCGGATTAAGATACCATTTTCCATCAAGCTTAATGACTGTGAGCTGCTCATCTTCTCCTGAATCCCGGAGTTCTCCGTCCACATACATTTCATAGGAAAATTCTACTTCTTTTGCATCCTCAATATCGCCCAAATATCCCATATAATCAGACTCCAGGCTCTGAATCTCAGAATCGGTCAGATCTCTGGCGTCTCCTATATCATAATCTACTTTAATATCTCCGGTATATTCATCAAAACCGCTGATCAGTTCATCTTCCAGCATATCTGCCAGTTCATCCGAATCCATACCGGTAACGCCCTCCATCACCTTCAGGTACCGTTCCGGGATCAGCGCCAGGGCGGCATCTGTATCCTGATCTTCCATGACTTTTACCAGATTTTTGATCGGCGTCTTATAAGTATTCCTGAAAAACAGGAAATATGCCATAAATACAGCCCCTGCGATACACACCAGGATCACTCCGATAATCACAGCCGCCACTGCCGGGGATACGCCTTTTTTCATCACTGCCCCCTGAGGCCCTGGATTCATTTTTTGATATCCTGTGCTAAAGCCTGCTCCCGCTGCCGGGTCAACCGGCACACCGCACCTTGGGCAGAACTTTCCTCCTTCTTTTAATTCCTGTCCGCAATGACTGCAAAACATATCCGTTCCCTCCTCACTTTACTCTCTCGTTTTCCTATTCTTCATATTCGCAAATATATCCCAGTTTCCCGCTAAATGATGGAACCGCCGCCAGAATATCATCCGGCACGTCGTTCCATACCCATTTCCCTGAATTCTGATGATAGAAGATATCCAGATACTGCTCCTGTGTCGCTCCGTCCTGGTAGCTGGGCTCCCCTGCCATCCATTCAGACGCGCACCAGTAGCTTCCGGAATTGATCACGTCCCCATACATCTGGCCGGATTCATCCACCCAGTAATAATCTCTTGAATCTGTCGCTCTCATACCGCCAATCTTAAACTGGATATTGGAAAGTCCCCGGCTGTTCAGCTGTGAAATGATATAATCATATTCCTCTCTGCTGTTGATCCTGACCAGATATCCGCCCCGGTCCAGACATTCCTGGTATGCCTGTGTCCATGTCACGTCGCTGATCATATACTCATATCTGTGGATCCCACCCTCTGTCGGATCCGCAGCCTGCCTTGTATTTTCCGCATCCTCTGTATCTTCCTCTGCCTCATCAGCATCTTCTGCTTTCTCCCGGTCCGCCGTATCCGCCTGATCGCTTTCAGACTCTTTCTTTCCCTCTTCTACTCTTTCCTGGAACTTTGCCAGATTCTCTTCTACCTTTTTCTGTTCCTGATGATGCAGATACCAGAAGATACCGATTACGGCGATCAGCACGACCACCACGATCCCTATGATGATCGGGATCACCGGCTTTTTCTTTTCTTCTACCTTCCATCCACAATTCCCGCAGAACATATCCCCGTCCTGAATTTCACTACCACATCTTTTGCATCTCATCGTACTAACTTCTCTCTTTTCCCATATTTAGATTCTTATGTATAAAAACGTCGCCTGACTAATTCATTTTTGTCCCGCAGGATGTACAAAAACGCATCTGCGGCGGAAGCACCTTCCCGCAGTTCGGGCAGATCTTCGGTCCTGCCGGGCGCTCCGGCTCCGCCTGATATGCAGCGCCTGCCCCTGCTTTTTCCAATTTTGCCCCACAGATGATACAAAAACCCTGATCTTCCTCCACAGGAGCACCGCACCTTGGGCATACATTCTCCTCCGGTCCATCAATCTCTTTGGCCGCAGCTTTTTCTCTTTCTTCTGACTGGATATCATTTAGAATATCGCTGATGATTTCCGTCTGCTCTGCAGCCTCTTCTTCGAGTTTTGTACCACAATTCACACAGAATATCTGATCCGGTTCCACCGGAGCGCCACATTTAGGGCATACACCTCCCTGATACTCAGACTGCACTTCTTCCGCTTCTTCAACCGGGGGCTCCTGTTCTCCTGCCCGGACTGTTTCCGGCTCTATCAAAAGCTTCATCTGTCTGTCCGTCTCATCGATCTTTGCAATGATCCCGGCTGCCTCTCCAGGAACATCTGTGCCATCCGCCTTACAGTTTTTATAATAAACTTCTCCTAATTGTGCCATAAATTCCTTTTTCTGATTTTCCAGATTCTTCATTTCGTCCAAAACAGCCATCTTATGTACCCTCCTGAAAAAAATATAGTCATTTTATTTTAGCATATTTTTGCAGAACAGACGTATAATTTTTCTAATTTTAACAAAGAAACTATTAAGCGTAATGCCAAGCATAATGCAGCCGGAAAAAGCTAAAACCTCTCCTGTATCCCGCCAAGCCGGATCTTCAATCCTTCCAACACCCCGGAAGGCACCGGGTCGGCATATGTGTACTCCCCGCTTTTCTTCGGATCTTCAAAATTAATAACCAGGATCTGTTCCCGGAATGGATCAATGATCCAGTATTCTCTGACCCCTGCTTTCTGATACAGCATGAGCTTACGCACATAGTCATGGGAAGAGTTGCTCTTTGATGTAATCTCGACCACCCAGTCCGGCGGACCAGAGCAGTCCTTTTCTGTCAGGATATCACGATTACATACCACCAGAAGATCTGGCTGCACGACTGCTGAATCATCTTTAAAAAGCCGTACATCAAAAGGAGACAAGTATACTTCGCAGTCCCCCTGATGCTTCCGGATAAAACTTTTAATCTCAAAAAACAGTTCTCCTGTCAAATACTGATGCTGCCGGCTGGGAGAGGACAGCATATACAATTTCCCGTTAATGAGTTCCGCCCGGCTGTACTCTGAAAGATTCTCCATATCTTTACCGTCATATTCGCGTGCGGAATACGCATAAGGAGCGGTCTCTTCCCGCAAGAGGACAGGCTCCTCTTTAAACCGGTCATAGCTGAATGGAATTTTCTCCTTTGAAACAAGTACCTGCTCAACAGCCAGCAGCGTGGCATAACGAGGATTCTTTGTCGCCCCGGAGAAGATTTTATTCACCGTACTTAAAGGAACGCCTGACAGTTCAGCTATTTTGGCATTTGTCATCCCTGATTCCTTTTTCATTCGTTTCAGACCTTGAATATCCATAAATGGCCTCCTTTGCTTTCCATAATTGGATATTTTCTAATATTATACTCAATTAGATGTCCGTTTTCAATATATGGATATTATAAAGGAGCTGCCGCCTCCATAATTTGACACAGCAACTCCGTTCTTCTTCTTTCTTAAAATTCTTACATTTCTATATTGGTTTGCAGCCATTATCTTCCCAAAAATTCCTGCAGCAGCTTATCCCTGTACTCCGGTTCCTTTGTCGCCCGAAGAATATCATCGGTACGGCCACTTTCCGCCAGAAGCCCATACAAATTATCCAACAGCTTCATGCCTTCTTCTCTTCCCTCTTCTTTTCCCACCTCTCTGCCCTTTTCCCAGGATGCTTCTCGCTCCTGCCTTAAATGCTTTTCCTGGTCATATTCGTAAATGCTCATTCTCTTCGCCTCCGCCCGGTTTTTTCTCAGGAATTCCTTCAGAATCCCTTCCCGGATACATTCCGTGATCGCTCGTTCCACCGCTTCTGCAATCGGCAATTCCTTCGCATATCTGCGAACACGGTCTGTATACTCCGCATATTCCCACAAGGTCCTGCACGCCGCCATCAATTCCGGATTATGCCCCGCATTATAGGAAATCTCCCTGCTTTTTTATAAATGGAAATGAAAAGCATTGAGATTTCTTTTAGATCTTTTTAGAATGTTCAGACACGGCAACTGCCGCTAAAGAAAAACTGCCAGAAATATAATGCTTTGTGTATATAGTAGCATAAATCTCTGGCAGTGACTATATGGAGTTTTATATCCTTTTATTTCAATACGATCTTACGGAAATTTTTCTTTCCTTTTTTCAGCACCACACCGTCGTCTCCTAAAGTCTCACCGGCAAATGCTGCATAGATATCCGTTACCTTCTCACCGTCTACGGCCACACCGCCCTGCTGAACCGCACGTCTGGCCTCTGACTTTGACGGTACCAGACCGGATTTTACCAGCATGGTCAGGATATCAATGTTTCCGTCCGTCAGCTCTGCCTCTGTAAGTTCTGTGGTCGGCATTTCCGCCGCCGCTCCCTGACTGAACAGTGCCCTTGCAGATTCCTGGGCCTTTCTGGCTTCTTCCTCACCATGTACCAGCTTGGTCAGTTCAAATGCCAGGATTTCTTTTGCCGTATTCAGCTTAGCGCCTTCCCAGGCGTCCATCTTGTCAATCTCCTCCAGCGGAAGGAAAGTTAACATCCGGATACATTTCAGCACGTCTGCATCCGCCACGTTTCTCCAGTACTGGTAGAACTCGAACGGCGAAGTTTTATTTGGATCCAGCCAGACAGCTCCACTCTGAGTCTTGCCCATTTTCTTGCCCTCAGAATTTAAGAGCAGCGTAATGGTCATCGCACAGGCATTTTTGCCCAGCTTCCGGCGGATCAGTTCTGTTCCGCCCAGCATATTGCTCCACTGGTCGTCGCCGCCGAACTGCATGTTGCAGCCGTATTTCTGGTACAGCACATAGAAATCATAGCTCTGCATAATCATGTAGTTGAACTCCAGGAAGCTTAACCCCTTTTCCATTCTCTGCTTGTAGCACTCTGCTGTCAGCATACGGTTGACGGAAAAATGAGGTCCGATCTCACGCAGCATCTCAATGTAGTTCAGATCCAGCAGCCAGTCTGCATTATTGACCATCAATGCTTTCCCTTCCGAGAAATCAATAAAACGACTCATCTGTTTCTTAAAACAGTCACAGTTATGCTGGATCTGCTCCGGCGTCATCATAGAACGCATATCCGTTCTTCCGGACGGATCGCCGATGTAACCGGTTCCGCCTCCGATCAGTGCGATCGGCCTGTTTCCAGCTTCCTGGAGACGCTTCATCAGGCACAGCGCCATGAAATGTCCCACATGAAGACTGTCTGCAGTTGGGTCAAACCCGATATAGAAAGTTGCTTTTCCGTTGTTGATCAGTTCACGGATCTCTTCCTCATCCGTAACCTGGGCAATCAGCCCTCTTGCCTGTAATTCTTCATAGATTCCCATGTTTTTTCTCCTTTTCATTTCTGAATTTATTTTAATTATTTATTTACTTCTGAAATATGACAAACCCACATTCCGTAGGATGATCCAGCACATAGCCGGCCCGGTATTTTCTGGCATACCAGGCGATCAGCAGATCCCCTCCCGCCGCCAGTACATTAAAAAGGCTAACCCACAAGAGGAAATTGCTTCCCGTAACGAATGCTGCCACATAGATCCCAAGTCCCAAAAGCGTTCCAGGGAGCATACATCCAAACAAATACTTTCCCGGCTCCAGCGGCTCCTTACAGTGACAGTAAGGCGTAAGGCTCGACCACATCATGCCGATATAGATACTTTTCCACTTTTCTTTTGTTCCCAGGCACCAGCCTACGCCGTGAAGCACTTCGTGAATGTATGCTGTGACAAGTACCAGAGCCAGCACCAATATAAAATTCAGATCGGCAGTCCAGATCGGCCCCCGGTCCGTCAAAACCCAGATCAGAATCAGGATCAGCGCCACCGGAAAAGATGTCACAAAGACCATTGCATTGGCCTTTGCTGCCGAAAACACCTCCGAATATTCTTTATATCCACGCTGCTCAAAATCTGCCTTCTGCCTTTCATAATTATCGACAATCCTCTGTTTTGCTTTACTCACTTTCTTTTGCTTCTCCATATTCCCCCTCCTTTTCTCTTCGCAGGATCTCCTGCCGGCATGTTTCAAAACATATAAAAAGCCCTTACTGCTTTCACAGTAAGGGCGAATCTACATTTTCCGCGGTACCACCTTGCTTCACCGGCATCTTGCGATGCCGACCTCATCCGGCTGCTCCCGTATATCTTATCCGTTCACAGCCTGGCACTTTAACGCGCGCCAACCCGTCGCTGCCTACTTCCTGTCCCAGGGTTCAGTGCGAGGCTCCGAGACGTATTCATATGCGGTTCCTTCGTGCGCCTCTCATCAGCCGGCAGCTTTCTGTTCGGGTGTCCCGGATACTACTTGCTCTCTTCCAAGCCTTTCGACATATTTGTTTCATCTGATTGCAATCTTATGCTATTTGTGGATATTTGTCAAGCCTAAAATTGGGCCGCCCCATTCTGTGGCGCCTTCCGTTTTCTCTTTTACTCCGCAAGGAACTCCCGGACGTTTTCTTTTGTCACCTTCTCATAGGGCAGGTATATGTATCTTTCATTTACAAATTTAATTTTATCCATTCCTGTACCTGTCACTGCTGCGACCGCCAATTCTGCCATTGCCTCCGCCTGGCCTTCCTTATCATTGTATACAGTCCCGTCCAGTTTCAAATCTACCACGGCCTTTAATCCTACATCCGTACCGTCAATCCCCAAAAAGGCCGGCATACTGGCCTCTGTGCGATTGAGCTTCTCGTAGGCTTCAATTGCACCAAGTGCCATATCATCATTATTAGCCAGAACAAGCTCTATCTGGTTCTGGTGTTGCCCGATCATCTGAAGCATCCGGTTCTGGGCCTGCGCCCGATTCCAGTTGGCAATCCCATAACTCAGCTTTTCCAGTTTCACCCCCCTGCTCTTCAAAGTATCTACCGCATTTTCTGTCCGAATGATTGCATCCTGGTGCCCGGGCTCTCCTTCCAGTACCACATACTGGATTTGTCCGTCTCTATTTCGATCAATCGAGGCATCTTCCTGTATCAGATCCGCCGCCAGTTCCCCTTGCATGATACCGGACTCTTTCGCATACGCCCCCACATAATAAAGCCGGTTCCATTGCAGCAGATCTTCCGCCACAGGCTCTCTATTAAAAAATATAATAGGCACATCATGTTCCCTTGCAAGATCAATGATCTCCGATGGATCTGACCGGTCTACTAAGTTCACACAAAGCACATTACATCCCGCATCCAGCATTTCTTTTACTTGATCGTTCTGCTTGCGCTGCTGCCCGGCCGCATCCCGGATCGTTACTACTGTCCGCCGTTTCTCGCTCTCAAGCCTATTCAGCTGCTCCTCAAAACAGCCCACCAATTCGCTGATAAAGGTATCGCTTTGGTTATAGCTGGCAACTCCCACATAAATTTTATCACTCCCGCCCGCCTGCTGACTCCTGCAGGCAGACATTCCTAAAATACTAAAACAGCACAAAACTACTGCTGCCAGAAACCTCTTCCCGTTCATTTCTTCATTCCCCTGTTAGTTATTCAGACTTTTACTGACTCATTGTATAAATAATCTCCTGGTTTTCTTCCGTGAACAGATTCTCCTTTCTGATCACCGTGTGTGTAACAGTACTGCCTTCTGCTGATTTAAAAAACCGTCTCAGATTCTCCGCAAGCCTTGTCAGGCTTTGATATCCCACACTAAACTCGTCCGGTACTACCAGACATTCTGCTACACCTATATCCAGATAGTATACTGCCTCCGAAGAGTTTCCAATCCCATATACCAGTGCTCCATGAAGATCATTTTTCGCCGCTGCCTCTCCTGCTGCCGTCAAGCTGCGGTCATCAAGCGCCACGACCAAATCCACTGTCGGCTGAGCTTCTAAACTTTTCCTTCCTTGTCCAAATGCTCCTGAAACCGACCAGCGTACATCACCTCCAGATTCCTCCAGGCCGTCCATAAACCCTTCTCTTCGACTCCTGGTCGCTTCCAACGCTTCTGTCTCCACCGCAATCCCTATGGTCTTTCCTTCCAGATTCCCGTCATATTCCTTTAAGAGCTCTTCTGCCAGAGTTCTTCCCATGCTGTAATTATCCGCCTGTATCACCGGGATTTCAGGTGATTCTTTATCACCCAGCGTCTCAGATTCTACGAGAAGTACAGGGATTCTCTGGGAAATATCCTTTAACATCTCCTCCGTATCTTCCCCTGCTGCCGGCTGTATAATAAGTGCATCCGCTCCGTTATCAATCTCCTGCTCAATGACATTTTTCTCATCTTCCGCAGACATCGCCCCTTCAGTGCCCACAACAAACATTTCAATTTCCTGGTCTTCTGCCGCCATCTTAAGGCCATATTTAAACGCCGCCCACTGGCTGTCGTCAGAGTTTTGTACGATCACAGACACTCTTTCTCTGTCATTGACATTGTTCCCAAGAAACATGATGACCGCCAGTATAATCACCGCCATTGCCAGGGCTGCTTCTATGAGAATAAACATCTTTTTACTGTTTTTCATCTTTCCGATTCTTTGTCTTATTCTCATTTTCTTCCTCCGCAAAAATGGCCCGGCCCTGTTCCAGTATTGTCCGGTTTTCTTCTGTATATGGTACTGCCGGAAGGTGAACAAAGACGGTAGTGCCTTCATCCGGTTCACTCTCGATAACCAGCCCATATGCCTTTCCAAACAGAATCTGGATCCGGTTCTTTACATTTACAAGCCCTACTCCTGATCCTTTCTTCTGCACTCTCTGACTGTCCGTAAGCAAAAGATCCGCTTCCTCTTTCGGCATGCCAATGCCATTATCCTCCACAGCCAGTATGATCCTTTCTCCTTCCAGCTTGCCCGTGATCTTTATCTCTCCCGAATCATCCAGACCACTCACACCATAATTGATGGCGTTTTCCAGAATCGGCTGCAGGATCAGCTTTACTATACAGTAGGAATATACCGCCGGGTCCACATCAAAGGTAACAGAAAAGGCATTTTTATACCGGATCTTCTGGATATTCATATAGCTTTCCGCATGTTGAAGCTCATCCCTTACCGTGATCACCGTCCGCCCTTTTGACAGACTGATCCGGAAAAGCTTGGCAAGCTGTGAGATCATAAATACAGCCTCGTCATTTTTCTCTCCCTCCACCATCCATGTAATCGACTCCAACGCATTATACAGGAAATGAGGATTGATCTGACTCTGGAGCGCTTCCAGTTCACTTTTTCTCCTCTCATTCTGTTCCCATACGATCTCTTTCATAAGCAGATCAATCTGTTCATAGGACTTTTGGATCGAATAACCCAGATGCCGGATTTCCTGTGAACCGCCGATATAGATACTGGGCTTCTCTCCCGCCTCATACTCCACAACAGAATCGTTAAGCTTTAAGATAGGCCTGGAGATACGTACGGAAATCACCCGGTTGATCACCATGAGCATCATGACCATCAAAAGAATCAGAATGATGATAAAATACCTCAGATCAGCCATTCCGTGGGTAAATGTGGAATATGGAATCACTCCCACCAGTTTCCATCCTGTATAGCTGACGGTATTGACGATAACCTTCCGGTGTTCTCCCTCAAAGTATTCATCATAAACATTGTCATCCCACTGGGCGGCGGCCTTGTTATTTTCACTGATGATCCCATCGCTGATCTGTATCTGCTTGGGATGATATATGATCTTCCCGCTGCTGTCGCATAGATAATAATACTGCCCGCTGCTGGTAGAATTAATCTGCGTCATCATCTGCGAGATACCGCTGTAGTCCATGTCTACCAGCAATACCCCAAGCTGTGATTCTCCCCGATTCGTCAGTTCCACTACCCGGCTTAAGGAGATCACCCAGTAATACCGCTGGGTTCCATCGTCAAACAGGTTCTGAATATGAGGAGTAGAAAAATGCATATTTTCCATTTCATCCATTGCCTGTATAAACCATTCCTGCTTCGTAACGTTCGGGTCCTCCTTCTGGGAGACAATCGGTTCCGCCGCCAGAAGGCTTCCGTAATTATTATAGATTACAATACTCCTTAGGTTATCCCGGTTGGCCTCATACAGTAGATTCATACCCTCCTGGATTTTCTCTGACTGGTCCGAGAAATCGTTCTCTTTTACCACATTGTAGTAAGCCACATCCGAAATCTGGCGCATACGGATCAGATAATCCTCCAGATTCTCCCCCGTCTGCTCCATCATTGTCCGGGAAGTATGTACCACTTCCTGACGGGTCGACATGGAGAACCACATATACATGACGATCCCAATGACCATCATGATAGAGATAGAAATCACAGAAAACGCAATCATAAGTGTTGACTGGATCCCTTCCGGCTTTAACTTTTCTAAACGAGCAATATACTTATCTTTCACTTCCTGTATACTCCGTCCTGTACTTTGAAGGTGATACGCCAAACTGTCTCTTAAATACATAGCTGAAATAATTTGGATCTGTATATCCTACGCTTTTTGCGATGGTATAGCTCTTGTCATTGGTTTCCAGAAGGAGGCGCAAAGCCTGTTCCATGCGGTATTCTGTCAAATATCCAATGAAAGATTTTCCCACCTCTTTTTTAAAGACCGTAGAAAAATAGGAATTCGACACGCCCAGCTCCCTGCATACCGTATCCAGCGAAAGCTCCGCCTCAAAATAATGGGTCTGCACATACTCCTTCGCCTTTGTGACAAAAGACTGTGTAGACATACTTCTCGCACGGATCATCTGTTCATGCAGAGAAAGACAGATGTCTATAAGTCTTTCTCTCAGCGCTTCCGGCTCCAGGTCAAGAAACGTTCTGTAAAGATCATCGACTCTTTTCCCAAACGCCTCCATTGAAATGTCGTGATTTGCGGAAAACCGGTACAGCCCGCTCACCAGTTCCATAATCGCAATCTGGTGCCCCTGAAGAGATTGGGCAGGAAATGAATTCTTCGCCAGATATCTGTCGGCAGCTTCCCGCACTTCTTGCTCAGATCCCAGACAGATTCTTTTAAACAGTTCCCCCAGCCTGGTATCATCTGTCGGATTGCCTCCGGCTGTCTCCTGCGGATCGATCTCCCGAATATTAACAGCCCGCGAAGCACCATAGATTGCCCGGTAGGAAACTGCTTCCCTTGCTCCGATGTAGGACTTGGCCAGTTCCAGGACATCCCTGCACACCTTTCCCACTCCCACAGTGACTACCGCTCCGATCATACGGCGGGCATATCTGCAGAATCTGTCACATTCATCCGTCAATTCTGCCACCTGCCACTCCTCCTCAAACTGAACGATCATAACGGTATTCCCAAGATAAGAGAACGATTTCGCCCGCCACTTTTCTCCAAGCCGCTCCTCCGCCTGCTTTCGCACAGACGTGTCCAGCAGAAGGGGGTTCATGCCTTCCGGCACCTGTCTGGAAGATGTATGGATCACCAGACAGCAAAATAATGGGCCCGCAAACGCGATCTGATAATCCTGGAGATATTTCGGAAGCTCATTTTCCTGGATCCTTCCTTCGATCAGAGTCGAATAAAAGTTTGCCCGCAGAACAGGGAGGGATTCCATATAATATCTCTGCAGAACCTCCACGCTTCTCTTTTCACTGATCTCTTGATCCAGTTTGTTCTTTACCTGAATAAAAACTTCTTTTAACTCTGCCGCGTTGACCGGCTTTAAGATATATTCTTCCACCTCCAGATGGACCGCTTCCTTGGCATATTCAAATTCATCAAAGCCTGTAAAGATCAAAATCTTTGTTGCCGGAAACTCTCGCTTGATCTGCTGGGATAATTCCATCCCATCCATATAGGGCATCTTAATATCCGTCATCACAATGTCCGGCTGAAATTCTTCCACTAGCTCCAGAGCCTTGACTCCGTTACTTGCGTAGCCGATCA
>OGXO01001703.1_pt1 | contig 11785 bp, 7 predicted proteins | sample 1576321 | NCBI WGS metagenome assembly OGXO01 (sample SAMEA3541568, study PRJEB24748) | human gut metagenome | biome: human gut; feature: human-associated habitat; material: faeces | place: China | collected 2012 | reverse complement strand
GACATCCTTCTCCTTGTCGATCGCGGCGATCACCTTGTCCGCGTCGATATGCTTGGGCAGGGGCAGCTGCACCAGGATTCCGTCGACGCCTTCGTCGGCATTCAGGTCGGCGATGATGCCGAGCAACTCGGCCTCGCAGACCGACTCCGGCTTGCGGATCGTCGTATTGCGGATGCCGACTTCGGCCGAGGCCTTAGCCTTGCCCGTCACATAGGAGACGCTGCCCGGGTCTTCGCCCACGAGGATTACGACCAGATGCGGCACGCGTCCGTATTTCGCGCCGAAAGTAGCCACTTCGGCGGCCATTTCGGCCTTGAGTTTTGCTGAGAGTTCTTTTCCGCTGATAACCATACCTTATATATAACTAATTTTCAAATGCCCAATGTCCGATGTCGGTGCGGTGGAAGAGGTTGTCGCATCCGATGCGTGCGACATCCCGCAGCGCATTGGCGCGTGCCTCGGCGAGCGTGGCTCCTTTGCCCACGACGAACAGCACGCGGCCGCCCGAGGTGAGGATGCGGCTGCCGTCGGCCTTCGTCCCCATGTGGTAAAGGGCGCCTTCCACCCGGTCGAGCCCCTTGATCTCGCAGCCCTTTTCATAGGCTCCGGGATAGCCTTTCGATGCGAGCACGATGCCGAGCGTGGCGAAATCGTGCCATACGAGCTGCGTATCGCCGCCGTCGGCCACAGCGCAGAAGATATCCACGATGTCGCTTTTCAGGCGCGGCAGCACGACCTCGGTTTCGGGGTCGCCGAAACGGGCGTTGAATTCGATGACCTTGATCCCTTGCGGGGTCTTCATCAGGCCTCCGTAAAGCACGCCTTCGAACGGGCAGCCCTCGGCGACCATCGCGTCGGCGGTCGGTTGCAACACCTTCTCGAGCGCATAGCGTTCATCCTCGGCCGTAATGAACGGCAGGGGCGAATATGCGCCCATACCGCCCGTATTGGGCCCCTTGTCGCCGTCGAATGCCCGCTTGTGATCCTGCGCCAGCACCATCGGCCATACCTTATGCCCGGAGACGAAGCACATGAACGAAAATTCAGGCCCCGTGAGGAAATCCTCGACGACGACCTTGCCCGCGCCGAATTTGTCGTCGAGCAACATGTCCTTCAGGGCGGCATCGGCCTCCTCCATCGTCTCGGCGATCACCACGCCCTTGCCCGCGGCCAGCCCGTCGTATTTCAGCACAGCAGGCAGCGGACGCGAAGCGACATAGTCCATCGCCGCGGCATAATCGGTGAAGGCCCGGTAACCGGCCGTCGGAATGGCGTATTTGGCCATCAGGTCTTTGGCGAACTCCTTGCTCGACTCGATACGCGCGGCAGCCTTCGTAGGGCCGAAAGCCCGCAGCCCGGCGGCCTTGAACACATCGACCACACCCGCCGCCAACGCCACCTCGGGGCCGACGACCGTAAGACCGATGCCGTTCTGCGCCGCAAAATCGCGCAGCCGCTCCACCTCCGTCTCGCGGATAGCCACGCACTCGGCCTGCGCCGTAATACCCGCATTGCCGGGGGCGCAAAATATCTTCTCCACCTGGGGCGAGCGCGACAGCGCATCCACAATTGCATGTTCACGGCCACCGCCGCCAATAACCAAAACTTTCATACGAATACGAATTAATAGTTTTCACCGCCGTTATGCCGCCGGACGATGTATGCACGGCCTACCGCCGCTCACAAGTCCGGCACTCTCCCCAAGCCCCTCCCTCGGGAGAGGCTTGTCGCAGCGGCAAAAGTTTTTATTTATACCGTCCGATTTCCGATCGCCACGGAAGCGGATTTCACCTTGGCGAAGTCCGCTTCGGGCGGGGCACAGCATCCTGTTTCCCGCCCGAAGCGGGCACGGTGAGGCGAAAGGTGCCGCGATAATCGAAAATCAATGTTTGAAATGGCGCTCGCCCGTGAATACCATGGCGATGCCCTTCTCGTCGGCCTTCCGGATCGAGTCCTCGTCACGTACCGAACCGCCCGGCTGCACGATGGCCGTCACGCCGTATTCGGCAGCCAGCGTCACGCAGTCGTCGAAGGGGAAGAAGCCGTCCGAAGCCAGCACCAGCCCTTCGGTGACGCCGGCGGCATGCGCCTGCCGGAGGGCGATCTCGGCCGAGCCGATGCGGTTCATCTGCCCGGCGCCCACGCCCAACGTACGGCCGTCCCTGACGGCGACGATGGCGTTCGACTTGACGTGCTTGACGATATGCCAGCCGAAATTCAGGTCGGCCATCTGTGCCGCGGCGGGTTTTGCCTTCGTCACGCACATATCGGCCGTGACGGTTTTCGTCGCCACGTCGAGATCCTGCACCAGCAGGCCGCCGTTGACGCTGACATATTGCTTGGAATCGGCGTCGCCCTGCTGCATATCGACCTCCAGCAGCCGCAGGTTTTTCTTCGTGCAGAGCACTTCGAGCGCCCCTTCGTCGAATTTCGGCGCCATGATGATCTCGAGGAAGATCGGTTTCATCAACTCGGCCGCCTCGCGCGTTACGGTGCGGTTCGTGGCGACGATCCCCCCGAAGATCGACACCTTGTCGGCCTCATAAGCCTTCGTCCAGGCATCCACGACATCCTTGCCGACGGCAGCACCGCAGGGATTCATATGTTTGAGCCCCACGCAGAACGGCTCATCGAACTCGCGGACGATACACAGCGCGGCATTGGCATCCTGGATATTGTTGTACGACAACTCCTTGCCGTTGAGCTGACGGGCAAAAGCCAGCGAATAAGGCACCTCTTTCTCCTCACGGTAGAACTTGGCCGACTGGTGGGGGTTCTCCCCGTAGCGCAGCGACTGCACGAGGTCGAATTCAAGGAACAGCTTCTCGTTAAGCCCGGCCTGTGCACGCATATAGGCCGCGATCATCGCATCGTACTCAGCCGTATGGGTGTATGCTTTGGCCGAAAGTTTCAGGCGCGTAGCCTTTTCCGTATTGCCGCCGGCACGGATTTCACCGAGCACCTGCTCATAGTCCGCAGGGTCGCAGACCACCGTGACGTCGGCCCAGTTCTTGGCCGCAGAACGCAGCATCGAAGGGCCGCCGATGTCGATGTTCTCGATGGCGTCCTCCATCTTCACATCGGGTTTGGCAATGGTCTGGCGGAACGGGTAGAGGTTCACACAGACCATGTCGATAAATTCGATATTGTTATCTTTCAGGGCTTTCAGGTGTTCGGGATCGTCGCGTCGCGCCAGCAGGCCGCCGTGCACGTTGGGGTGCAGGGTCTTGACGCGGCCGTCGCAGATCTCGGGAAAGCCCGTCACGTCGCTGATGTTGATAACCTCGACCCCGCTGTCGGAGAGCAGTTTCATCGTGCCGCCCGTGGCGATCACCTCCCAGCCCAGGGCACGCAGGCCCTTGGCGAAATCAACAACACCCGTTTTGTCGCTGACACTGATTAATGCACGCATATCGTTATTATTCCTTTAATAATTTATTAATCGTTTCTATATAAAGCGGATATTCCACCGCATGAATCCGGGCTTCCAGCTCGGCGATGTCGTCTCCGTCGTATCCGAACGCCCGCTGGGAGATGATCTTCCCGCCGTCGAGCGTCGCATCGACATAGTGGATCGTCACACCGAAGACCTTGACGCCGTATTCCAGCGCCTGTTCGATGGCATGCGCCCCGCGGAATGCCGGCAGCAGCGAAGGGTGGATGTTGACGATCCGTCCGCCGTAAGCCCCCAGCAGCACGTCGCCGACGATGCGCATGTACCCCGCCAAGCAGACCAGCTCCACGCCGGCTTGGTCGAGCCGCCGCACGATCTCGCGCTCGTAGTCGGCCTTCGAGGCATACTCTTTCGGGGCGAATACGAATGCCTCGACCCCGTGCCCCGCAGCCCGCTGCACAACCCCGGCGCCGGGTTTGTCGCAGACCATCAGCACCACCCGGGCCGGGATCTCTCCCCGCTCGCAGGCCGTGGCGATAGCCTCGAAGTTCGTGCCGCTGCCGCTGGCAAAGACCGCAAGGCGTCGCACGGCCTTAGCGGATTACGACACCCTCGGTGTCCGTGACACGTCCGATGACGGCCGCCTTCTCGCCCTGCTCCGCAAGGATGGCGATGGCTTTCTCTGCCTGCGACGCATCGAGGGCGATGACCATGCCGATACCCATGTTGAAGATGTTGAACATCTCGCGGTGGGCCACCTTGCCGTATTTCTCGAGGAAGCGGAACACGGGCAGAATCTCCCAAGTGCCCTCCTCGATCTCGAGCCCCTGCCCTTCGTGCAGAATGCGGGGGATATTTTCGTCGAACCCTCCGCCCGTGATATGGCTGATGCCGTGTACGTCGCAGCTGCGGATCACTTCGAGCACCTGCTTCACGTAGATCTTCGTCGGGGTGAGCAGCACTTCGCCCAGCAGTTTGTTCGACAACTCGGGATAGACCTTGTGCAGATCCAGGCAGTTATCCGCAAGAATCTTACGCACGAGGCTGAAGCCGTTGGAGTGCACGCCGCTCGAGGCGATGCCCACCAGCACATCGCCGGCCCTGACCTTCGATCCGTCGATGAGCTTCGATTTCTCGACCACGCCGACCGTGAAACCGGCGATGTCGTACTCGCCCTCGGAGTACATGCCCGGCATTTCGGCCGTCTCGCCGCCGACCAGCGCACAACCCGCCTGGCGGCAGCCGTCGGCAACGCCACTCACGATGGCTTCGATCTTCTGGGGTTCGTTATGGCCTACGGCGACATAGTCGAGGAACACCAAGGGCTCGGCACCCTGCGCCAGCACGTCGTTGACGCACATGGCCACGGCATCGACGCCGATCGTGTCGTGCTTGTCCATCTCGAACGCCAGCTTGAGCTTCGTGCCCACGCCGTCGGTACCGCTCACCAGCACCGGCTCCTTCACGTTCAGCGCCGAGAGGTCGAACATGCCTCCGAATGCACCGATATTGCCCATCACGCCCAGGCGCGAGGTCGATGCCACGTGTTTCTTGATGCGCCGCACCACTTCGTATCCAGCCTCGAGGTTCACACCGGCCTTCTCATAACTCTGTGCCATTATAATCTTCCTTTTAAAGTAGTCCTTAACATTTTACGTCTTTGTTCACCTCATCGACCGACTGGTACAACGCCGTGGGATAGTGCCCCGTGAAGCAGGCCATGCACAAATCCTTGCGGTTCCCCGCCCTGAGCAGCGCCCCGGGCGACAGGAACGCCAGCGAATCGGCGCATATCTCCTCGCGGACACCGTCCACCTCCTTGCGCGCCGAGATCAGCTCGTCGCGGGTCGAGGTATCCACCCCGTAGAAGCAGGGGTGCGTCATCGGGGGACTGGCAATGCGCACGTGCACCTCGGTGGCCCCCGCCTCCTTGAGCATCGTGACGATGCGGCGCGAGGTCGTACCGCGCACGATCGAATCGTCGACCAGCACCACGCGCTTGCCCTTGACGATCGTCCGCACGGCCGAGAGCTTCATGCGCACCCCTTTCTCGCGCAGCTCCTGCGAAGGCTGGATGAACGTACGGCCGATGTACTTGTTCTTGATAAGCCCCATTTCATACGGCAGGCCGCTCGCCTCGGCATAGCCCATCGCGGCGCTGAGGCTCGAGTCGGGAACCCCGACCACGATGTCCGCCTCGGCAGGCGCCTCGCCGAAGAGCAGGCGCCCCGACTCCTTGCGGTAGGCATGGACGTTGCACCCTTCGATGTCACTGTCGGGACGTGCAAAGTAGATATACTCCATCGAGCACATCTCGCAACGCTTATACTGCGAGAAATCGCGGCTCCGGATGCCCTCGCTGTCGATCGTGACGATCTCGCCCGGCTCGACGTCGCGGACGAACTCCGCACCCAGCACGTCGAAGGCACAGGTTTCGCTCGACACGACATAACCGTCGCCCAGCCGGCCGATCGACAGCGGCCGCAGGCCGTATTTGTCACGGCAGGCATAGATGCGATTGGCGGTCATGATCAGGAATGCAAAAGCCCCCTCGATCATGTTCAGCGCGTCGATGATCGAATAGATGCGCGGACGGTCGTGATACTTGGTCTCCTTCTTGATCAGGTGCGCCAGGATTTCGCTGTCCGAGGTCGACTGGAACAGGCTCCCCTTGTTCTCGAGGTAAATACGCAGCAGCGCCGAATTGACGATATTGCCGTTGTGCGCCAGCGCGAAATCGCCCGTGTTGTGGCGGAAAAGGAACGGTTGCACGTTCTCGATGCCACCACCGCCGGCGGTGGTATAGCGCACATGCCCGATGGCCATGTCGCCCTTGAGCGTCGAGAGGTTTCCCTCGCCGAACACCTCGGTGACCAGGCCGCCGCCCTTGATGCGGCGGAACGTCGCGTCCCGGTCGACGGTCACGATACCGGCACCCTCCTGTCCGCGGTGCTGCAAGGCATGCAGGCCATAGTAGGTCAGCGACGCTGCGTCCTTGACTCCGAAGACGCCGAACACCCCGCACTCCTCATGCAACTCGCGGTCGCTAATCTGCCCCATCACCATTACCCGACGATTTTCTGCAAACGTGCCAAAATCTCCTCGTAAGCCTCGCGCACCTTGCCCAGGTCACGACGGAAACGGTCTTTGTCGAGTTTCTCGTTGGTCGTCATGTCCCACAGGCGGCAGGTGTCGGGCGACACTTCGTCGGCGAGCACGATCTCCCCATCCGACGTACGGCCGAACTCGATCTTGAAGTCCACGAGTTTGATGTTCATCTTGGCGAAAAGGTTGCGCAGGATCTCGTTGATACGCGAGGTCATGGCGTAGATCAGTTCGAGTTCCTCGTAGGTCACGGCACCCAATGCCACGGCGTGGTGGTCGTTGATCAGCGGGTCGCCCAGCTCGTCCTTCTTGTAGCAGATGTCGTAGATGACGTTCGACGGCTGCGTACCCTCCTCGATGCCAAGGCGCTGGGCCATCGAACCGGCGATGACATTGCGCACGATCACCTCCAGCGGGATGATCGTCACCCGGCGGCACACCTGGTCGCGGTCGTTGATCGTCTCGATATAGTGGGTCTTGACACCCGCCTTCTGAAGCTCCTTGAAAATCAGGGTCGAGATGGCGTTGTTCAGCACGCCCTTGTTTTCGATCGTGGCTTTCTTGATGTTGTTGAAAGCCGTTGCCGCATCCTTGTAGTGGATGATGATCTTGTCGGGATCGTCGGTGCGGAAAACCTGTTTTGCCTTGCCTTCGTAGAGCATTTCGAGCTGTTTCATGGTGTTTGTGAGTTTAAGTTTTATGTTGTATTAATTTTTGCGGAAATAGTTGACGGCATTGCGGAACAGCGACTGTTCCTTCTCGCCTGCGATATTTTTGAAGAGGTTTTTCTCGTAACGCTCCGTATGCCCCATCTTGCCGAGTATCTGGCCGTCACGCGATACCAGGCCCTCGATGGCATACGACGAACCGTTGGGGTTGTACGGCGCCTCGGCCGTCGCATGTCCCGCGTCATCGACATACTGGAAGGCCACCTGCCCGTTGGCGAACAGTTCTCCGGCCAGTTCTTCGCTCACGACGAACTTGCCTTCGCCGTGGCTGACGGCGATCGAGTGGATGTCGCCCAGGCCAAAGCCCGCGAGCCACGGGGAGTTGAGCGTCGAGACGCGCGTCGAGACGATCTGCGAAATATGGCGGTTGATGTCGTTGCGGAACAGCGTCGGCGAATCCTTGGTCACCATGCCCAGGCGGCCGTAAGGCAGCAGGCCGGATTTGACGAGCGCCTGAAAACCGTTGCAGATGCCGAGGATCAGCCCGCCGCGGTCGAGCAACGCATGGATTTCATCGCGTATATCCTTATTGTTGAGTACGTTGACGATAAACTTGGCGCTGCCGTCGGGTTCGTCGCCCGACGAGAAGCCGCCGCTCAGCACGAAGATATGGGCGCGGCGGATATGTTCCTTCATTTCGCGGATCGAACGCAGGATGTCGTCGCCCCCGAGGTTGCACAACACGCTCATCTCCACCTCGGCCCCGGCCTTGCGGAATGCCTTGGCCGTGTCGTAGTCGCAGTTCGTGCCCGGGAACACGGGGATATAGACCAGCGGATGTTCGACGGCTTCGCCCCGATAGGCGAAAGTCCGGGGTGCGGGCTCCGAGGTCATCACCCCGGCATGGTTCTCCCCCTTGTCGGGGTAAACGGCCGCGAATTTCTCGGTATTGGCCTTGTAGAGGGCGTCGAGCGGCATTTTCACGCCGTTGACGGTCAACGCCCCATCGGCTGCGGTCATACCCAGCAGCCCGGCCGCAGGATGGGTCAGTTCGACGGCGCTCTCGACAAGGATCGAACCATAGGCGTATCCGAAGAGTTCCGCCTCGTCCATCTCCACCTCGGCGCCGATGCGGTTGCCGAAAGCCATCTTGGCAAGACCTTCGGCGACACCTCCGAAGCCCACCGACCATGCGGCGAGGATATTGCCGCGTTCGATATTTTCGCTGACGAAGCCGAAGTTGTCCTTCAGCTGCGCCGTGTCGGGCATATGGTTCTCCCTGGGCGTATGGCGCACCAGGTAGATACGGTTGCCGGCCTTCTTGAAATCGGTCGAAATGACCGTCCCGGCATTCACCGTCGTGATGCCGAAGGCCATCAGCATGGGCGGGACGTTGATATGCTGGAACGTGCCCGACATCGAGTCCTTGCCGCCGATCGAGGGCAGGCCCAGTTCGACCTGCATCTTCAGCGCACCGAGCAGGGCACCCAGCGGCTTGCCCCACGAGCGGGGATCGCGGGTCATGCGTTCGAAATATTCCTGGTATGAGTAACGCATCCTGTCATAACGCGCGCCCGCAGCCACGACCTTGGCAGCAGCTTCGACGACGGCATACGCAGCACCGTGGTAAGGGCTCCACGAGGCCAGGTAGGGATTGTAGCCGAAGGCCATGATGCTGGCCGTGTCGGTGTAACCGTCGGTCGGGAGTTTCTGCACCGACACCTGCGTTTCGCTGCCCTGCGTGCGGCCGCCGAACGGCATCAGCACGGTGGAACGGCCGATCGTCGAATCGAACATTTCGATCAGGCCGCGCTGCGAGACGACATTGTTGTCGCGCAGGTTCTCCTCGAAGCGTTCGGCAAACGTCGCGCCCACGACCTCACGGGCAAAGGGATCGCGGTTCTCCACCTCGCCGATCATGGCTTCGGCATAGTGCTTCGCCCCGGCGCTGTCGATGAATTCACGCGCGAGGTCTACGACTTTGCGCCCTTTGTTGAACATCCGCATACGGGCCGTATCCGTCACGTCGGCCACCTCGACCGCCTCGATATTCTCCTCGCGGCAGTAGCCCATGAATTCGGCGACGTCCTTCGCCTCGACGACTACGGCCATGCGCTCCTGCGACTCGCTGATCGCCAGTTCCGTGGAATTCAGGCCGCTGTACTTGGTCTTCACACGGTCGAGGTAGATGTCCAGCCCGTCGGCCAGCTCGCCGATGGCGACGCTGACGCCGCCGGCACCGAAGTCATTCGATTTCTTGATGAGCCGCGTCACCTCCGGGCGGCGGAACAGGCGTTCGAGCTTGCGCTCCTCGGGGGCATTGCCCTTCTGCACCTCGCTGCCGCAGGTTTCGAGCGACTTGGTATTGTGCTCTTTCGACGAACCCGTGGCGCCGCCGATACCGTCACGCCCCGTGCGGCCGCCCAGCATGACGATCTTGTCGCCCGGGACGGGTTTTTCGCGGCGGACGTTTTCAGCCTTCACGGCACCGACCACGGCACCGACTTCGAGGCGCTTGGCCACATAGTCGTCGTGGTAAATCTCGCGCACATGGGTCGTTGCCAGCCCGATCTGATTGCCGTAACTGGAGTAGCCCGCGGCGGCCTTCTTCGAAATGACGCTCTGCGGGAGCTTGCCTTCGAGCGTATCGGACACCTTCTGGTAGATATTGCCGGCACCCGTTACGCGCATGGCCTGGTAGACGTAGCTGCGCCCCGACAACGGGTCGCGGATAGCGCCGCCCAGACAGGTCGAAGCACCGCCGAACGGCTCGATCTCGGTCGGGTGGTTATGGGTTTCGTTCTTGAATTGCAGGAGCCACTTCTCGGTCGCCCCGTCGACATCGACATCGACGTATACCGAGCAGGCATTGTTCTCGTCGCTCACTTCTAGGTCGTCCAGCAGCCCTTTCTTGCGCAGGTAACGGGCGCCGATGGTCGCCATGTCCATCAGGCAGATGCTCTTGTGCTCGCGGCCCAGTTCGCGGCGGATGCGCAGGTAGAGGGCCAGCGAATCCTCGATCTCGTCCTTTGCGAACGACTCCTCGACCGTGATGCCCTCCAGCTCGGTGGTGAAGGTCGTATGGCGGCAGTGGTCGCTCCAATAGGTGTCGAGGATGCGCAGCTCGGTCTCATAGGGATCGCGCCCCTCGGCACGGAAATATTTCACCACCTCGCGCAGGTCGTCGGCATTCATCGCCAGCCCGTACCGCTTGCAGCAGGGTTCCAGTTCGGCGTCGGTCATCTTGGTGAAGCCTTCCAGCACGGCGACGGGCTTCACCTCGGCCTGTTCCATGTCGGTCAGCACGTCCAGATTCTTCTCGCGCGACTCGACCGCGTTGATATAGTAATGGCGGATGCGCGCCAGATCTTCGTCGGAAACGGCATCGTCGAACAGCAACAGCTTCGACGAGCGGATGCGCACCTGGGCCGACGGGTCGATCAGCCGCACGCAGTCGACGGCCGACGCGGCACGTTGGTCGAACTGGCCGGGGAGGTACTCCACGGCGATGTATTTCCGTCCCGCCAGGTCGCACGAATCGGTCACGCTGTCGGTTACCACTTCGCCGAAGACGCTGTAACGGCTCTTTTCGAGCAGCTCTCGGCTGAACCCGAACAGGTCGTAGACGTTGAGCAACCGCAGACTGCGGATGTCCAGGTTCAGATTGGTGTTCAGCTCCCGGCGCAGGCTGTCGGCCTCGACCCGGAAACGGGGATGTTTCTCAACAAAAATCCGGTAGTTTTCCATGTTATTTCGTTTGCACTTATTTTACGAATCTGTCGGCCCACGCGGCACCGTATTCCCCGGCGTCCATCCCGACGAAGGTGATATGCCCCATCTTGCGCTTCGGACGGCTCTCGGTCTTGCCGTAAAGGTGGACATGGACACCCGGGCGGTTTTCGGCGGCGATTCTCTCGGCCGCTTCGAGATCCTGCCCCAGGATATTCTTCATCACGGTCGGCGCCACGAGCTGCGGCTCCTGCAACGGTTCGCCCAGCAGGAAGCGCACCAGCTCGCGGAACTGGTTGGTCGTGCACCCCTCGATGGTATAGTGCCCCGAATTGTGGGGCCGCGGCGCCATTTCGTTGAAATAGAACTCTCCGTCGCGGATGAAGAACTCGATGGCGAGGATCCCGCGGTAGCGGCAGGATTTCATGAACCGCTCGCCGGCCGCAGCCATGCGGCTGCGCAGGCCGTCGTCGATCCCCTCGGCGGGGACGAAGCACAGGTCGAGGATGCCGTCGCGGTGGACGTTCCGCCCGATGGGGAAATGGATGACGCGCTCCCCGTCCGAGACCATCACGATGCTGGCTTCGAAATCGAACGGCACGAACGCCTCCAGAATGCAGGGTACGGAGAGCATCGGCAGCGCACGCGGCACGTCGGCCTCGCCCTTCAACACCAATTGCCCGTGGCCGTCGTATCCCAGCGTACGGGTCTTGAGCACCGCCGGGAATCCTATCTCGGCCAAGGCGGCACGCAGCGACGCCTCGTCGTCCACGGCGGCGTACAGGGGCGTCCGCAGCCCGTTGGCGCGGGCATTGTCCTTCTCGCGCAGGCGATCCTGCGAATCGTAAAGCGGGCGGAAACCCTGCGGGATGTTGTATTTCTTTTCCAG
>OGXO01001695.1_pt1 | contig 11824 bp, 9 predicted proteins | sample 1576321 | NCBI WGS metagenome assembly OGXO01 (sample SAMEA3541568, study PRJEB24748) | human gut metagenome | biome: human gut; feature: human-associated habitat; material: faeces | place: China | collected 2012 | reverse complement strand
CGATCAGGCTGAACATGTATTCCGAGAATGGGCAGTTAGGAGAGAGCTTTCAATTTGAGACTTATGTCGTTTGGGGAGCGATGAAAATCGGAGAGCGATATAATGGCGACAGAGTGTTAACATGGTTCAAGAACTTCCCATTTACAATAGGTATGTACTCAGCCGGGGAAAGCAGCGTCAATGTTACTGCTGATGGTAAGTCCTTACCTGCTGTCAGGTTACCCAAACGTAATATTTACAATCTATTCTTGACGGGAATCGATGCTCAAAAAGAAGTGAAATTTGATTTGTCTGGAACTGGAACTGTTGGAAGCGTATTCGATATGACATTTGACTACACTTTTCATATAGTGGCGGGAGCTTCCTCTAGTGTCCGGTTGCTTATTGATGACTGTACAAGCGGGGTATATCTTCGTTGGATTAGCCGGCATGGATTTTATTGCTATTGGTTGTTTAAGGCTGGTGATGAAAAGAAGCAAGTGGTGAATAACGGGGAATTCATTCGTAACAACATGCGTGATTATAGTTATGTAAATGGTTATCATGGTGGAACAGGACGTAAACAACGTAAGACAGAAGAAAATACACTTCCTGTATGTGCTCCATTGGTGGATAGTGATACATACGATTTCCTTTTTCAACTTACCATGTCTCCAGTAGTAGATATGTACATGGGAAAAGATGTTGATAAAAAGGAACGGTGGCAAGGGGTGAACATTGCGGTTGAAACTTTTAACAAAACTCGTGCTGTTCTTCAAGATTTTGTAGCAACGATTATTTTACCAGAGATAAGGGTGCAAAGCTTATGAGAAATGATTTATTGTTTATTGACGGTGAATTGGTGGATTTGGATGACAGTACTAAGATTACTTTGAACTATAAAAGTAACCTGTTTACCGATTTGAGTAAGATCGTAAGCAATAACAGTTATACGATCAAGTTGCCTAAGACAGTCAGGAATCAACGTATTATCCAACATGCTGACCTTCCGGCATGCCAGACTGACTATCCGAGAACGTTTCATGATACAAGGTATATCCGTAACGGGGTTGAAATTATTTCTAACGGGAAAGCTGTATTAATGACTGGGGCGGATTCTTTTGAAATAGCTTTGACGTGGGGGAATATTAGCTTGTTATCTAACATTATTGAGGGTGACAAAACATTGAATGATTTGAAAGATAGTTATCCTGAGTATTATACTATTTGGAAAAGAGAGATTAGTAATTATCAAGATGGTGCAAGTTTTATCATGTCCGATATGAATATGGGGGTACGGAATTATGATAACAAGAACTATATCCATCCATGTGTCCGGGCAGGTTGGATTTTAGAACGTATATCCCAGGATAGCGGTATCAAATTCTTATTTCCTACCAATGTCACAGATAATCTGATTAACAAACTCCTTATCCCGATGTTAACCAAGAAAGGAAAGGGAGAGGATTATAATAATCAATTCGGAATCACTTATGAGTATGTGAACGGAACGCGACCCAATCATGATTATGGATATGTTTTGAGAGGTAGTACGTCTACTTATAAAAAAACAGATTATCTGGAAACGGTAGACCTTAGTTCATCCAAGTATGAAGGCATGAAGATTTTGAAGAACAATACCAAAATCCGGATCATGGGAAGAATGTTTTTTAATTTTGTGAGAACAGAGGTTCCTAATCCGAGATTTGTAGCTTACAAAGTAGTGAATGGGGTTGCGGAGGAAGTCTTCTCCGTTGGTTATATAGATTTAGAAAAGCAAGGGAATCAAAATTGGTTTGTATCTTTTGAATATGATGATTATACATCTGTATTGGCTGCGGGAGATGTGATCTATTTCGCCTTTGCTGATACTGGATTCTTTACAAACAGTTGGGGAAGTACAACCTTTGTAGTCGGGTTATTGGCATTCACTGAAGAAACCAATGTTTTTGAAGATGGAATAAGCGATGGATATTATCCTATTATATCCAATTTGCCAAACATAAAGCAGATTGATTTCATTAAGTCTTTATCTGTTATGTCTGGTACATTTGCTGTAGTCAAAGATGATGTTACGGTTAGGTTTGTTTCAATGGATGAAGTTATAACTAACAAGTCTAGGGCTATAGATTGGACTACGAAGGTGGTTGCGTCGTATCAGGATAATAAACCTAAAACTATCTCGTTTTCTCTTGATGGATTCGCTCAAAAGAATGTCTACAAGTGGAAAGAAGACAAAACAGTATCTGGAGATTATGAAGGATGCATCAATGTTGATGATGAGACTATTGAACTAAGTAAAGATAGCGTTACGCTTCCTTTTGCCGCAACCGATACGAGAACCGGTAAAGCATATATTCCAATTTATGAATATGAAGATAACGAGGAGATTGGAAAGATAGGGAAAGTTGAACCTCGTATATTGTTGGAGATTAGTAACAATGGTAAGTCAAGGGCAACATTCAACGGGTTGTCATGGCATGCCTTGTTGTCTAAAAATTATCAATCATACCAAAAGGTGGTACATAATCCGGTTGTCATTACGGAAAAAATTGAAATTAACGATATTGAGCTAAAAGAGTTGGATGTAACGGTTCCGGTATATCTGGGCCAATACGGTAGATACTATGCTATTATATCTGTAAAGGCAGAAGATACGGGGATATGTGAGTGTAAATTATTACAGTTGGAGGTATAGTTATGGAAAATGTAGAAGAAAGAGTGCTGGATATTCGGGTACGATACGATGATGCTATCCGAAAAATCGCAGAATATCGTACTCAGCTGGATGTACTTCGAAAAAGAGAACAAACTTTAAAAGAGGATTTGAAAGCAGGACGTATGAGTCGCAAAGAGTATAACTTACAGTTATCAGAAACCAAGATTGCTACTCGTGAAGTGAACGAGGCTGTTCGAATTCTGAGTAAGCAAATACAGAATGAGCGTAAGGAACAGACGGAGCTTGAAGGTAGCTTAGTTAGATTACGTGCGGAACTTTCTAATTTGACTGCTTCTTATGATAGGTTAAGTCGTGCGGAACGTAACAGTGCCAAGGGCAAAGAGATTCAAGATAAGATAAATGCCATTACCGATGAATTGAAGGAAGCGGAAGAGGGTACACAGCGTTTCTATCGTAATGTCGGTAATTACGAGGAAGCTTTGAAAGATTTTGTAGGTATCAATAATGACTTTGCAAATTCTTTGTTGAATATCGCCCAGAACTCAAATGGAGTGAAAGGCTTTTTCTCCAATATGAAGACAGAAGCATCTGCTTTAGGTTCAACGCTAAAGGCATTATTGAAAAATCCGGTATTTATGAGTATAGCAGGTGTTGCTGGAGTCGGTTTTGCTTTCAAATGGTGGTATGACTACAATAAGGGGGTAAAAGAGGCTACCAAATTGACAAAGCAATTTACGGATAAGTCTGGCGATGATTTGAAAATCTATCGGAGTGAAGTACAAGCTTTGGCTGATTACTACAGTAAAGACTTCCGGGATATGTTGACTGCTATTAATTCCGTAGAAAAACAGTTTGGCATATCTTCTGATGAAGCGTTGAAAGTAATCAAAGATGGTTTCATTGCCGGAGCAGATGCGAATGGTGAGTTCCTATCTGCTTTGAAAGAATATCCGGCATACTTCAAAGAGGCTGGTATCTCTGCGGATCAGTTCGTTGCTATTATTGCAGAAACCAATAAGCAGGGTGTCTTCTCTGATAAGGGAATTGATACTATCAAAGAGGCGAATACCCGGCTTCGGGAAATGACTACATCAACGGCTGGTGCATTGGATGGTATCGGTATCAGCTCTAAACAGGTTCAGAAAGATTTGCAGACAGGAGCAAAGACTACTTTTCAAATCATGCAGGAAGTATCTGCCAAATTGAATGAACTACCGGAAAGCAGTGCGGTGGTTGGAACTGCCATTGCAGATATCTTTGGCGGTCCGGGAGAAGATGCCGGCTTGCAATATATCCGTACCTTGAAAGATATTTCTGTTAATCTAAATGAAGTCAAAGGTAAGACCGGGGAACTGGGTAAAGTGGAAGATGACTTGCTCGCTTCTCAAACGGAACTAACCAAAGAGGTCGCTTTGCTTTTTGACGCTACAGGTGGTTCATTTGAGAAAATGACGGGTAGGATTGAGACTTTTGTTAATGATACTCTATCCTCTTTGATTAGAGGTGTACGAGCTTTATTTGAATCGGTAGAGGATATCTCGGAACGGGAAACTAAAGCGGCTGTTGAGCTTGGTAAGAATGTTGCAGAGGCTAATGTCGGAGATGAATATGCCAAGATAGAGGCGGCACGAATTCGATATGTGAAAGTGGGGATTTCTGGGGAAGAAGCTTTAAAAAAGGCCAAAGAAGAAAGGCTGCAGATGCTAAATTTATCTCTGAAACAGGAAGAAGAATACTTGCAGGAAACTATTGCTATCAATGAGAAATATAATAAAGAGTTAGATGATGTTTCATTCTGGCGTCAGGGAATAGGCAAAGATCGTTCTAATTCAGCCATAAACAAGGATATCGCTTCTTCATGGAATGATTATATAGCACAGTTATCGGCTGTGGAGTCCAGGAAAGAGACTATTAATTTAGTGTCTTCATATACCGGGGATGCCGATAAAAAAAAGACACCGATTACTAACCCTAAGGCTGTGGCCGAAGCTCTTAAAATCAAAAAGAAGGAGCTAGAAGAGATACGTAAGGCTGAGAATGAAATGCTAAAGCTCGTCAAAGATAGCCGGAAAAAGCAGACGCAAGAGATAGAATATGAATATAGCCGTCAGATTGAAGATTTGGAAATCCGCTTGAAAACCGAAAAGGACTTGACACCTCGTGCCAAAGAGGAAATCGGAAAACAGATTCTTTCTCTTGAACAGCAAAAAATAGCAGCTTTGCAAAAGCTCTCCGATGAAGAACTGAGAAAAGAAATTGAAAATCGGCAGAAGCTTATCGCCCTGCAGCTTGAATCTGTAAAAGCCGGAAGCGAGCAGGAGTATCAATTAAAGATGCAGCAACTTGTAGCCCAACGTGATGCGGAGCTTCAGCAGAAAGAGCTAACCGAGCAGATGAAACTTACTATTATGGAAAAGTACAACAAAAAGATTGATGATTTGACCGAGCAGCATAATAACTCCATAATCAAGAAACAAGAGGATGCATTAAGGATACGTTTTGAAACAGAAATAGCCCAGACATACGGTGACGAACAAGAAATTCTCCGTATTAAGATGGAGCAGAAGCTTGCAGAGTTGAATACTATACAGCAACTTGAGGGGGAAAGTATAGAAGCTTTTAATTTGCGTAAACTTCAGGCTCAAAATGACTATAATGATGCAAAGAAAGCTGTTGCAGATAAGGAGATAGCTATTGAACAATCCAAATATGATGCTATGGCTACTGTTACAAATGGACTTATTGCCTTGACAGATGAGATAGGTAATCAAGACCGTAACTTTGCCATTGCAAGTAAGGCTTTGGCTCTTGCTGAAATTGCAATCAATACAGGTAAGGCTATTTCTAAAATGGTTTCAGCGGAAGCAGGAAAGGGTATCATTGGACTTGGTACAATGGCAAGTGGTATAGCTACTATACTTTCTAACATTGCGGCTGCTATTTCTACGGTAAAAAGTGCTAAATTTGCACAGGGTGGTTCAGTAGTAGGTCCAGGTTCGGGTACAAGTGACTCTATACCGGCGATGTTATCTAATGGTGAAAGTGTAATGACGGCTGCCGCGACTTCTATGTTTGCTCCGTTATTATCAGCTTTTAACCAAATGGGTGGTGGTATTCCTATCAACGTCACTACTTCATCCAATCAGGCGTTGGGTGAAGATATGCTTTCCAAGGCTGTTGCAAAGGGTATGATGATGGCTCCGCCGCCGGTATTGTCCGTAGAGGAATTTACTTCTGTTGCAGATAGAGTAAAGTATGTCGAGAATCTTGGTAGTGTATGAATGCGTATGAGTTATTAATTCTGAATAGGAACATCCTCCAAGTAATGGATGGTGTTTCTCTTGATGTTGGGGATGTAAAATACATCCCAGTATATCAGGAATATATGCGCTTGTTACGGGAAGGGCATAAAAAGACCTATATCATGCAATATTTATCTGATGAATATAGTATTGCAGAAAGGACCATTTATCGGATCATTGATAAGTTCTCAAGTACGGTTAATATCTAAGTAAGAGCGGAGTAATTTTCCGCTCTTTTTGCTTAGTAAAAAAGTTACTGACAAAGCGTGTCAGTGGAATAAACTTCTTATATTCTTCAAGCCGTATCCTGTTTTCTACCTTTGTTACAAACAATTATGTAGTATGGCAAAATTATACATTAATAAGGACATTGTAGCTGATAGAGATAAACTGGAGAGTTGGTATTTGACCGGCGATGAAGGGCTTTCGTTTCCAGATATTCAATATTTTCTTTCATGGCTTGACCCGGCTGACCCTACAATCGACATTGAAATACATTCATGTGGTGGTGATACTGTTGAGGGGTATGCAATTTATGATGCATTACGTGCATCGGGTAAGGAAATTTCTTGTACTGTTGTTGGAAGATGTGCTTCTATGGCGACAATTATTCTACTGTCTGCACCGCTGGAACGCAGAAAGGCTTATCCCCATGCAAAGTTTCTCATTCACAAACCATATTTGGCAAAGTATGACGATGTCTTAGACCTTGAAACGATAGAAACCCTTAAATCAAGTTTGGAAACGGAAAAAGCTAAGATGTTAGCTGTCTATGTTGAAAGGACAGGGACAGAGCCAAACGTATTGGAAACTCAAATGAATAAAGAAACATGGTTTGGTGGAGAGGTTGCAAAACAATTAGGATTTATATCTGCTGTTCTTGTCCCAACTACAGCAAAAGGAATCGATTATAAACTTAATAGTAAAAAAATGAACAAAGAAAAACAAGTGACAGTGAAGCAATCTATCATTGATAAGTTGCTTGCCAAATGTGGCTATCAAAAGATTGAGGATATTCCAGTAATATCTATGGAGTTGACAGACGCCGAAGGTAATATACTGACGGTGGAACGTGAAGAGGGAGAACCGCAAGTCGGGGATGCCGCGTCTCCTGACGGTGAACATGTTATGCCTGATGGGAAGACTATCATCGTAACCGATGGAGTAATTACAGAGATTAAAGATCAGGAGGAAGAAAATGGTGATGAGGAGATTGAGGCTTTGAAGGCACGCATTGAAGAACTTGAAGCGGAAAATGCGGCTTTGAAAGTTAACTCCCGTACAGTTGAGGACAATAAGATTCTGAATGCTGTAAAGATGGCAGGTGGGGAAAATTGGTTGGCGAAGCATTGCTCAACCTACAGGGTTTCTTTACGTGCCCAGACTTTTAAGACAACTGTTGATCCTCAGGCCAGTGCAGAGGAAACACCTATTCAGAGGAAGTTGAGAGAAGAAAGAGAAAAGCGAGCTAAAAAGTAAAGAAAGGAGATTTGAGTATGCCTATTTTAGATTTTTCAAAATTGACACCGGACAATCAGGCGGTGAAGGATTTGAAAGACTTGATTGAATTGACAGTCTTTCAGAATGAGGATATGGAGCGTTTTATGACGTTCATGCCTAAAGTGACCAATGGCAAGAAAGTTGGTTTTATTGGTGAAATGGAGGATGTGGGTATCGCAGGCTCTGGATGTGATCCTACATATCAAAAGGTGGCTATTGCTGCAGCCCAAAAGGTTTGGGAAATTGGTGATTGGCAAGTTCCATTGGAAATGTGTTATGAGGATTTGGAAAACACTATTGCTAAATATTGCCTAAAAACCGGTACTAATATTGCGGACCTTACTTCTACTGAGTATATGGATGGAATCGTCCTTCCGAAGCTAACGGAAGCAATGATGAAAATGTTGTGGCGCTTTACTTGGTTTGGAGATAAGGATGCTGCCAATGTTGAAGGTTCAGGGCAAATTACAGATGGTTTGAATATTGAATTGTTTAAAACATGTGACGGTTTCTTTAAACGTCTGTTTGCTATATGTACAACTAATGCTAGCCAGCATACTGTCATATCAGCCAATGCTGAAGCATCTTATGCTTTGCAAAAATCCAAAATGAAAGAATTGGGTGCTGCAACTTCTATATTTGATGCAATGCTTGAAGATGCGGATAGCCGTATTTTCCAAAAGTCCGGACATGCAATTTTTGCTACGAAATCATTGTGTGATTCTTTATCTCGTGACGTGAGAGAAAAATATAAGGTTATTATGCCTTGGGAAGTTATTTTTGACGGACTTGAAGTAGGGGAGTATGACGGTGTTACAGTTGTAAAATGCTCAATTTGGGATCGATTTATCCAAGCATATCAGAATGATAAAACCAAATTGAATCTTCCCCATCGTGCTGTTCTGTGTTCTCCGGACAATCTGATGTACGGCTGTGAAGGTGATAACCCTATGTCAGACCTTGATATCTGGTTTGAAAGAAAATCCCGTAAGAATTATATCTATTCTACAGGTAAACTTGGCTCTATGATTGGCGAGGATAATCTGGTACAAGTTGCATATTAGGAAAGGAGGTATTTATGGGAGTATGCGATGATATTTTGAAGAAAGATATTTCTCCGTCTTGTGATGATCCGGTTGTACAAGGTTTGGAGCAGGAAGGTGTGATAATGAATCGTGCAGATGTAGACTTTGCTGCAACACTATTCAATTCTACCCGTAAGAATGTGATTGAGACACTAGCCATGAAGACGGGAAAGAAAGCATATAAAGTTATTGTACCAGGAAAGGCTCCATTTACAGGAACTACCACAGCTTTGGCTACTGGTACATATCGCAATTCATTCACAAACACTCTTGTACTTGTGATTCTAGCTAATGATCCGGATGTTTGTGCAGATATTATTGACGGCTTGGCTAACGGTTCTTACGTTGTAGTGTTGGAAAATAAATATAAGGGGTTACAAAAAGAAGCAAATCCGGGCGATGCCGCTTTTCAGGTTTTTGGATATTATCAAGGTCTTACAGCTACTACTATTGAAAACAATAAGTATAGTGAAGATACAGAAGGCGGATGGACCGTAACACTTGAAGAACAGAAAGCTCCAAAGTCAGCTTTATTCTTGTATAAAACAAGTTATGAAGCTACTAAAACTGCTATTAATACTTTAACGGCCGAACCGGCAGAGTAGAGGTATGACAGTTTTAGAAGTGGTTGATAAATTGAAAGAGTTGGGGGATAAACTCCCCCTCTCTTCTTCTGATAAATCAGACATTGAAGTAATGTATCATGAAGTCTTCGGACGAACTTTTATTAGAACTTCATGTGGTGATTGCTATCGTGATGCTGTGATTGAGATGTATTCATATTTAAAAAAATACAGAAAGATGAAAGAAAAATCAAATTATGCATTGAAAAATGGTGTTTTACTCCAGGCTGGCTTTGGGAGTGGTGAAATGTATACCAATGATAATCTAACTGATGAAGCGGCAGAAAGATTTCTTGCGGGAAATCCTAAAGGGATAGTTTTTTTTGCTTTAACGCCTTCTGATTGGGAGGAAAGGGTTAAAAAACGCAAGAATCCTGTTACGGTTTTGGATGAGATTTTAGTTTCAGAATTGGTGAAAGCTTTCCAAGTGGAAGGTGCGACTGTCAAAATTGTAAAAGATACATTTAAAACCTATCAAATAGATGGAAAGAAGGTGACTTCTAAATTATTGGATGCCCATATAAAAAAGGCTCAATCCCTTTTTGAATTAAAACAAGAAACGGCAGAATAATAAATGACCTCACGAAACGATGAATGTAAATGATTTAAAGAAGAAAAGTAATAGGCGTGTTGATACGGGATATTTACGTAATCTTGGCATCCAAAGCTATGGTGATGATAATCTATATCCTCAACATTTAAGGAATATCATCGCTGCGAGTTCAACGGGTAGTGAATGTACGGAACGTTATGCCAATTTTATAGAAGGGAATGGTTTTCGTGAGGTCACTTTTTCTGAATATGTAGTTAATCGTCGTGGTGATACAGCAGATGATATCCATGCTTTTGTATGTAGGGATGTCGCAGATTATGATGGGATAGCAATACATGTAAACTATAATATGTTTGCTGATATAGTAGAGATACAGCATGTCCCCTTTGAGAATTGCCGTTTATTAGAGGAAGATGAAACCGGATATATTGCAAAGATTGCGGTTCATCCAGATTGGACAGGAAAGAAAACTCGTAAGGGTAAGGCTATTAAGGTTGTACAAGAGAATGTAGAGTTCATCGATGTTTTTAATCCTTGTAAAGAAGTAGTGTATGCACAGATTCGTGCTGCAGGGGGAATTGAAAACTATAAAGGACAGATATTATGGATTAGTAACACAGGAAACTTTGTGTATCCTGTCGGAAAGGCTGACCGGGTGATTACGGATATGAGTACGGATGAAGGGCTTGCAAATGTAAAATATCGTAATGTTCGCTGTAATTTTATGCCTTCTGGAATGATTGTTACCAAGAAAGGTGTTTCTTCGGTACATCTTGATGAAGAAGGGAATCCGATAAGAGAAGATAAGCTAAGCGAAGATACAGGCTTTTCAGATACCGTTATACAACTTCAAGGAGATACTAATGCTGCAAAAATATTGGAAGTAACTTTAGAATCTGATGAAGAAAAGCCGGAGTTTGTGGATATCAGCTCTAAAAATTATGATAAAGAATTTACTGTGACTGATGCCAGTGTGGTAGAACGTATTTATTCTGCCTTCGGACAAGAACCTTGGTACTGTATTCGTATTGGTAAGGTGGGCTTTTCCGGTGATATATTGGAAGATGCATTTGAGTATTATAACTCTATTGTATCAAAACAACAGCGAATGATTGAACGTGCTTTTCAGAAGATTTTTGAGCATTGGTATGAATCTGTTAATCCATCTAATGACTTTAGTGTACAACCTCTTAAATACGTAAGGAATGCAGCAGTATCTAATAACAACGGATGAAGTCTCTAAGCTAGCCCGTACGATGTCAGTGCATATCGATGCGGAAAAGATAGAGACATATATCAGGGAGTCGGAGAACATTGATTTGAAATTAGCTTTGGGGGATGCTTTACTTTTAGATGTAAAAGAACACCAAGAGAATTATAATGAGTTGCTTAATGGTGGTTCTTATGATGCAGGATATGGTGAAAAACGTTCTTTTGTAGGGTTGAAAACGGCATTAGCCTATTATACCTATGCTCGTATAGTGAAGAATGGGGATGGTAATGTTACCCGTTTAGGATTTATGAATAAGGATAACGAGTATTCTTCACGTCCGGATTTTAAAGAGAAGCTCATGGCCTATAATGATGCTTTTTCTGTAGCAGACCGATACTTAAAAGAATGTGTGCGCTATTTGAATGACAATAGGCACTCTTTCCCTTTATATAGGGGAAATGGGGGACTAACAGCCAATCGTGTGACGTGTAGAGTTTTGGGTGAATAATGGCTGATACTTTTGATATATTAAGGAAACTAGCTTTGCAAGTGCGTAATGCTACCCTTGCAGGAGAGAATAGCGCTGAACGTGTGGGTCGTATTCTTGTGGGGGTATTGGATTTGTTGTCACAATTTTCTTTGGATGAATTGACGAAAATCTTTCTCCGTAAAGATCAACCGGACCAGACATCCTTTCTTGTGTCCTTTCTGGCAGGCGCAGTGTTCGGTAAGGAAGGTTTTGCTTCCGGGCTGACTGGTTTTGGTGCCAAAATCGACGAGAACGGTAACGGCGAAATGGAAAGCCTTATTCTCCGTAGATTTCTTGAAGTTCCAGAGTTACGCTATAACCGGATATCTGTCACACTCGGTGATAAGTGGAATGCTCCGG
>OGXO01001685.1_pt1 | contig 11861 bp, 8 predicted proteins | sample 1576321 | NCBI WGS metagenome assembly OGXO01 (sample SAMEA3541568, study PRJEB24748) | human gut metagenome | biome: human gut; feature: human-associated habitat; material: faeces | place: China | collected 2012 | reverse complement strand
AACTGGCGGTAAAATTACGTGTAATCAACTCTCTTGCAGGACTGGTTCCTTTTTATGCAGCATGGACAATTCCTTATTCCACATTTATGATAAAGGGTTTTGTGGAAGGGATTCCCAGAGAATTGGATGAAGCAACTTATATGGATGGTGGAAGTGTTTTTACGGTTTTCGGAAGGATCATAATTCCCCTTGCAAAACCCGGAATCGCTTCGGTATCTATTTTCAATTTTTTGACTGCATGGGAGGAATTTCCTTGGGCGAATACGGTTTTAAATGATAATTTGAAACGGACAATGCCAATTGCAATCTCCGGATTTTTTGGAGAACATCAATTTACACAGTGGGGCTATGTCTTTGCATTGTCAGTATTTAGTCTTTTACCCATACTTATCGTGTTTATCTGCTGCCAGAAATTCTTTGTGGCAGGTCTGACAAGTGGCAGTGTAAAAGGCTGATACCATATATTACCTTTCCTTTGCGGTGTTTGCAGTTGCTGGCAGACACCGCTTTTGTTTTGTACAAGATAAAAATCCCTTGTTGTATTTTTCTCAAGAATCGGTATGATAGAAGCATGCGAGGAAATATTTATGTTTAACTTTGAAGAAGAATTAAAAAAGCTCCCCCGCAAGCCGGGAGTATATATCATGCGGGATGACAAGGATGTCATTTTGTATGTGGGAAAAGCCATCAACCTGCACAATCGTGTAAGGTCTTATTTTCGTGAAAATATCGGCAGAGGTCCTGCCATTGACCAGATGGTATCATTGATCGCGCGATTTGAATATATCGTGACGGACTCCGAACTGGAGGCACTGGTGCTGGAGAACAATCTGATCAAAGAGAATTCTCCGAAATATAACACTCTGCTGAAGGATGACAAGACGTACCCTTATATCAAGGTGACGGTGGGGGAGGATTATCCCAGAATCCTGTTTTCCCGTACCATGAAGAAGGATAAGTCTCGCTATTTCGGTCCTTATACCAGTGCTACGGCGGTCAAAGATACCATTGAGCTGCTGAACAAGCTGTACCAGCTGCGTACCTGCAACCGGGTGCTGCCGAGAGACACCGGACTGGAGCGCCCCTGCCTGAATTATCATATTAAACAGTGCCTGGCTCCCTGTCAGGGCTATGTGAGCAAGGAGGAGTATAGACAGCAGGTGGCGGGAGCACTGGAATTTCTAAACGGCAATTACAGCCCGATTCTGAAGGATCTGGAAGAGAAGATGAACAAGGCAGCGGAGGAACTGGAATTTGAAGAAGCTGCCAGATACAGAGATCTGTTATCCAGTGTCCGCCAGGTGTCCCAGAAACAGAAGATCACCGAGGGCGTCGGTGAAGATAAAGATATCCTGGCACTGTATCAGGATGAGACGGAAGCGGTGGTACAGGTGTTTTTCGTCCGGGATGGCAAGCTGATCGGCAGGGAACATTACTATATGACACATGTGCCGGAAAATAACAAACCAGCGATTTTACAGGATTTTGTAAAGCAGTTCTATGCGGGAACACCTTTTATCCCCAGAGAGCTGATGCTGCAATATGAGATTGAGGACGCAGAACTTATTGAAAAATGGCTGTCTGAACGGAAAGGCAGCAGGGTCTACCTGAAGGTGCCAAAGATCGGCAGTAAGGAAAAACTGGTGGAACTGGCAGCCCAGAATGCAAAACTGGTATTGTCTCAGGACAGGGAGAAACTGAAGCGTGAGGAAGGCCGTACTATCGGTGCGGTGAAGGAAATCTCAGATCTGTTGCAGCTTCCGCTGACCGGCACGGCCCGGATGGAAGCCTACGATATTTCCAATATCAACGGTTTTGAAAATGTAGGCTCCATGGTAGTCTACGAAAAGGGGAAGCCAAAGCGCAGCGATTACCGTAAATTCAAAATCAAGAGTGTCTCTGGCCCGGATGATTATGCCTGCATGCGGGAAGTGTTGACGAGGCGGTTCCGCCACGGCATGGAAGAGAGCAAAGAGCTGGAAGAACAGGAAATGGATCAGGAGTACGGAAGCTTCACGAAGTTCCCGGATCTGATTCTGATGGATGGCGGTCGCGGACAGGTGAATATTGCGCTGTCCGTACTGGAAGAACTGGGAATTGACATTCCGGTCTGCGGCATGGTCAAGGATGACAACCATCGTACCAGAGGCTTATATTATCATAATATTGAGCTTCCCATTGATACCCATTCCGAAGGTTTTAAGCTGATCACCAGAATTCAGGATGAGGCCCACCGTTTTGCTATCGAGTATCACAGATCCCTGCGCAGCAAGACTCAGGTGAAGTCCGTACTGGATGATATCCCGGGGGTGGGACCGGCCCGGAGAAAGGCCCTGATGAGGCACTTTAAGTCACTGGAGGAGATCCGGCAGGCATCGGTGGAAGAATTGATGGAAATTCCCGAAATGAATGAGCGTACGGCAGAGGAAATCGTGACCTTTTTTGCTTCACAGACAGGACAACCTGTGGTACACTAAAAGATAATGAAAAGGGCGGGGAACCGGGGCGGTTTTTTCGCGGAAAGGTATGGAGATTAGTATGGCAAGTGTAAGTTTAACCCGTGTTATCGAAAAAATGAAACTGGAAAATCTCACACCGGAGATTGATGTGAAACATGTGAAGATCACACAGCCGGATATCAACCGTCCGGCACTGCAGCTGGCAGGATATTTTGAGCATTTTGATGCCACGCGTCTGCAGATCGTTGGATTTGTGGAATATACTTATATGGAGGGACTGACAGACGAGACCCGCAGGGAGGCGTATGAGAAGCTGATGGCCTATGACATTCCCTGCATTGTGTTCAGCCGTGACCTGAAACCGGATCCTATATTCCTGGAGACGGCGATCCGACATCAGATTCCGTTATTATCTACGAAAAAATCCACCTCTGACTTTATGTCTGAGATCATCCGGTGGTTAAATGTCAAGCTGGCTCCCTGCATTTCCGTGCACGGTGTACTGGTGGATGTCTACGGTGAAGGTGTCCTGATCACTGGTGAGAGCGGCATCGGTAAGTCCGAGGCAGCACTGGAGCTGATCCGAAGAGGTCATCGTCTGGTAACCGATGATGTGGTAGAACTCCGTAAGGTCAGTGATGATACGCTGGTAGGTTCTGCACCGGATATCACAAAACACTTTATTGAATTGCGTGGTATCGGCATCGTGGATGTCAAGGCACTGTTTGGTGCATTGTCCGTAAAAGATACCCAGACCATTGACCTGGTCATCCGTCTGGAAGATTGGGATAAGGACAAAGAGTACGACAGACTGGGACTGGAAGAGAATTATACCGAATATCTGGGCAATAAGGTGGTATGCCACAACATTCCGATTCGTCCCGGACGTAACCTGGCAGTTATCTGCGAGACGGCAGCTATCAACCACCGTCAGAAGAAGATGGGCTACAACGCAGCAAAAGAGCTATACACCCGTGTACAGAACTCTCTGGCAAAAAGACGTGAGGAGGACGAGGACGATGAGTAAATATGCATTTGGGGTAGACGTGGGAGGAACCACGGTCAAGTTAGGACTTTTCAATGATAAGGGACAGGTGCTGGATAAGTGGGAGATTCCCACAGTAAAAGATAACGGAGGGGAAAAGGTATTGCCGGATATTGCAGCATCTATCAAAAACAAAATGCAGGAGAAGAATATCTCTGTAGAAGAACTGGTAGGCGTAGGAATTGGAGCTCCCGGTGCAGTGGACGCTGACGGCTATATGGTCAACGGTGCAGTGAACATTGGCTGGGGTGCCTTTGATCTGGCAGAGACCCTGAAAAAAGAACTGGATCTGCCTGTAACTGTGAAAGCTGGAAATGATGCCAATGTAGCAGCCCTGGGTGAAATGTGGCAGGGCGGTGGTAAAGGCTATTCCAATCTGGTAGCCGTTACTCTGGGAACCGGTGTCGGTGGAGGTATCATCATCGACGGCAGAATCCTGACCGGTACCAACGGTGCCGGCGGTGAAATCGGACATATCCATATTGAAGATGCTGAGACAGAGACTTGCGGCTGTAAGAACAAGGGCTGTCTGGAGCAGTATGCATCCGCTACTGGAATTACCCGTCTGGCCAACAGACGTCTGGCCAAAGATGATGCTCCCAGCATGCTCAGAGGTGGTGAAATCTCTGCGAAGACCGTATTTGATGCGGTGAAAGCCGGAGATAAAGTAGCAATCGAGATCGCAGAACAGTTCGGCGAGTATCTTGGCAAGGGACTTGCCGCAGTAGCCAGCGTAGTTGATCCCCAGATTTTTGTCATTGGCGGTGGTGTGTCCAAGGCCGGAGACATTTTATTCAAATACATAGAGCCTTCTTATAAGAGATGTGCTTTCGGTCCCTGCAAGCAGACGAAATTCGCCCTGGCCAAGCTGGGAAATGATGCCGGAATCTACGGTGCGGCAGCACTGGTATTAAAGTAGGCTTTCGCGGCATAATTATAACAAAAAGAAAGAGCAGCCTGACAACATGATAAGTGCAGCAGTGATAGAAGCATTAAAAGAAATTGTACCGGCAGATAAAGTTCTGTTACAGGAACCGATGAAATTGCATACCACCTTCCGGATCGGTGGCCCGGCAGATTGCCTGGTCTATCTGGAAAACGAAGAGCAGCTCTGTAAGATCCAGAAATACCTTCGGCTGGTGGATGTTCCCTATACCGTGATCGGCAACGGAAGCAATCTGCTGGTCAGCGACCAGGGATATGCAGGAATTGTTCTGGTGGTTGGTAAGCATATGAGCCGGATCGAAGTGAAAGACTGCTATCTGGAAGCAGAGGCAGGGGCCCTGATGAGCCAGGTGGCAAAAGCAGCGAAAGAGCATGGCCTGACAGGCCTGGAGTTCGCCGCGGGAATCCCCGGTACCATCGGTGGCGGAGCTGTAATGAATGCCGGAGCCTACGGCGGAGAGATGAGCCAGGTGGTGACCACTGTTACGGTAGTCAACCGTAATGGAGAGATCATGGAACTGGACAACAGTACCATGGAGTACGGCTATCGTACCAGCGTGATCCAGAACCAGTCGTTTGTCGTGACGAAAGTGACTTTCCGGCTACAGCCCGGAGATCCGGAGCAGATCGCAGCCAAAATGGAGGAACTGGCAATTCGCCGCAGAGAAAAACAACCTTTGGAATATCCCAGTGCCGGCAGTACTTTCAAACGTCCCGATGGACATTTCGCCGGGCAGCTGATCATGGAAGCCGGTCTGCGGGGATACTCCGTAGGAGGCGCAAAGGTATCGGAAAAGCATTGCGGATTTATTATCAACACCGGCAATGCCACTGCAGAAGATGTAAAAGATGTGATCTGGGAAGTACAGAGAAGAGTGAAAGAACGTTTTCACGTGGAGCTGGAACCCGAGATCAAATTCCTGTAACTATTCAGAGCCATGTAAATTTGTTTTCTGCGGATGCTTGCATCTTCGCAGAATCGCAAATTTATATGGCGAAGTAACCACATGAGCAGAGAACAGGAAGACCTGTTCTCCAAGGAAGCCTCGAAGAGGTGATTTTGCGAATGGGATTCTGAATAGTTACGATAGAATAACGAGGTGCATATGAGATTTGTAGTAGTAACAGGCATGAGTGGCGGAGGAAAGAGAACCGCATTAAAGCTTTTGGAAGATGCTGGATTTTACTGCGTGGATAATCTGCCGGTATCTCTGGTGGAGAAGTTCGTGGAACTGATTGCCATGCCGGGCAGTGAGATCAGCAAGGTGGCCCTGGGACTGGATGTCCGGGCAGACCAGAATTTCATGGATGCGACCCGGATTTTGGAGCAATTAAAGGAAAAAGGCTACAAATTCGAGATTTTGTTTATGGACTCCGACGATGCTGCTCTGATAAAACGGTATAAGGAGACCAGACGTGTGCACCCTCTTGCAGCAGACGGCAGAGTGGAGGACGGCATTCACAAGGAGCGGAAGATTCTGGAGACAATCCGCAAAAATTCAGATTACGTCATCGATACCTCCAATCTGTTAGTCAGAGAACTGAAGGAAGAGTTGGATCGTATTTTTGTACAGAACGAAGAATACAATAGTCTTATGGTAACGGTCATGTCCTTCGGGTTCAAGCATGGAATCCCCGCAGACGCCGATCTGGTCTTTGATGTAAGATTCCTGCCAAACCCTTATTATATCGAGGAACTGAAGCCCCAGACCGGTAATGATAAAGGAGTGCAGGATTATGTGATGAGTTTTCCGGAGACCGGAATATTCCTGGACAAGCTGACCGACATGATTCAGTTTCTGATCCCGAATTATATTAAAGAAGGCAAATACCGTCTGGTTATTGCAATCGGCTGCACCGGCGGTAAGCACCGAAGCGTTACTTTGGCAAATAAATTGTACGAACGTATGAAGGCGGAAGGTCATTATGGTATCAAGCTGTACCACCGTGATGTACCCAGAGAAGGAATCTGACATGTCATTTTCGAGTGAAGTAAAGGAAGAACTGGCAAAACACATCAGCCCGGCAAGACATTGCCAGATCGCTGAGCTGGCCGCACTCATGAACTTCAGTGGACAATACGGACGCTCCGCAGAAGGAGATTTCATGATCGGTTTCCAGACGGAAAACGAGGCGGTTGTCAGAAAAGGCTTTACATTATTGAAAAAAACATATAATATAGATACTGATGTTAAAATCAGCGAGGAACAGATGCGGAGTGTGATCGATAAGATCGGGGATCTGTCTGAGCCTGTGAGCCCCTTGTTGATTAAAAATTCCTGCTGTCAAAGAGCATTTTTAAGAGGAGCTTTTCTCTGCATTGGTTCTATGAGCGATCCGCAGAAAAGTTATCACCTGGAATTTGTATGCACCGATGAGGATAAAGCGAGACAACTACAGAGTGTGATACAGGGATTTGACATAGAAGCCAAGATTGTGCTTCGGAAGAAGTATTACGTGGTCTATCTGAAGGAAGGATCTGGTATTGTGGATCTTCTCAATGTGTGCGAAGCACCCATTGCCCTGATGAAGCTGGAAAACCTGAGGATTGTGAAAGAAATGCGCAATTCTGTGAATCGGAGAGTGAACTGTGAGACCGCCAATATTACCAAAACGGTAACTGCGGCGACCAGACAGATAGAGGATATTATTTATATCCGGGATCACTACGGACTGGAGAATCTGCCCGAGCCCTTAAGCCAGATGGCAGAGGTCAGGCTGGAGAATCCGGACGCTCCGCTGAAGGAACTGGGAGAGTATCTGGATCCGCCGGTGGGAAAATCCGGTGTGAACCATAGATTACGTAAACTCAGCGAACTGGCAGATAGAATCCGGACGTAAAAGAGGAGGAAAATTATGACAAAGAGGAGTATTACGGTCAGACTGGAAGATGGCCTGGACGCAAGACCGGTGGCACTGTTAGTACAGGAAGCCAGCAAGTACGAAAGCAACATTTATTTTGAAGTAGACGATAAGCGGATCAATGCCAAGAGTATTATGGGTATGATGAGCCTGGGACTTTGTGCAGGCGAAGAGCTTACAGTAACTGCAGAGGGTGCAGATGAGCAGACCGCTGTGGACAACATTGAAAAGTTTTTGAGCGGTCAGGTGGCTTAAGAACATAACATGAGAAGAAGCGGGGCTGATGGAGAATTCTGTTAGTCCCGTTTGTTGTATCTTGAGGGCAGTATTATGAAGAAGATGTTATTTATCTATAATCCCAAAGCTGGAAAGGCACAAATCCGCAACAAACTGGCGGATATTCTGGATGTATTCACCAAGGGCGGTTATGAGATCACCGTATATCCCACGCAGAGAAGTGAGGATGCCATGGAGAAGACCGAGAAGCGCAGCAAAGAATATGATATCGTGGTCTGCAGCGGCGGAGACGGAACGCTGGATGAGGTGGTCACCGGCATGATCCGCAGTGGCTTCCGTACGCCTATTGGCTATATCCCGGCCGGGAGCACCAATGATTTCGGAGGAAGCCTCGGGCTGCCGAAGAATATGGTGAGAGCTGCGGAAAATATTGTAAATGGGAATGATTTCGCCTGTGATGTGGGATCCTTTAATGAGGATGTGTTCGTTTATATCGCAGCTTTCGGACTATTCACGGATGTCTCTTATGAGACCGGACAGGATATGAAAAATGTGCTGGGGCATATGGCATATCTGCTGGAAGGAATGAAGCGGCTGTCTGCGATCCGTTCCTATCCCATGCGGATTACTTATGGCGATACTACGATCGTGGATGATTTTATCTTCGGAATGGTGACCAATTCCGCATCGGTAGGAGGATTTAAGCGGATCACCGGCAAAAACGTCAGGCTGGATGATGGCGTTTTCGAAGTAACGCTGATCAAACGTCCGAAGAACCCGATTGAACTGAATAACATTATGGTATCCCTGCTGAACCGGGATATCGATACCGATGCTATGTACTGCTTCCGGACGTCAAAGGTGGAGATCACTTCCGCAGAGCCTCTTCCCTGGACTCTGGATGGAGAATATGGCGGAACCCATACAAAAGTAGTGATTGAGAACATCTGCCGGGGCGTAGACATCCGGGTGGAACAGAAGGAATCTTAAAATTTGGTAAAAATTTAACAATAAGCTGTTCCATTTTTGAAAAGAATGTGCTATAGTTTGGATAGTCACAAAGTGATTATTCGAAATGTGTTTTTCGTGCTTTTACGAATGTATAACATTTCGTATATCGTAACAAGAATGAGTATATAAAATGGAGGTATTAAAATGTTAGTATCCGCAACAGAAATGCTCAAAAAAGCAAAAGCAGGCCACTATGCAGTAGGTCAGTTCAACATCAACAACCTGGAGTGGACAAAGTCCATCCTTCTCACCGCTAAAGAACTTCGTTCCCCTGTTATTCTGGGTGTATCCGAGGGTGCCGGCAAGTACATGGGCGGTTATGATGTAGTCGTTGGCATGGTCAACGGACTGTTAAAGGATCTGGACATTGATGTTCCCGTTGCGCTGCATCTGGATCATGGCTCTTTTGAAGGCTGCTACAAGTGCATCGAAGCTGGTTTCTCTTCCATCATGTTTGATGGTTCTCATTATCCTATCGCTGAGAACGTAGAGAAGACCACTGAGTTGGTTAAGGCTGCTCACAGCAAGGGACTTTCTATCGAGGCAGAAGTTGGTTCCATCGGTGGTGAGGAAGACGGCGTTATCGGTATGGGCGAGTGCGCTGATCCTAAGGAGTGTAAGTCTATCGCTGATCTGGGTGTTGACTTCCTGGCAGCAGGTATCGGTAACATTCATGGTAAATACCCCGCTAACTGGAAGGGCTTAAGCTTCGAGACTCTGGCAGCTGTACAGGAGCTGACCGGTGAGCTTCCTCTGGTTCTGCACGGTGGTACCGGAATCCCTGCAGATCAGATCAAGAAAGCGATCGACCTGGGCGTATCCAAGATCAACGTTAACACCGAGTGCCAGCTGGCATTTGCTGATGCTACCCGTAAGTACATCGAGGCTGGTAAGGATCTGGAAGGCAAGGGATTTGACCCTCGTAAGCTTCTGGCTCCCGGTGCAGAAGCTATCAAGGCTACTGTTAAGGAGAAGATGGAACTGTTCGGATCTGTTGGCAAGGCTGAATAATTCTGGAATAAAAATGCAAAAGTCTCTCGCAGCGATGTGGGAGACTTTTTTAATTCATAGGAAATTTCTTCCTATGAATTAAAAAAGCTCCGCAGGGATCGCACTGCGGCGGTTATGAAGTATGTCGCAAAAGCGACCCGCCGCAGGCGGAGAATCTCGCAAGCGAGATTCTTGTTTATTCCGATTCCGACCATTAAGACAAAAAAATAACTATTCAGAGCTTCATTTGCAAAATAGCATCTGTGATAGTTGAAAAAACCCCTAGAAAGGGAGGATGCCAAGGATCAGGATCCTTGGCATTTATTATGAAAAAGTTTTTTAAACAAGAAACTGTTGTGTGCTTAAGTTTTTGTTTTGTTTGTTTCTATGGTTATAGTATATGAAACAGAAATGTCCAAAACGTGTTATGGAATTGAAGATTCCTTGAAGGATTTGTAAACAAAATATGAACAACGGCCTATTTTGCGAATGGGGTTCTGAATAGCTGCAATAGCTGCGGTCTTACGGTTCCAGCATTGACTTCACATAATCCTTCGGTGACAGCCTCGTATATTTCTTAAAGATCTGGCTGAAATACTGGGGATTATTGCCGAAACCGACCATTTCCGCTACCGCATAGGGAGATTCTTCTGAGTGCTCCAGTAAAAGTTTTTTCGCCTCCTGAATGCGGAGCTCTGTTACATAGGCGGAAAATTTGCTGCCAGTCTGTTTGACGAACATTTTGCTGACATAATCCGGATTCATAAAAAGATAATTTTCCGAGATCCATTTCAGTGAAAGGTTGCTGTCACTCAGATGCTCTCCGATGTACTTTATGACCTTTTCCACACAGTCTGTGTATTTGTGCTGCGGTTCCACAGAGAAGATCGAGGTCATGATCTGCTCCGCAGATGGAATCAGGTCATTCATGGTGACACAGACGTTGACTGCCATGAGACTGTCTGTGGTCTGCAGTTTGCTGAGCGGGTAATATTCCTTCTTGGAGGCCTCCATTACCAGACGGATCATCTGGGTCTTGGCCAGATCCACATCCTGTTCCCCGGATAATTCTGTGAAAAATCTTCTCTGCAAAAGTTTTTCCGGTGGCATTTCCGTGAGGAACAGCTGTGTCAGCAGGGAATCTACCCGGGAAGCAGTCTTGCTTTTACAGGTTTCCACACAGGATACGATGACCTGCGTGATCTCTGTTTCATTGGAAGGCTTTAACAGATAGTGTTTCACACCATAGCGCATGGCGGTCCGTGCAAATTCAAATTCACCATATCCTGAGAGGATGATAAACTCTGTGTTCAACTGGGCAGCACGGACCTTTTCAATCAGATCCAGCCCGGATAAACCGGGCATCTTGATATCTGTCATGACAATATCCGGGTATTCATCCAGAATACAGTCAAAGGCTTCAATACCGTCTTTGCAGACAGCAGCCACATCAATTCCCAGAGAATTCCAGTCGATCAGGGAATGGATCGTTTCACGTATGATCTTCTCATCATCCACGATAATCATCTTTAACATAAGGTATCTCCATTTTTACTACAGCAAAATCATTTTCGTTATAGAAGTGCAGCCCGTATTGCTGGCCGAACATCAGCTGGATGCGTTCTTCAATATTTAACAACGCAATGCCCAGACCCTGTTCCTGAATCTTATGTGTCCGGAGATTCTCCAATAAATCATCGGGGAATTCAGATCCGCTGTTTTTCACATAAATCTGCATCAGCCCCTGGGAATACACACAGGTGAGATTGATGATACATTCATCCGTGATCTGCTCCAGTGCATAGTGTACGGCATTTTCCAACAACGGCTGAATGGAAAGCTTGGGAACCTGTGCATCCAGACAAGCATCCGGAATGCTTTCCGTAAAATTCAGACGGTTGTCAAAACGAAGCTGCTGTATAGTCATATAATAATGTATAATATCAAGTTCCTGCTTCAACGTAAAGCGTTCTTTTTTGTTCAGCGTCATCCGCAGGAAATGACCCAGGGAGTCTGCAATCTGTGATATTTCCGGCTCTCCGATGGCCTTGGCCCGCCAGTTGATGGCATCCAGCGTGTTATACAGAAAATGCGGATTCATCTGGGATTCCAGACTTTTTAACTGCGCATCTTTAGCCAGCAGCTGTTGACGGTAATTTTCAACAACCAGTGTCTGGATCCGCTCTGCCATATGTGTAAATTGCCTGTGCAGAATACCAATCTCATCGGTACGATCATTATAATCATAAGGAATCTCTGCCAGTACGGTGGAATCTTCACCGAATTGCTGCATGCGATAGAGCAGCAGATCA
>OGXO01001679.1_pt1 | contig 11885 bp, 9 predicted proteins | sample 1576321 | NCBI WGS metagenome assembly OGXO01 (sample SAMEA3541568, study PRJEB24748) | human gut metagenome | biome: human gut; feature: human-associated habitat; material: faeces | place: China | collected 2012 | reverse complement strand
CTGGCGAATCATCCAAGCACCGCATATTCCTATTTGCTTCATCCAAGAAGGAGTATGCCAACACCACCGGAAAGGGGATTATGGATAAAAACAAGCTGAAGAAACATAATATAAACCTACGCGAAACGGCTACCATGTTCAACAAACGTCTGAAACTGGATGGTAATGTGAATGTAATGAAACAGACTGTTGAGAATAAGCCGGTATCGGGAGGTTTTTATATGAATCCGTTGGTAGGGCTTTATCGTTTTCCTCGTGGTGAGAATCTGTCTTATTATAAAGACCATTTTGAAACCTATGACGAAGAACGGAATTTGAATGTGCAAAACTGGCATACATTTACCGAAGACTTCGAACAGAATCCATATTGGATAGTGAACCGTATACAAAGTAAAGAAACGCGTACGCGCATTATCCTTTCCCTTTCGGCAAACTTTAAGATAAATGATTGGTTGACTATTCAAGCTCGTGGCAACATGGACTACTGGGCTGACAAGTTGCGTCAGAAATTCTATGCGTCTACCGCTACTGCCCTGTGTGGAGCGAACGGTCGATATATTGAAATGGATTATCAGGAAACGCAGATGTATGGTGATGTCATGGCGATGTTTAAGAAAACCTGGGGAGATTTTACACTGGATGCGGCTATTGGCGGTAGTATAAATGACCGAATTAGAAACTCGACCCGTTATGATTCCAAGAATGCTTCTCTGAAGTTTGCTAATGTATTTAATATAGCCAATATCATCATGAACAGTTCTGCCAGTATTGACCAGAAAATAGATGAGCATCGTCAGTTGCAATCTATTTTCGGTACAGCACAGATTGGCTACAAGGAAAAATTATTTCTTGATTTGACAGCTCGTAATGACTGGGCATCAACCTTGGCTTATACTGAACATGAGAAAGCGGGATTTGCTTATCCTTCTGTCGGTCTTTCCATATTGCTTGATAAATGGGTGAAGCTGCCCGAATGGATTTCTTTTGCGAAACTGCGTGGTGCCTATAGTAAAGTGGGGAACGATATTCCTGTATTTGTCACTAATTCCACTTCTCATATCGGTGCCGGTGGCGAGATACAGGCAAATGATGCAGCTCCTTTCAAAGATATGGAGCCGGAAATGACTCATGCCATGGAATTCGGAACGGAATGGAGATTCTTCCAACATCGGTTAGGAATCAATCTGACCTATTATCGTACCAATACTTATAATCAGTTCTTCAAACTTCCTGCTCTTGCAGGTGATAAGTTTGCTTACCGGTATGTGAATGCCGGAAATATCCAAAACCAAGGATGGGAAATGACACTGAACGGAACTCCGATACTGACTTCTGATTTCACCTGGAAAACTTCCATCAACTTCTCTACCAACAAGAATAAGATCGTGAAGCTGCATGACGAGTTGAAAGAATTAGTCTACGGACCTACGAGCTTTTCTTCCAGTTATGCAATGAAACTGGTGAAAGGTGGTTCTATCGGTGATATCTACGGTAAAGCCTTTGTACGTGATGCCGCAGGAAACATTGTTTATGAAACAGAAGGAGATTACAAAGGACTTCCATTGGTGGAAGGTGACGGAAATACGGTGAAAGTAGGAAATGCCAACCCTGTCTTTATGATGGGATGGGATCACACATTCTCTTACAAAGGATTCAGCCTTTATTTCCTGCTTGACTGGCGTTACGGAGGAAAAGTCCTTTCGCAGACACAAGCGGAAATGGATCTCTATGGCGTATCGGAAATTACGGCTGATGCACGCGACAGAGGATATGTGATGCTTGAAGGTCAGCAGATCGATAATGTGAAAGGATTCTATAAAAATGTAGTGGGCGGGCGTGCCGGAGTGACAGAGTATTATATGTATGATGCCACTAATTTACGGTTGCGCGAAGTATCGTTGAGCTACAATTTCTCAAAGAAGTGGATACAGAAAACGAAGGTTCTGAAAGATGTGCAGCTTTCGTTTGTGGCCCGCAATCTATGTTTCTTATATAAGAAAGCTCCTTTTGATCCGGATTTGGTACTTTCCACCGGGAATGATAACCAAGGGATTGAAGTATTCGGAATGCCTACAACCCGTAGTTTGGGCTTTACTCTGAAATGTGAATTTTAAAGGTAGGAGAGAGAAATGAAGAGAAAATATGTATATCTATACTTGCTGGGCTTACTGCTCTTTTCTGTAGCATGTACCGGTAATTTCCGTGATTACAATACCGACTTGTCCGGAATCACGGATGATGACCTGATTATTGACGACAATGGTTATGGAATCCGTTTGGGCATTATTCAGCAGGGTATTTATTTTAATTATGATTTCGGAAAAGGGAAGAACTGGCCTTTCCAGCTGATACAGAATCTGAACGCAGATATGTTCGGTGGATATATGCATGACGGCAAACCCTTGAACGGAGGTTCGCATAATTCCGACTATAATATGCAGGACGGTTGGAACAGCGCCATGTGGACGCATATGTATTCTTATATTTTCCCGCAGATATACCAATCGGAGAATGCTACCCGGAATACACATCCTGCTTTGTTCGGGATCACGAAAATATTAAAGGTAGAAGCCATGCATCGTGTGACGGATTATTATGGTCCCATCATTTATAAGAATTTTGCGAATGCAGAAAACCACTACCGTCCTGATAAACAAAAAGATGTTTATTATGAGTTTTTCAATGAACTCGATTCTGCCGTGGTTGCCCTCACCGGTTATATAGAGGAGAAACCGGAATTCAATGGATTTGCACGTTTTGATATTTTGTTGGATGGTAAATACCCCTCCTGGGTAAAGTTTGCCAATTCGTTGCGTTTGCGTCTAGCTATGCGTATTGCCTCTGTTGCCCCCGATAAGGCACGTGCTGAAATACAGAAAATAAAGGAAAACAATTACGGCTTCTTTGAAGCGGAAACAGGCGGAGCTGTTGTTTCTACCAAATCCGGATACACCAATCCATTGGGAGAACTTAACCGTGTGTGGAATGAAACTTACATGAGTGCGAATATGGAATCAATCTTGGTGGGATATAATGATCCCCGTCTTGGAATTTATTTCGAACTCTGTACGGATGAAACCCTGAAAGGACAATATCGTGGAATTCGTCAGGGGACATGTTTTGCTCATAGTCATTATTCCGGATTGTCGAAGCTGTTTGTCAAGCAAAGCACCGATGCGCCTCTGATGACTGCTTCGGAAGTTTGGTTTCTGCGTGCCGAAGCTGCATTGCGCGGGTGGACGGATGAAGATGAAGAAACCTGTTATCAGAACGGTGTAACTACTTCTTTCCATCAATGGGGAATCTATGGCGTAGAAGATTATCTGCAAAGTGAACGGAAAGCCTCTGACTTTATAGACACGTATGATGAAGAAAATAATATAGAGGCCCGCTGTAAAGTCTCTCCCAAATGGAATCCGCTGGATGATAAGGAAACGAAACTGGAGAAGATCATTACGCAGAAGTGGATTGCTATGTTTCCGGAAGGTTGCGAAGCCTGGGCAGAACAAAGACGAACAGGGTATCCCCGTTTATTTCCCGTACGATTCAACCATAGCAGAAACGGTTCTATCGACACGGAGATTATGGTGCGCCGTCTAAACTTCCCCGGTACCTTGCAGACGGAAGACCCGGAACAATATTCCGCGCTTGTGGAAGCTTTAGGAGGAAACGATCATGGAGGTACAAGGCTTTGGTGGGACACGGGAAATAATAACCTGGAATAAAAAAAGATAAAAGTAGTGTGTTTATATGTGTAGCTTTAACTATTTTTGCATCTTCATTTAAACACATTTACTTATGAAACAGATTATCTCTGCTCTTTTCCTTTGTATGTTGCTCTCTGCCGTACCGGGATTGCAGGCGCAAAACATCCAGTTACATTATGATTTTGGACGTTCTTTGTATGATAAAGATTTGCAAGGTCGTCCGCTGTTTACTTCCACAGTAGAGAAGTTTCATCCTGATACTTGGGGAAGTACTTATTTCTTTGTCGATATGGATTATACCTCCGAAGGTGTCGCTGCCGCTTATTGGGAAATAGCCCGTGAAGTGAAATTCTGGAAAGGTCCTTTCTCTGCGCATCTTGAATATAACGGTGGATTATCCAAAGGTATGTCTTATAAAAATGCTTATCTGGCAGGAGCCACGTATACCTTTAATAATGCCTCCTTCTCCAAAGGTTTCACACTGACCGCCATGTATAAGTATATTCAAAAACATTCATCACCCAACAACTTCCAGTTGACAGGTACATGGTACGTAAACTTCTGCCGCAACCTGCTCACTTTCTCCGGCTTTGCCGATTGGTGGCGTGAAGAAACGAACTACGGAAAGACTATCTTCCTCTCCGAACCACAATTCTGGGTAAATCTGAATCAAATCAAGGGAGTAAATAAAAATTTCAATCTAAGTGTTGGATCCGAAGTCGAATTGAGCAACAACTTTGGTGGTCGCGATGGCTTTTATGTGATCCCGACGCTTGCTCTGAAATGGACGCTGAACTAAAAAAAACGAACTAAAAAACGGATTAAAAAGCGAATTAAAAGAAATAGACTAAAAAGAAGTCAGGCTAAAAGAATCCGAATTTCAGAGGAATCTCCGTTTATCCCTCTGTCGAACTTACAAAATATATAGAACAACCTATTAAATGAAAACTGATTTAATCTACGGCGTAGAAGACCGTCCCCCTTTTAAAGACGCCCTGTTTGCGGCTTTACAACATCTCTTGGCTATTTTCGTAGCAATTATCACACCGCCGCTTATCATAGCGAGTGCCTTGAAACTGGATGTAGAAAAGACAAGTTTCCTAGTTTCCATGTCCCTTTTTGCTTCGGGAGTATCTACCTTTATACAATGCCGTCGTTTCGGTCCGATAGGAGCAAAGCTGCTCTGCATCCAGGGAACCAGTTTTTCTTTTATCGGTCCTATCATCGCCACAGGAATGGTAGGCGGATTGCCGTTGATTTTCGGTTCCTGTATGGCTGCCGCACCTATCGAAATGATTGTCAGCCGCACATTCAAATATCTGCGTAATATCATCACTCCGCTGGTTTCCGGTATTGTCGTACTGCTTATCGGATTGAGTCTGATAAAAGTAGGTATCGTATCTTGCGGAGGTGGATATGTAGCTATGGATAACGGTACGTTTGCTACCTGGGAAAACCTGTCTATTGCAGCACTGGTACTTCTTAGCGTCTTATTTTTCAACCGTTGCGGGAACAAATATCTGCGTATGAGTTCCATTGTACTCGGACTTTGTCTGGGTTATGGTTTGGCATTTGTTTTGGGAAAAGTGGATATGAGTGCGTTGAATGTGGAAATGCTGATGAGCTTTAATATTCCCCAACCTTTTAAATATGGTGTTGATTTCAATGTGTCTTCTTTCATAGCCATTGGTCTGGTCTACCTGATAACTGCCATCGAAGCAACAGGTGACGTGACTGCCAACTCTATGATTTCCGGACTTCCCATTGAAGGAGATTCCTATTTGAAACGAGTTTCCGGTGGAGTAATGGCAGATGGATTCAACTCCTTCCTCGCCGGTATATTCAACTCTTTCCCCAACTCCATCTTTGCACAGAATAACGGTATTATCCAACTGACCGGAGTAGCCAGCCGCTATGTCGGTTATTATATCGCAGCAATGCTTGTTCTTTTGGGATTATTTCCCATTGTAGGTGCCGTATTCTCCTTAATGCCCGATCCTGTATTGGGTGGTGCAACCTTACTAATGTTCGGTACAGTAGCAGCGGCAGGAATCCGTATTATCTCCTCACAAGAAATAGGCCGTAAAGAAACTCTGGTATTAGCAGTCAGCCTCTCCTTAGGTCTAGGAGTAGAATTAATGCCGGACGTATTACAACAAGCCCCGGAAGCAATTCGAAGTATCTTCTCTTCAGGGATCACCACCGGAGGCCTAACTGCAATTATTGCAAATATAGTAATACGTGTAAAAGAATGATGAATAAGTATTAAGTATCAAGTATTAATCGACAAGTATCAAATAGCAGGTATTATCCAGCAGCTTCGGTAATACTTAATACTTATTACTTAGTACTTATTTCTAAATTACTCATTTTATCAGTAGTGTGGAAGGGGAAATCAGGATACTCGTAAAGACTAAAGCGAGGTTCGGTTTCTCCTTTCGTATAATTCCAGATAGAAGCATAATCTTCCGGATCTTCTCCCATCTTGGCTAATTGGCGCAGATAAGCAGCCAGTGATTTATTTTCTACGATGTAAATCTGTCCCATCTGGTCGATAATCGGGCTATGATGACGAGTGCCGTCATGTTCGAAGCGTAGAATCCGTTTTCCTTCTTCCGTTAGTCCTACCAATTGGAAGGTCATACTCTTACCGATAGCCGGCAAATTCAATACACTGCGATCCGTAGCAAGGAAAGGCAAATGATGTTTTCTCATGAAACGTCTTAATTGCTTGGCAACATCTTCTTTCGTCTCCTCTTCCGTTCCGACTTTCGTCTCTAATATTTTGTATAATTCCTCCGCCTGTTCCGGTGTCATCCGACCATAAATCTTCTCCTCCTGTTGTTCCTGCATCGAACGGCTGTTGGGAGCAAATACTGCATAATTCTCATTGAATCCCTTCACCGAGAAAGTATAATAACATACCACCCCCAATGAATTGAGCACCTGGCGAAGCCGTGTCGTATGTCCCCGGCGCGAAGCAGCCACTGTATATACCAACTGATTCGTGATGATCCATCCGGCAGAAAGAATCTTCCGAATCGCCTCTTTAGCTTCAGGCGTCACCTCCAGCGGAGTCTGAAAATGAGTCTGGATAATAAACTGTTTCACCCCGATAGCCGAAGCCTTTTCTTTGAATTCCCGCAGAATATCCACCAATCCGTCATTGATACGCATCGGCAAATAAGCCAATAACCGTGACCCCAGCCGTACTCGTTGCAATTCCGCATATTTCTCTCCTTCCGGTCGTTCGAGATTTGCCTTCTGTTTGCGTACTGCCATCCGATACACCGCATCCAAAATATTCTGAAGCGTCTTATTCTGACTCATCAGCGCATCGCCCCCTGTAATCAGAATATCCCGCAACTGTGTATCCTCTTCAAAATAAGTCATCAACCGGCGCAACTTACGATCCCATGACTCCTTCGGGCGTAAAGACTCAAACTCGAAATTCAACCGTTCGCTTTGGAAATCATACATCCGCTGGCAAGAAGCACAAAGTCCCCCGCAAGCCCTTCCCATCGTGTCAGGAATGAGAATAGCCACCTCCGGATACCGGCGATGAATATTATGCCCGTCCGGCAGAAGCCATCCCGCAGCATTAGGTTTACCAACCTCTACAATATCCTCCTTTTCCCACGCACGAATATTTCCATACGTCTCCACCAACCGTGGCGAATACAGAATATAACTCCGGATAGCCTCGTCATTATACCCATATCCGGTAATATTGAGTAGCGATAAATAATAAGGAGTCGCAAAAAACGGCATTCCCTTCTTTCGTGCCCGATAAAGCAAATACATCGTCTCCGAAGAAAGAGAATTCCCCAAGAACCGATTCAGTTCTCCCGGACTCTTCACAGCCATCGCCAAATGAAAGCGGAAATCATTCCACCACTCACTTACCAACCTGTATTTCTCCTCATAACTCATTCCCTCCTCAAAGTGGAAACGCACCGAAGGCTTCGACTTCCTGTTCTCAATCTTCTGAATCAGCAAGTGCAACATCCGCTCCTTATTTTCATCCCGTATCTCCCGTACCTCTTCATCCAGTCCGGTTTCCCACCGGTCATTCCGACTTTTGATACGCTGCGGTGACGGCAAAGGCATAACTTCTCCCTTCAACCGTTTAAACATCTGGAAAATTTCAATAAACAAATCCGTCGGCATCTCCATATTCTCCAACGTCCCCGTCAGAAACTCATAAAGCAGCCGAATAGTCTGTACTGACATATCCTGTCCCGTAGACAGTTCATGAACATTCTGCCCATCATAATCAAGTAAGAGTCGAATTTGCTCCCTCGCCTCCTCCGCAGCTTCGTTTTCTATCCTGCAAGTCTCTAACAACCGCAGTATTCCAGCCTTGAAATCCTCAACAGTAGAGCTCTTATCCGCTATCTCCACTATCTCCGGAATCTCCTGACCATAGATTTGTTTCAACTGTGAAAAAGTAAGTGTAAGCATTTTCTTTTGTTTCATAAGCAATCTATCAATTTTTAAATTATATAATAAGCATTTTAAGTTTGAACGACCTCCCTTCCCCCCGAACTATATGTCTCAAATCCCGAACAGCATCTCATCCCCTAAGTATCCTCCATCCATAACCTACCAACATAATCATCAAAGCGCAACATAATACACAATCACACCGCATAGCACTCTACACTGCATAGCACTCCACGCCGCATGGCCTCCCGGCCTCGTCTGCACGGCGTCAAGCGGAGGTTTCATTCCCGGCGTTAAGAAGGGCAGACTGTTTGAGCGAAGCGAGTTTCTGCCCTTTAGCCGGAAATAAGACCGGAGTAGCCGGGCAGACGCAGCCTTGATTTTTTCTTTTTGGTACTTTTTCTTTTGTATCAAGACAAAAGAAAAAAGTACATAAAGATAACAAAAAAAGCGGAAGTACAAAACCCCCGCTTTCTCTATCATATTAATCTTTACGCTTTTCTAACATTTAACGCAACTTATTTTTTCGTTTCCGTGTCGTCATCCTTCCGTTTCGGTTCCTTCTTGGCAAGTAGAACGATATTATATACATAATCCGTCATCCACTGCTCCGAGTATCCCAGACGCTCTTTGTATTGGCGGATAGCCGCAGCCGTCTTATGCACGTCATCCGCTTTCCATACCGTCTTGGTGCAAACATCATGTACCGTCTTCTGCGTCATGCCATACAGAGCCTTTTTAAAGATCGACGGCATACGGAACTTCCACTGCATCAGATTTCCCATCAACATCATCAGATCATTAGAAAATCCCTGATACATGAATAAATAAGATTGAATATCATTTTGAGTGCGGCAGTTACGTTTCACGGAAGCGTCGATTTCCTTGAAGAAATTCTCATTCAGCCCATAATCCTGCATCAGCATTTTGCGTGACGCAGACTTTTCGGCCAATCCCAGTTTACCGTTTTGAGTAGGCACTTTAAACAAACGTTTGAAGTTAGCTACGTCCGGCAAGAATCGGATATTGGTGATACCTAGGTTTGTGGCGATCACTGACTGGAAATACACCCGGGTCAGTGAAATGAAATCTTCTACATTGCCGACTTTCGTTTCATCGGATTTTTTCTTGAATAAACCAAATAAGCCCATTGTTATATTTACAATTTTACAATTTACAATTTACTATTTGAGTGCGTGGAAGGTATATAATATAACTACCATCTGTCAATTTCCGTGCAAAGGTACAAAAACAGTTGGTTTTCACCAACAATCCAAGTCCTTTTCGATGTCCGGCATAGACTCTTTCTTAAAAACAGGACTTTGAATGCCGGCTTTCTTTTGCGCCCGGTAATCATTTAACAGGCGGATCGCATATTTTCCAAGGAAGAGGATAGCGATCAGATTGCAGATAGCCATTAACGCCATAGTGACATCTGCCAGGCTCCATACCATATCCAATGTGGCAAGTGAACCGAAGAGCACCATACCGCCCACTAATATCCTGTAACCATGAAGCACCCACTTCCGGTGAGTGATAAAGCGGATATTGGCCTCCCCGTAATAATAATTTCCCAGAATACTGCTGAAAGCGAAAAAGAAAAGAGCCACAGCAACGAAGACGCTGCCCGAAGAACCGATCTCGTTCGTCAATGCCTGTTGAGTCAACTGCACCCCATTGGTCGATCCATCCAGCGGAGCACCACTAAACAGAATGATAAAAGCCGTACAAGTACAAATCAATAATGTATCCGTAAATACTGCCAAAGTCTGTATCAATCCTTGTTTCGCGGGATGACTGACATGAGCCGTGGCAGCCGCATTCGGAGCCGATCCCATACCGGCCTCATTGCTGAAGAGCCCTCTCTTGATACCTTGCATCAATGCCATGCCGACTCCTCCTGCCAGTGCCTGTTCCCAACCAAAAGCATGGCTGACAATCAGAGCGATGACGCCCGGTAAATGAGTGATATTGAGTATAACAATCACCAACGCCAGCCCCACATATCCCAATGCCATAACCGGCACGATAATGCTGCTGACACGGGCAATGCGTTGAATACCTCCGAAGATGATAACCAACGTCAGCAATGTCAGTACCCCTCCCAATATAATATGATTGAACCCGAAAGCATGCTCCGCAGCAGCACAGATGGTATTGCTCTGTACAGAATTGAAAGCAAAGCCGAAAGTGATGCTTATTAATATGGCAAAAAGCATTCCCATCCACGGTTGTTTCAATCCCTTCTTCATATAATAAGCAGGACCTCCGATGAATGAATCCTTTCCGCGTATTTTGTATAATTGCCCTAAGGTAGACTCGATGAAAGCACTCGAAGCCCCTAACAGTGCGATGACCCACATCCAGAAAATAGCTCCGGGACCGCCGATAGCGATGGCGGTAGCCACTCCCGCAAGATTTCCCGTACCTACACGGCTGGCGATAGAGATAGCGAATGCCTGAAAAGAAGATACATGTTTCTCTCCCTGCTTCCCTTTGCCCGCAGATTCGCTTAACAGTACGATCATTTCGCGAATCATGCGGAATTGTACGAAGCGTGTCCGTATGCTGAACCAGACAGCACATCCCAATAACATGATAATCAGAATATAGGTCCAGAGTATGTCGTTAATCTCGTTGATAAAGGTCATAGTTAAGTATTAAGTATTGTTTGTGGTTATTCGTTTTTTATTCGGAAGTAGAATTTATGATTTTCGAATACGGGTTCCACAATATCATAACGAACAAATTTGGCGAGCAGATGTTCAGCGGCACGTCGTGAAAGTCCGGTTTGGCGACAGTAGCGGTTGAGTGAAAGTAAAGTGCCATGCTCCAGTTGTTCGAGCAGGAGCTGTTCACGTTCGGTGTAACGGATCAGTTCGCCACGGGGGCTGTCGCTCTGTTGCCATACACGGAGATGTATAGGTGTTGCCAGAATATTTTCATCCTTGATGCGGAGATAGGCTAGAGGTTTTCCGGTTTCGTCTTTGGCGTAAACCGGTTTATGTGGAGTCTCTTCGATGGTCGCTACCAACACTTGTCGTCCCTCCACTATATATGTTTGCAATGTGTATTCCACTTCCGGCACGCAATAAAGTTGTGCGGCGGCTTCAATCATATATTTTTCTTCTTCGGAGCGTACTCCCGCGATTTTTCCATTGTCTTTTACGCCAATAAGTAATCTTCCTCCGTCCGTGTTGGCAAAAGCCGAGAGTGTTTTGGCAATTTTGCGTGCGTCGGAAATTTCGAATTTAAAGTCCTGTTGCTGGTGCTCCCCTTCAGCAATCAATGCATGTATATAATCGGTATCTGTAAGCAGTTTCATGGCTACAAAGGTAGGTAAAAATGGTGAAAAGCCCCTTTTTTAGATATTTTTCGAAGAATATTTCAAAAAAAATATTGATTTTATGCTTTTATTTCGGGAAACAGTGTATTTTTGCGGCACATTATTAACGAAAAAAATAAAAGGATTATGAAAGAATTGGTAGAAAAGGTAGCAGCTCTGTATGCTGACTTCTCAAAAGATGCTAACGCACAGATCGAAAACGGTAACAAAGCAGCAGGAACTCGCGCTCGTAAAGCTTCTTTGGAAATCGAAAAAGCAATGAAAGAATTCCGTAAAGCATCTTTGGAAGCTTCTAAGAAATAATTTAGAAGACTACTAAGATATCGAAAAGGGGCTGTCTAACAAGTTTAGACAGCCCCTTTTATTATAGTACATTAAAATATATA
>OGXO01001657.1_pt1 | contig 11997 bp, 9 predicted proteins | sample 1576321 | NCBI WGS metagenome assembly OGXO01 (sample SAMEA3541568, study PRJEB24748) | human gut metagenome | biome: human gut; feature: human-associated habitat; material: faeces | place: China | collected 2012 | reverse complement strand
CCCGCAAATGAGCGCTTCTGGGTGGTGCACGCCGAACGCGAAGCCGACGAGCACGAAGCAGCTCATCTCGCAGATGCTGGCAAGCAAAAAGTTGATCAGGGTGTCGGGGGTGTTGTCATCATCCTCATGGACGACCAGACCGGGCTTTTTATCCACCAGCATGATATTTTCATCTTCATAGATGATGTTGAGTGAGCTGGGTACCTTTAAAAATGCAAGGTCCTGGCGGCCTTCTCCGAAGAATTCGTCGTTAATGTACAATTCAACGAGATCTCCAGCCTGAAGCTTGTCCTGAGGCTGACAGCGTTTTTTATTGAGTTTAATCCGTTTTAATCGGAAGTGTTTATATAACAGATTGTTAGGGAGAGCAGGAACCGTTTTTTCGACAAACTTGCTGATCCGCTGTCCCGCATCATTTTGATTGATGGTAAACGATTTCATAGAACATACCTTTCTGCATCAAGAGCGGCTTGGTGTTTTGGAATGATTTGATTATAACATACCGATAAAATTTTGCAAGGAATGAAGGCGTGTCAGAACAGATTCTGACAAAAAGGAAAGGAACGATGTGCTATCATGCAGCAGGAAAACAAAAATATCCATGAGGGACATCGCAAACGATTAAGACAGCGGTTTGATCAGGTGGGGCTGGATGGATTCAGCGAGCACGAGATTTTGGAGCTTATCTTGTTTCAGGTAATTCCACGTCGTGACACTAACCCGCTGGCACACGAACTGATTAATCATTTTGGAAACCTTGCAGAAGTGCTGGATGCTTCCAAAGATGAACTGATGCAGGTCCCAGGGGTAGGAGAAGCGGTCGCTTCCTTTCTGTGTCTGTTTTCGGCAGTAAACCATTGGCAGAAAAAGCAGGGAGAGAAACCGGAAAAGGTGATTCTCAACACCTCGGCAAAGGCAGGAAGTTACCTGAGTGCCCGTTTCAGAGGGCGTACCAAGGAAACTCTAATTATTCTGTGTATGACATCCGACCGACGGGTTTTGTACTGTGATGAGCTTGGGAGTGGGGTCGGTGACAGCGTCACAACCACCCTGCGTGAGGTGGCACGGCTGTGCATGAAGAAAAACACGCATGACATCATTCTGGCACACAACCATCCCAGTGGTTTGGTGCTGCCATCCAGAGAAGACATTACCATGACGAGACGCGCGCAGGATTTTTTAAAGGATATTGGAGTAAAACTGCACGATCATTTCGTTATAACAGATGGAGAGTATTATTCCATGAAAGACCATAAGCTGTTTTAGCTTAAGGATAAAGCCCAAAGAGGCAAAAACTCCGCTTTACGGAGAAAAAGGAGGAGAACGATGATGAAAAAAACGATGACTATGTTACTCACAGCAGCAATGATTCTGTCAATGAGCGTAACTGCTTTTGCAGCAGAAGCAAAATACAGCGTTTCGGTTGATGATGATCTGCTGACCGTGAACAATGGGGAAACAAAGGCAACCTATCAGCTGGAGAACTCGAAGCTTTCTTTGAGTAAGAGCAATGATGGCGGTATCGCACTGTCTTTCCGCACAGAGGATGAGGGCGGCAAAAAGGTAACGCTTGGTGAACAGAAAGACGTCAGCATTTCCGGCGACATCGATTACCTCAACATCAGCCAGACACTGGATAAAGATTACACTATTCAGCTGGATGAAGATGCTGATATCAAAGAACTTTATTCGGATGGCAATGCTCAGATTAAAGTAGATGGAGAAATCAGCAGAGCATATCTGAGCTCGAGCGGTGCAAAATTGACAGCTAACAGCGGCAGCGATGTGGAAGTTGTTTATGCAAAAAATAAAAACAGCGTAAAAGGCCTGCTCAGCCATCGGGTAAAATCTTACGTAGAGCCACCAAAGATTGAAAGTGTTTCTTCTAATTATGATTATGACCGTTACTACTATTATGACGGCAGATATTACAGAAGAAGCGATTCGGATCTTGGCGTCAGCAATGTATATGACCGTGGAAGCAGTGTCCGTTTTTACTGTGATGTTTCTGGTGCAACAGTACGCTGGAACGGAGAAAAGATTGGTACCACAACCAAAGGAACCAATACCTTCAATGTAGGTCCAAACCGTTACTGGGATGATAAACTGACCATCTCCAAGGATGGATATGAAACCGATACCATCTATCTGGGCGACTACTATGACGACTATCATTACTATTCCTACCGCGACGGTGTTCGTTACTGGAGAGTTTATTAATCGTCCATTTTTAATTTGATTGATATTGTGAAAAAGGCAGCTTTTGGCTGCCTTTTTTGCTTAAATAGCACAGAAAAAGTCTACAATAAAAAAGAGATTTGGTAAGAGAACTGCTTTTGTTTGCAAAGTGAAAATATCGATTGACTTCACGTTTGCGTAGTGCTAAAATCATAGGAGATAAGAGAAGAAATCACGAAAATAAAAACGGGAAAGAAGGGAAGAAAATGCAGGAAGAAAAAGGATTTGAGCTGGTATCGGCCTATCAGCCGACTGGAGACCAGCCGCAGGCAATCCAGCAGTTGGCAGAGGGTGTCCTTCATGGAGACAAGGAACAGACACTGCTGGGTGTTACCGGTTCAGGTAAAACTTTTACCATGGCCAACATTATCAAAGAAGTAAATCGTCCAACTTTGGTTCTGGCACACAACAAGACGCTGGCAGCCCAGCTTTGTTCGGAGTTTAAGGCGTTTTTTCCAAATAATGCGGTGGAATATTTTGTCTCCTACTACGACTATTATCAGCCGGAAGCCTATATCGCGAATACCGATACCTATATCGAAAAGGACAGTGCAATCAATGATGAGATCGAGAAGCTCAGACATTCGGCTACTTCGGCACTGTCTGAACGCAGGGATGTCATCATCGTTGCCAGTGTTTCCTGCATCTATTCACTGGGTGACCCAATCGATTACCGCAACATGGTAATTTCGCTGCGTACCGGAATGCAGAAGGAGCGCGATGAACTGACCAAAAAACTGGTCGAACTGCAGTATGAGCGCAATGATGTCAATTTCATCCGAAACAAATTCCGTGTGCGCGGGGATGTAGTGGAGATTTTTCCATCCTATGGAAGTGAAACAGCAATCCGCGTTGAGTTTTTCGGCGATGAGATCGACCGTATTTCAGAAATCAATGTGGTCACCGGCGAGGTAAAAAATGTGGTTTCCCATGTTGCGATCTATCCGGCATCTCATTATATCGTTCCAAGAGATAAGATGCAGAAGGCACTGACCGAGATTCGGGATGAGATGGAAGAAAGGGTTGCTTACTTTAAGGCAAACGACAAGCTCATTGAAGCACAGCGCATCATGGAGCGTACAAACTACGACATGGAGATGCTGACCGAGATCGGTTTTTGTAAGGGAATCGAAAACTATTCCCGTGTTCTTTCGGGCAGGGCTCCGGGCAGCTGTCCTTATACCTTGCTTGACTATTTTCCGGATGATTTTCTGTTGTTCGTGGACGAGTCCCACGTTACCCTGCCGCAGGTTCGCGGAATGCATGCGGGAGATCAGGCAAGAAAGAAGAATCTGGTAGATTATGGATTCCGCCTGCCTTCTGCCTTTGATAACCGCCCACTTACCTTTGATGAGTTTTACAGCAAACTCAATCAGGTGATTTTTGTCAGTGCGACCCCGGGACCTTTCGAGAAGGAAAAGAGCAAACGCATTGTTGAACAGGTCATCCGACCTACCGGACTGGTCGATCCGGAAATCGACGTTCGTCCGGTTGACGGACAGATTGATGATCTGCTGTCCGAAATCAATACCCGCGTGGAAAAGGGTGAGCGCGTGCTGGTAACTACCCTGACCAAAAAGATGGCGGAGGATCTGACCGGATATTTTGAAAACATGGGGGTCAAGGTGCGGTACATGCATCATGATATCGACACGATCGAGCGAATGGAAATCATCCGTGACCTTCGTCTGGGTGAATTTGATGTCCTGGTCGGCATTAACCTGCTGCGTGAAGGTCTGGATATTCCGGAAGTTTCACTGGTAGCAATTCTGGATGCAGATAAGGAAGGTTTCCTGAGAAGTGAAACTTCGCTGATTCAGACTATCGGTCGAGCAGCGAGAAACGCAAACGGTAAGGTTATTATGTATGCGGACTCGGTAACCGATTCGATGGAACGGGCAATCAGCGAGACCTACCGCCGTCGCGAGGTTCAGTTAAAATATAACGAGGAGCATGGAATTGTTCCGCAGACCATTAAGAAGGATGTACGGGAAATCTTGGAAATTTCCACCCGTGAGCATACCGATAAGCTGGGTAAAGGTAAGAAGCGCATGACCCAGACGGAGCTGAGGGCTACCATTGAAAAGCTGACTGCCGAGATGAAGAGCGCGGCACAGATTCTGGAATTTGAACATGCCGCTTACCTGCGGGATAAGATCAAAAAACTCAAGGAACAATATACTGCAAATCCAAACCTGAAGATCATGAAGGAAGCGGACGAAAAAAATAAAAGCGGAAAACGAAGCAGAAAATAAAAAGACAGAAAGCAGGTGAAAAAATGGAAGGTTTTGATATCGAAGTCTATATGCAGACAATAAAACAGGAACTGCTCAATACCTTTGGAGATGAGCTGGTGTACCTTGGATTACAGGGGAGCTTTCGCAGAGGAGAAGCAAGGGAGAGCAGCGATATTGATGTTATGGTCATTCTGGAAGAGTTTACTGTCGAAAGAATGACAGAATACCGCGAGATTTTAAAACGTGTGGGAAGCTTTAACAAAAGCTGTGGATTTATCTGCGGAAGAAAAGAGATGAAAAACTGGAACCGTTTTGAAATCTGCCAGCTTTTGCACGAAACAAAAGATTATTATGGAACACTTTCCCAACTGGTGCCAGCATACTCCAGACAGGATGTGCAGGATTACCTGAAGACTGGAGCAGGCAATTTATATCATGAGCTTTGCCATCGCTATATTCATGCACCAGACACCCTGCAAGAGGTGCTTCCATTTTTATATAAAGGGACATTTTATCTGCTGCAAAACCGTCATTGGCTAAACACAGGAGAATATCTTCAGGACAGAACAGAACTTTTGACCTGTCTGAGTGGTCTGGATCAAACAGTTTTGCAGATTGGAATTAAGATGCGGGAAGGAATATCCTGTAAACAGGAGGAAGCCTTTGAAGCACTGTTTTTATGGTGCAGGGAGATTCTTTGGGAAGAAACACAGTACGAAACTTTGTGCAGATAGAGGAAAAACGATATTTGGGAGGACAGAATGAACGATAAAATCACGATTCATGGTGCAAGGGAACACAACCTGAAAAATATCGATCTGGAAATTCCAAGAGACAAGCTGATTGTCTTTACCGGACTTTCTGGTTCAGGAAAATCTTCCCTTGCTTTTGATACCATCTATGCGGATGGTCAGCGGCGTTATATGGAGAGCCTTTCTTCCTATGCGCGTCAGTTTTTGGGTATGATGGAAAAACCGGATGTCGATGAGATCAGCGGACTTTCTCCGGCAATTTCAATTGACCAGAAAACAACATCCAAAAACCCTCGTTCCACCGTTGGAACGGTAACCGAAATTTATGATTATCTGCGTCTTTTGTACGCACGAATTGGTATTCCGCACTGTCCGGTCTGCGGCAGAGAAATCCGTCAGCAGACCGTTGACCAGATGGTGGACAAGGTGATGGAACTGCCGGAACGAACCAAAATCCAGATTCTGGCACCAATTGTCCGCGGCAAAAAGGGAATGCACCAAAAAGAGTTTGAACGGGCTAAAAAATCTGGATATGTTCGTGTTCGGGTGGATGGAAACCTGTACGACCTTTCGGAAGAGATTACGCTGGACAAAAATAAAAAGCACAACATTGAAATAGTGGTGGACCGTTTGGTTGTGCGCGATGATATCCAGTCTAGGCTGACCGACTCGCTGGAAACAGCAATTGGACTGACCGGCGGATTGGTTGTTGTGGATGTTGTTGACGGGGAAGAGATGATGTTCTCACAAAATTATGCCTGTCCGGAACATAATATCAGCATTGAGGAATTAAACCCTCGTATGTTTTCGTTTAACAATCCATTCGGTGCCTGTGAAAAATGTACGGGCTTAGGTACCTTTATGAGCATCGACCCTGACTTGGTGATCCCGGATAAAAGCAAATCCATTCGGGAAGGCGCAATTAAGGCAAGCGGATGGTACTATGCAGAAGGGGGAATCTCCCAGTTGTATTTCCAGAGCCTTGCAGACCACTATCATTTTTCTCTGGACACCCCGGTAAAAGACCTGCCAAAAGAGATTGTGAACATCCTTTTGTACGGAACCAAAGGCGAAAAGATCAAGATGGTGCGCGATACCGAGGATGTAAAATCTACCTATTACACCGAGTTTGAGGGAGTGGCAAACAACCTCGAACGTCGTTTTAGGGAGACTTCTTCCAACTGGATGAGGGAAGAAATTACTAACTGGATGAACTCGGTGGATTGTCCGCAGTGTCATGGCGACCGACTGAAAAAGGAGAGCCTGTCCGTTCTGATCGGTGGAATGAATATCAGCCAGCTTTGCCGATTGTCAGTAGCGGCGATGATCGACTTTTTCAATAACCTTCAGTTGACCGAAAAAGAGGAGATGATCTCCCATCAGGTCATCAAGGAAATTCGTTCCCGCTTAGAATTTTTAAAAAATGTTGGTTTGGATTATCTGACCCTCTCCAGAGCATCGGCAACTTTGTCGGGTGGAGAAAGTCAGCGTATCCGCCTTGCGACCCAGATCGGTTCTTCCCTCATGGGAGTTTTGTATATTCTGGATGAGCCGAGCATCGGTTTGCATCAGCGGGACAATGACAAGTTGATTGACACTCTGCGTCATCTGCGTGACCTGGGTAATACCGTCATTGTGGTAGAGCATGATGAGGATACGATGTTTGCTTCGGACTACATTGTGGACATCGGCCCAGGTGCGGGTGTGCACGGCGGTGAAGTTGTTTGTGCCGGTCCAGTCGATGAAATCATGGCGTGCGTTCGATTACCGGACAGTACCTGAGCGGCAGAAAGAAAATTCCAATTCCAGAAAAACGCAGAGAAGGAAATGGAAAGAAACTGACCATCAAGGGAGCAGCTCAGAATAACCTCAAAAATGTAAATGTCTCGATTCCATTGGGAACCTTTACCGCAGTTACCGGCGTTTCCGGTTCGGGAAAATCGTCGCTAATCAACGAAATCCTCTATAAGGGTCTGGCTGCAGCGTTAAACCAGGCAAGAGAGCGTCCGGGAAAGCACAAGGAGATTGTAGGACTGGAAGAGCTGGACAAGGTAATTGAAATCAGCCAGAGCCCAATTGGACGTACCCCGCGTTCCAACCCTGCGACCTATACCGGTGTATTTACCGATATTCGTCAGTTGTTTGCACAGACAAATGAAGCAAAAACAAGAGGATATGATAGCGGAAGATTTTCCTTTAATGTGAAGGGCGGACGCTGTGAAGCCTGTGAGGGTGACGGAATCCTTCAGATCGAGATGCACTTTTTGCCGGACATCTATGTTCCGTGTGAGGTCTGCAAGGGAAAACGTTATAACCGTGAGACACTGGAAGTAAAATATAAGGGAAAAAATATCAGCGATGTTTTGGAGATGACAGCGGAGGAAGCATATCTTTTCTTCGAAAATATCCCGAAGATTGCGCGCAAGATGAAGACTTTGTGCGATGTTGGACTTGGCTATGTAAAGCTGGGACAGTCTGCAACAACTCTTTCCGGCGGTGAGGCACAGAGAGTAAAGCTTGCAACCGAACTTTCCAAACGTGCGACCGGACGAACCATCTACATTCTGGATGAGCCAACAACCGGACTGCATGCAGCAGATGTCCACAAGCTGATTGAAGTGCTCCAGACACTGGTGGACAGCGGAAATACAGTGGTGGTAATTGAGCATAATCTGGATGTCATCAAAACTGCCGATTATATCATAGATCTGGGACCAGAAGGCGGTGACCGGGGCGGCGAAATCATCGTAACTGGAACACCGGAACAGGTTGCGGAATGCGAAGGTTCTTATACCGGAAAGTATCTGAAAAAAGTACTGCTCAAAGGATAATTTCTCGACGCATTGACGCAGAAAAACGTTGTAAACTGATATTTATTTGTCAGTTTTGTATCTTTACAATGATATACCTGTTTGGTACAATATTATGAGGAAAAGAAATTTAGAAAGGAAGATGTGAAATGTCCGCTGTTAAAATCACAGAAGGAATTTATTCCGTTGGAATCCAGAACCCAAATATGAGGGTGTTTGATATTGTAATGAAAACTGACTCCGGTACAACATACAATTCCTATGTTGTAAAGGGCAGTGAAAAGACCGCACTGATCGAAACCTGTCATGAAGGATTTTTCCATCAGTACCTTGAAAATATCAAAGAGGTTTGCCCTCTGGAAGAAATCGATTACATCATCATGAATCATAATGAGCCAGACCACTCCGGTTCGATGGCAAAACTTTTGGAACTGATGCCAAAAGCAAAAATCATTGCTTCTCAGGCAGGAAGCCTGTATCTGAAAAACATCACCAACCGCTGCGATCTGGATGTTCAGAAAGTAAAAGATGGAGAAACACTGGATCTGGGTGGAAGAGTTCTGACCTTCTTCTTTGCACCAAATCTGCATTGGCCAGATTCGATGTTTACCTGGGTAGAGGATGCAAAGACCCTGTTTACCTGTGACTTCCTGGGTTGTCATTACTGTGAACCATATACCTTTGATACCAATATCGCATATCCAAAGGCATATGATGCAGCACTCAAACTGTATTACGGAGCAATCTTTGGTCCATTTGCTTCCTTTGTACGCAAAGGTCTGGAAAAGATCAAAGCTCTGCCGGTACAGCCGGAGTTTATCTGTACCAGCCATGGTCCAGTTCTGACCAAAGCAGGCAGAATGGATGAGGTTATTGCAAACTACGAAGCATGGTCTGCACCAGTAGTCCATGAAGTTCCAGTAATTCCTGTATTCTATACCTCCGCTTATGGAAATACCGCAAAACTGGCTGAAAAGATCCGAGAAGGTATTCTGGAAGCAAAACCAAACGCAGAGTGTGTAACCTATGATATTATTGAGCACGATATGGACAAGCTGCATGCACTCATCAACGAATGTGATGCATTCGCAGTAGGAAGCCCAACACTCAACCGTGATGCAGTTCCACCGGTATGGAATCTGCTGGCAGGCATCGATGCAATCAACGCTGCAAAGAAACCAGCGTTGGTATTCGGTTCCTTTGGATGGACTGGTGAAGCTGTTGGAAACATTCAGACAAGACTGCTGGGTCTTAAGATGAATGTTTTTGAAGATGGTTTCAAGGTTACCTTTGTTCCAAGCGAAGAAGATCTGGAAAACGCAAAAGAATTTGGTAAATCTTTTGCTCTGAGCTTCTAATCACGCACAGCTTCTAACAGAGTATTAAAAACATTTTTTAAATCAGACAATCCGGTTTAGATTCACTCTAAACCGGATTTTTTCTTTCTGAATCAAGAAGAAAAGATCAGTGTAGCTTATGGGCAGAACAAAATATATGTCTTAGCTAATTGGCAAATGCAGTAAGATAGTTTTATTTTTTCATGACAAATTTACAAAAAACAGGTATAATAAATCTGAAACACAATAAACTGTACTGTTTCATAAAAACCAAAGAAAACAGGGAAAGAAGGAATTTGGAATGAAAGTACTGTTGTTAAACGGAAGTCCTCACGCACAGGGATGCACCTATACCGCACTTTGTGAAGTAGCAGGAGCTTTGGAAAAGAACGGTATTGAAACCGAGATATTCCACATTGGAACAAAACCGATTGCGGGATGTATTGCTTGCGGATCTTGTCTCAAAACAGGAAAATGTGTGTTTGACGATGGTGTCAACGAGTTTGTGGAAAAGGCAAAACAGGCAGATGGCTTTATTTTTGGTTCACCGGTTTATTATGCAAATGCATCCGGTCAGATCAGCGCCTTTTTGGATCGTACCTTCTACGGAAAATCCGCGATTTTTGAAGGAAAGCCTGGTGCTGCTGTAGTAAGCTGCCGTAGAGCAGGTTCCACAGCATCGCTTGACCAGCTAAACAAGTACTTTACCATCTCTGGTATGCCGGTAGTTTCCTCTCGTTACTGGAATATGGTTCATGGCAACACACCGGATGAGGTGCGCCAGGACAAGGAAGGATTGCAGATCATGCGCACACTGGGAAATAATATGGCATGGCTGTTAAAATGTATTGAACTGGGCCGTGAAAATGGGGTTTCTTTCCCGGAAAAAGAACCAGCTCAAAAGACAAATTTTATCCGATAAGAAAAAAGGTGCAGTTGATTACTGCACCTTTTTTTGATGCTGTTTAGAATCAATCTCGACAAATTTTTCTTGACAAGAGGGAAATCCATGCTTATAATTAGTTTGTCAATCTAATTAAAAATAACAAATGTTACTTTTTATAAAGCAAATCAGTCTGAAAGGAAAACTGACATGAAACCGTTTGAAGAGCAGCTTAACGCTGTGATTGTAGATACCTACCGTTCCATTTTAAAGGTGGAAGAGACAATTTTAAAGCGTTCGGATAAAATTGATCTGACCATCAATGAGATGCACCTGATCGAATCGGTGGGGAAAGGAAAAAACAAACAGAGAACCATTTCGGAAATTGCGGAGGATCTGGGAATCACCCTGCCATCGGTTACAGTGGGAATCAACAAGCTGATGAAAAAGGGATATGTGGAAAAAATCCGAAGTGAAGAGGATGCCCGCATCGTCTATGTTTCTTTGACCCGTATGGGGAAAAAGATCGACTCGGTTCATCGGTACTTTCATGAGTCAATGGTGCGCAGCATTATTCGGGACATGAGCGAAGAGGAACAACAGGCTCTGTATAAAGGAATCATGAAGTTGGATCAGTTTTTAAAAGAGCAGCTGGGCGAACCTTTGGACCGATAACAACAACGAAACGAGGCGATAGCATGTTTAAAATACTTTCAACCGCGAGTGCGCTTCCAAAATGCCGCAAGACCAATGACGATCTTTCGACCTTTCTGGACACCAGCGATGAGTGGATCAGCCAGAGAACCGGAATTCGGGAAAGAGCCGTCTGCACCGATGAAACGCTGACCGATTTGCTGACACAGGCTGCCAGTCAGGCACTGGAACGGGCAGGAATCACAGCACAGGAACTGGATTTGATTTTGTGTGCAACCATCCGCGGAGATTATATCACACCGTCTCAGGCGTGTGTTATCCAGAAAGAAATCGGTGCGAGCTGTCCGGCAATGGACATCAGTGCAGCATGTACGGGATTTATCTATGCGCTGGATGTAGCAGCGGGATATTTTGCAAGAAAGAAAGTAAAAAAAGTTCTGGTACTTGCAGGAGACTGCATGACCAGAATGATGGACTGGAGCGATCGTTCCACCTGTGTACTGTTTGGCGACGGAGCAGGAGCAGTTGTTTTGGGCGAGGGAGAAAACCTGATGGCCATTCAACTCACAGCAAACGGAAATGTTGATGTACTCAATATCCCGCATGTGGGTGGAGACAGTCCATTTGACAAGCTTCCAAAAAATCAGAGCTATCTTTCCATGAACGGAAAGGAAGTATACAAATTTGTGGATAAGCTGGGACTGGAGATGCCGAAGACATTCGATGAATATATCGAAGTGCTGCGGGCGTTCAAAGAAAAAGATCCAAACGGCAATGGGGAGGCAGATGAAATTCCTTTGTACCTGGCCAACGGTGCATTAAGTCAGCTCCTGCCTTATTACGGAATTGGGTTTGATGGCAATACGAATGCGACCTATAACGGCGAGCAGATGGAGTATTATCCGACGTCTGAAAAGTACAAAGAGTTCTTGAAGATGGCGCGGGGCTTGAGCGAAGAAGGACTGATCAATAACTATGTGCTGGGTACCTGGGACGAACAGGCAGCGCTGGGCACAACGCAGGATGTACTGGGCAGCTTGCTGCAATGGGGGGCATACCTGTCTGTAGGAGCAGAGAAGGACGAGG
>OGXO01001655.1_pt1 | contig 12003 bp, 7 predicted proteins | sample 1576321 | NCBI WGS metagenome assembly OGXO01 (sample SAMEA3541568, study PRJEB24748) | human gut metagenome | biome: human gut; feature: human-associated habitat; material: faeces | place: China | collected 2012 | reverse complement strand
GTTACACTGACTATCCACGATTTCCTACGCAAATATTCGTGTTGGAAAGGTTTATGCAAAGCCCGGCGTCAGCCGGAGCCGCCGGAAGGAAGAACGGATGAAACAAGAAAACGGCAAAAGAGCCATGACCGCCGGACTGCGGCGGACGATGGTGATCTTCGTGCTGGATATGCTGTGCATCGCCGGGTCCTTTTTCCTGGCGCTGTGGATGCGGTTTGAGTTCCGTCTGGGGGCCATCCCTCAGATGTACCTCAACGAGTATTTGAAGATCATCGGGCCGTGGATCGTCATCTGTCTGGTGGTGTTCCAGCTATTCCGGCTGTATAACAGCATCTGGAGCTTTGTCAGCATCGACGAGCTGTTCCGCATCATTCTGGCCTATGGCGTGCTGCTGGCAGCCGGACTGGCCTATGTGCTGATCCTGAAGATCGATATGCCCCGCTCCTTCTACTTTGCGGGCTTTATCATGAGCTTCATGTCCACCACGGCGCTGCGGTTCTCCTACCGATTCATGCGCCAGTTGATGGCGGGGATCAGCACGGAGAAAAGCGAGCGGGACCGCATTCTGATGATCGGCGCCGGCGAGGCCGGACGCCAGCTGATCCGGGAGATCAATTCCAATCCCCGGCTGGGCAGCCGGGTGGTGTGCATCATCGACGACAACCCCAGCAAGCGCCGCCGGTATCTGGACGGTGTGGAGATCGCCGGCGGGCGGCAGGAGATTCCCGATGCGGTGAAGAAGTACCGGGTCAATAAGATCATTTTCGCCATCCCCACCTGCGACGGACAGGACCGCAAGGAGATTCTGGACATCTGCAGCAAGACCGGCTGCCGGGTGCAGGCGGTGCCGGGGATGTTCCAGCTGGTCAGCGGCGAGGTCAGTGTCAGCAAGCTCCGGGACGTGGAGCTGCAGGATTTGCTGGGCCGTGACCCTATTCAGGTGAATCTGGAGGAGATCTGCCGGTATATCTCCGGCAAGGTGGTGATGGTCACCGGCGGCGGCGGTTCCATCGGCAGCGAGCTGTGCCGCCAGATCGCCAAAAGCAACCCCGAACAGCTGATCATCTTCGATATTTATGAGAACAACGCCTACGATATCCAGATGGAGCTGCGCCACACCCATCCGGAGCTGAATCTGGAGGTGCTCATCGGCTCCGTGCGGGACATGGGCCGTCTGGACGATGTCATGGCCAAATACCGGCCGGAGCTGGTGTTTCACGCCGCTGCCCACAAGCATGTCCCCCTGATGGAGGATAGCCCCAACGAGGCCATCAAGAACAACGTGTTCGGTACCTATAAAATGGCCATGGCCTCGGTGAAGTACGGCGTGAAGAAGTTCGTGCTGATCTCCACGGATAAGGCGGTGAACCCCACCAACATCATGGGCGCCTCCAAGCGCCTGTGCGAGATGGTGGTGCAGATGATGAACCGCCGCAGCCCCAATACGGACTTCGTGGCGGTGCGCTTCGGCAATGTGCTGGGCAGCAACGGCAGCGTCATCCCCCTGTTCAAAAAGCAGATCGCTGAGGGCGGCCCGGTAACGGTGACGCACCCGGAGATCACCCGCTTCTTTATGACCATCCCCGAAGCGGTGTCGCTGGTGCTGCAGGCGGGATACTACGCCAAGGGCGGCGAGATATTCATTCTGGATATGGGCCAGCCGGTGAAGATCGACACCATGGCCCGCAACCTTATCCACCTGTCCGGTCATGAGCCGGATGTGGATATCAAGATAGTCTACACGGGCCTGCGCCCCGGCGAGAAGCTGTATGAGGAGATCCTCATGGCGGAGGAGGGCCTGCAGGAGACCTCCAACAAGCTGATCCACATCGGAAAGCCCATCGTCATGGACGACGAGGAGTTCTGCCACCAGTTGGATCGGCTGGAGAAGGCCTGTGAGGAGGAGACGGAGGACATGAAGGACATCGTGGCCTCGGTGGTCCCCACCTATCGCCGCAAAAAATAATTCTGCAATGACCAAAGCCTTTCAAGGACAACAGTAAGAACAAAAGCAGCCCCGGCGGAATTTTCCGCCGGGGCTGCTCTTTTACTGTCGGGAGACTGCTCTGTAAGGCTGCTCTGAGAGACTTCCCTTCCGCCGGGACGGTTTTGTGACGTTTTTGTAATGAAACCTGTCACCGAAACGTCACCTTCGTGTGGTATACTGGACAACAGAAAGTCAAGGAGGGACACGACTATGGAGCTGATGCAGATCCAGCATCTCAGTAAGGTATACGGACAGGGTGAAAATCAGGTGCGGGCGGTGGACGACATTTCCTTCACCGTAGAGAAGGGGGAGTTCTTGGCCATCATCGGCCCCTCCGGCTCCGGTAAATCCACTCTGCTGCACATTTTGGGCGGTGTTGACTGCCCCACCTCCGGCAAGGTCTTTGTGGATGGGCAGGATGTCTATGCCCAGAACGAGGATCAGCTGGCCATTTTCCGCCGCCGGCAGGTGGGGCTCATTTACCAGTTTTATAACCTGATCCCCGTGCTGAACGTGGTGGAGAACATGACCCTGCCGGTGCTGATGGACGGGCGACAGGTGAATCAGGAGCGGCTGGAGGAGCTGCTGGACGTGCTGGGCCTGCGTGGTCGGGAGAAGTACCTGCCCAATCAGCTTTCCGGCGGCCAGCAGCAGCGGGTCTCCATCGGCCGGGCGCTGATGAACGCCCCGGCGGTGGTGCTGGCGGATGAGCCCACCGGCAATCTCGACAGCAAGAACAGCCAGGAGATCGTGGAGCTGCTGAAGATGTCCAACAAGAAGTACGGCCAGACGCTGGTCATCATCACCCACGACGAGAACATCGCCCTGCAGGCCCACCGGGTCATCGCCATCGAGGATGGCCGCATCACACGGGATGAGCGCATCCGGGAGGTGCTGGAATGAACGTCTTTCACCGCTACACCCGGCAGGCTCTGCGGAAAAACCGCTCTCGGACATGGGTGACCATCGTGGGCATCATCCTGTCGGTGGCTCTGTTCACCGCCGTGACGGAGGGTGCTTACAGCGGCGTGCAGTATCTCGTGGGGGCCGCCGAGTACACCGTAGGCCGGTTCCACGGCTGCTACCAGAACCTCACGGAGCAGCAGGCAACGCAGCTGAGCCGTGATGAAAAGGAGATCACGGAGCAGTCTGCGTGGCAGCTGGTGGGCTGGGGGCAGGTAGGGGCGGACAATGCTTATAAGCCCTATCTGAGGATCATGTCCATGGACCCCGACCTGCCGGACCTTCTCTCCATCCGCCTGACCCAAGGCCGCCTGCCGGAGAAGGCCGGGGAGATCCTCCTGCCGGAGCATCTGTGGTCCAATGGCAGCGTCCGCCATGCGCTGGGGGACACCATGGAGCTGGAGCTGGGCCACCGGACGCTGGACGGGGAGGAACTGACGGCCGATGACCCCTATACGAAGGGGGAGACGCTGACAGACACCACGTCCCACACCTACACCGTGGTGGGCTTTTACCAGCGGCTGGATATGACGACGGAGCCCTTCTCCTGCCCCGGCTATACTGCCCTGACCTGTCAGGAGCAGGGCTATCAGACGGATGAATTTTTCCGGGTGGCCCATCCCAGCCGCTTTTACAGCTATATGGAGGGAAACAACGAGAAATATCCGGGACTGGCGTGGTACTCCAACTCCGACCTGCTGAACTACTACGGCGCCACCACCTTCTTCTCCGTGAACCGGATGATCTACAGCTTTGCGGTGATCCTGCTGCTGATGATCTCCTTCGGCTCGGTGTCGCTGATCTATAACTCCTTCTCCATCTCCGTGGCGGAGCGGACCCGGCAGTTCGGCATCCTGAAATCCATCGGCGCCACCCGCAAGCAGATTCGGGACAGTGTCCTCTATGAGGCACTGGTGCTGTGTGCCGTGGGGATCCCACTGGGTCTGCTGGTGGGCTGTCTGGGCATCGGCATCACTCTGTACTGTCTGCGGGACAGCTTCGGATTCCTGATGGGGGAGAGCGGCAACGCCCTGCAAATGCACTTTGTGCTCAACGGCTGGGCACTGCTGGCGGCGGCGGGCATCGGCCTTGTGACGGCCATCATCTCGGCGTGGATCCCCGCCAAGCGTGCCGTGCGGGTGTCGCCGGTGGAGGCCATCCGCCAGACCAAGGACGTGAAGCTCCGGGGTCGGGAGGTCAGGACCTCCCGCCTGACGGAAAAACTCTTCGGCTTCTCCGGGATGTTGGCCGCCAAGAACTTCAAGCGTAACCGCAAGCGCTATCGCTCCACGGTGGTAGGACTGTTCCTCAGCGTGACGCTGTTCATCTCCGCTTCCTCCTTCTGCGCCTATCTGACGGATGCCGTAGACCAACTGGGGGGCGACAGCACACTGGGCGTGCAGCTGTATTACAGCGAGGCCCTGCCGGAGGGCGTGACGCCGGAGCAGCGGCTGGGACAGCTGGCCGCCGCCGACGGCGTGGAATCGGGCTTCTACACCGCCGACAGCTACGCCAGCCTGCACTTTGCCAAGGAGGACATGGATCCGGACTACTGGAAGGACACCGGGCTGGAGGGAGACCGCAGCGCCGCCATGTACTTCCTCCGGGATGAGGATTTCCGGCAGCTGCTGCGGGACAACGGCCTGCCGGAGGAGGATTACTTCCGTGCTGATGCACCTCAGGCGGTGGCGTGGGATATGCTGGACATCTGGCGCAGCACCGAGGACAGTAAGTACAATAAGCTGTACCATTACCACCTGCTGAACGGCAGCAGCCTGCCCATCACCGGAACGGAGAGCAGCTATCAGCCCATGGATGGCTGGTTCACCACGGGCGACCGCATCACACGGGACGGTACGGAATATGTGCTGTACTATCCGGAGGACTATATAGACGATTACTATACCGCCCGCAGCGAGGGGGAGACCCCGGACGAGAGCCGGGCACAGGCGGTGCCGGCATCGGAGGCCGTCCTCACCCGGAGCTATACCGTGGGCGCTATTTTGAAGAAGGCTCCCGACTTCCTGGGTACCGGCGACCTGTATCTGCTGTACCCGTACAGTATGTATGAGACCGTCACCGGGCAGGCCCCTGCCGCCGACGCCTTCTGGTTCAGGAGCAGCGACCACGCCGCCTCCTACGAGAGCATGGGGCAGATCCTGATGGAGCTGGGCAACAGCCGCTCTGAGCTGCAGGATCTGGCCGCCAACGGTGAGAGCCAGCGGGCCATGGTGACGGTGGTGAACGTGTTTTCCTACGGCTTCATCATCCTCATCTCCCTGATCTCCATGACCAACGTGTTCAACACCATCTCCACCTCCATCGCCCTGCGCCGCCGGGAGTTCGCCATGCTGCGGTCCGTGGGACTGACCCAGCGGGGCTTTGCCCGGATGATGGACTACGAGTGCATCATCTACGGCGCACGGGCGCTGCTGTGGGGCCTGCCGGTATCGGTGCTGGTGACCTATGGCATCTATCGCAGCGTGGCCCAGAGCATCGCCGCCCAGTTCTACATCCCGTGGTACAGCGTGGCCATCGCCGTGGGCAGCGTGTTCGTGGTGGTGTTCGCCACCATGCTCTATGCCACCCGGAAGATCCGCAGTGAAAACCCCATTGAGGCGCTGAAGCAGGAGAACCTGTAAGGCCCGTCTCGCAAGCCGAAGAAACAGCAGCCCCGGCAGAATTGCCGGGGCTGCTGTGATAAGCTTGCTGCATGGCCTGAGGCAGGGCCGGATACCGGTGCGCCGGGCTAAAAGGGATTGACAGGCGGCGGCCGGGAGGCTATCATGAGGACAGAAAGAAAAGGAGGGCCGCCATGTCACAGGTCACCAAGCGGGCGCTGGAGGCGTCGCTGAAGCATCTGCTGCTGCAAAAGCCGCTGAACAAGATCACCATCAATGATATTGCGGAGGACTGCGGCATCAACCGCATGACCTTCTACTACCACTTCAAGGACATTTACGATCTGGTGGAGTGGAGCTGTCAGGAGGACGCCAGCCGGGCGCTGGCGGGGAAAAAGACCTATGAGACGTGGCAGCAGGGGCTTTTGCAGATCTTTCAGGCGGTGCTGGACAACAAGCCCTTCATCCTGAACGTCTATCGCTCCGTTAGCCGGGAGCAGGTGGAGAACTACCTCTACCGGGTCACCTATGACCTGCTGGAGAGTGTGGTGGAGGAGGAAGCTCAGGGGATGTCCGTGCGGCAGGAGGACAAGGAACTCATCGCCACGCTCTATAAATATCTGTTCGTGGGACTGATGCTGGACTGGATCAAGGGGGACATGAAGGGCGACCCACAGGTCATGGTGCAGAAGCTGGAGTTGGTGCTCCACGGCAATGTGGTGGCCGCCCTGCAACGGATGCGGACGGACAAGCCTGCATCAAACGGAGCGGAATGATAAAAAACTGAACACCTCCCATCCCGGTGATAAAAAACTTATCACCGGGATTTTTCTGTTTATTGAACAAATCGTGCCTGAGTTGTATATTATCCTCATCAAAGGAAAACATACCGGCGAGGACGCCGCTGCTCCCCATGCGAGTGCTGAGAAGGGGACGGGCGGCGCAGCGGTCAACAGAAAGGAGCGCATTTCTATGTATTATTCCAGTGGTAACTATGAGGCCTTTGCCCGTCCCAAAAAGCCGGAGGGCGTGGACAATAAATCCGCCTACATCGTGGGCAGCGGTCTGGCGGCGCTGACTGCCGCCTGCTATCTGGTGCGTGACGGCCAGATGAAGGGCGAGCGGGTCCACATTCTGGAGAAGGGTCCCACTGCCGGCGGCGCCTGCGACGGCTGGAAGTTCGAGAACATCGGCTATGTCATGCGGGGCGGCCGTGAGATGGACAACCACTTTGAGGTCATGTGGGATCTGTTCCACTCCATCCCCTCCATTGAGACGGAGGGCGTCAGCGTGCTGGACGAGTACTACTGGCTCAACAAGGCCGACCCCAACTATTCCCTGTGCCGGGCCACGGTGAACCGTGGCGAGGACGCCCATACCGACGGCAAGTTCGATATCTCCGACAAGGGCGCCATGGAGATCATGAAGCTGTTCTTCACCCCCAACGAGGAGCTGCAGGACAAGCGCATCAGCGACTTCTTCGATGACGAGGTGTTCGGCAGCAACTTCTGGCTGTACTGGCGCACCATGTTCGCCTTCGAGAACTGGCACAGCGCTCTGGAGATGAAGCTGTATATCCAGCGCTATATCCATCACATCGGCGGTCTGCCCGACTTCACTGCCCTGCGCTTTACCAAATACAACCAGTATGAGTCCATGATCCTGCCCATGGTGAAGTATCTGGAGGGCTTCGGCGTCCAGTTCCACTTCGGCGTGCAGGTGACCAACGTGGAGTTTGACTGCACCGCCCATCGGAAGGTGGCCAAGCGCATCGACGTCCTCCGGGACGGCAAAAGCGAGGCCATCGATCTGACGGAGAACGATCTGGTGTTCATCACCAACGGCGGCTGCGTAGAGAACTCCTCCATGGGCAGCCAGAACACACCCGCCCCCTACAACACCGAGATCAAGGAGGGCGGCGGCTGGGATATGTGGCGTAAGATCGCCGCTCAGGATCCCTCCTTCGGCCATCCGGACAAGTTCTGCTATGATCCGGAGCAGACCAACTGGATGAGCGCCACGGTGGAGACGCTGGATCAGCGCATCATCCCCTATATCAAGAACATCTGCAAGCGGGATCCCTTCACCGGTAAGGTGGTCACCGGCGGCATCGTCACTGTGAAGGACTCCAGCTGGCTCATGAGCTGGACCATCAACCGCCAGCCCCAGTTCCGCCAGCAGCCCAAGGATCACTGCTTGGTATGGGTGTACGCCCTGTTCACCGATAAGCCCGGTGACTATGTGAAAAAGCCTATGCGGGAGTGTACCGGTAAGGAGATCTGCATGGAGTGGCTGTATCACATCGGTGTGCCGGAGAGTGAGATCGAGGACATGGCCGCCAATAGCGCCAACACCGTCCCTGTGATGATGCCCTATATCGACGCCTTCTTCATGCCCCGTGCCTACGGCGATCGGCCCAAGGTCGTACCCGACGGCGCTGTGAACTTCGCTTTTCTGGGCCAGTTTGCCGAGACGCCCCGTGACACCATCTTCACCACGGAGTACTCCATGCGGACCGGTATGGAGGCCGTGTACACCCTGCTGAACGTGGATCGTGGTGTGCCGGAGGTCTGGGGCAGCGTATATGATGTCCGGGATCTGCTGGATGCCACCGTGAAGCTGCGGGACGGCAAGAAACCCATCGATATGGAGTTGAATCTGGTGGAAAAGATGGCCCTGAAGAAGGTTCTCAGCAAGATCCACGGCACCGATATCGAGAAGCTGCTGAAGGAGTATCAGGTCATCTGACGCCCGTTGGGTCGGCTGCTGCGGCAGTCGATGACCTTCTGAAAACAGAAAAAGGAGAGGCCACGTCACAGCCCTATAAGGCGGTAATTTCAAAATACGGAAAGTGACATTCGCAACGGCAAGCAATAAGACTCTGGCTCACAAGGTCGGAGCCTTATTGTTTTCTACCTGTCATATATCGCATCTTTGTGCCTCGGCAGCTTTCTGCGTATCATGAAAACGTCAGGAGGTGTCGGACAATGAGAAAACAGAACTATCACATTCCATGAACGTACCTTCCTCCCTGTGACTTGGCAGTTAGGGGAATTTGACCATCGGGTAAAATGCTTGGTTAGAATGGGCGAACCGATATCCCTTGGAAAAGCCACATCGCTGCAGCCTTCCCCTGTTAAAACGGCTCCCAGCAGGCCCCGTGAACCAGCAGGGAGAGGACCTGCGGATACAGCTGACCGATCTGATTCTGGTGGGAGACCGTCAGGATCAGGCCCCGGACGGCGGCACCGGCAGCGCCATGAGGAAGTTCCGGCAGTAGGTGATGAGATAGTTGGGAAGGAATTGGCTGGTGAAGCCGTGGCCATGCTACACGCCTGAGACGCTGGCCAGCGCTACCTGCGGGAGAACCGTGAACACCTGGATCGTCAGGATGATCAGAATGGAACGGTCGTCGGGCCTGACGATGCGGAAGGCCAGTCGCTTGGCAATGCGGTTGGAGGTAAAATAGGCGCAAAAAAGAAATGCCCCTTCGCCGTCCGACATGGGCAGAGTGACATTTATGATCTCACATTCTCTATGGGATACCCGGTCAGATCCGCCGGATACATTTTTACTATAACCGAAGTATGATCCATCTGGCAAGCATTTTCCCCAAAGAACTTTTTTTCGGCCAAGAGAAGGAATACTTCGACTTGACGCAGGGCGACTTTTGTATTATGGTAGGCTTACCATTGCTGTCAGGCGTGGTTGCCCCTATCCATTGGCGATATCGATGGAGGTACCAAAAATGGACGTTTACAGGACAGAGTTCGTGTCAGCGATGGGTGAGAAAAGTGTCCGGTTCGTGTCAGAAATCGGCCAGATCGGGGGAGACTTTGTTGTGACCGTTTCACCGCACCTGCTGCCAAGAGCATTTCGGCAGCAGAGAACACTTTAACAGTGAAGGATATTTTTAGTAAGGAGGATTTTCCATGCCTACCATCAAAACCGGCATCCGCTTCTCCAAAAAGCAGCCGCTGAGCGAGCAGGAGCTGCGGCAGCTTCACGCCTACTGGCGGGCTGCCAACTACCTGACGGCCTGCCAGCTGTATCTGATGGATAACCCCCTCCTGGAGCGCCCGCTGGTCAAAAGCGACCTCAAGCAGACCATCGTGGGACACTGGGGGACCTGCCCCGGCCAGAACTTCATCTATACCCATCTGGACCGGGTCATCAAGCGCAACGATCTGGATATGATCTATCTCTCCGGTCCCGGCCACGGCGGCAACGCCATGGTGGCGCAGGATTGGCTGGACGGCAGCTACACGGAGATCTATCCCAATATCACCCGGGACAAAGAGGGTATGCAGAAGCTCTTCAAGCGCTTCTCCTTCCCCGGCGGCATTCCCAGCCATGTGGCGCCGGAGACCCCCGGCTCCATCCATGAGGGCGGCGAGCTGGGCTACTCGTTGGCCCACGCTTTCGGCGCCGTGGCGGATAACCCCGATCTGATCGCTGCCTGTGTGGTGGGCGACGGCGAGGCGGAGACCGGCCCGCTGGCCACCTCGTGGCACGGCAACAAATTCGTCAACCCCATCACCGACGGCGCCGTACTGCCCATTCTGCACCTCAACGGCTTCAAGATCGCTAATCCTACCATCTTCTCCCGCATGAGCCATGAGGAGGTGGAGTGCTTCTTCCGTGGCTGCGGCTGGGAGCCGTACTTTGTGGAGGGCGACGACCCCATGGTCATGCACCAGCAGATGGCGGCGGCGCTGGATCGGGCCATCCGGGAGATCAAGCGCATCCAGCGGGAGGCCCGCAAGACCGGCGAGGCCAAGCGGCCCCGCTGGCCCATGATCGTGCTGCGTACTCCCAAGGGCTGGACCGGCCCCAAGGAGGTGGACGGGCTGCCGGTGGAGAACTGCTGGCGGGCCCATCAGGTGCCTATCTCCATGGGGACAGACACCGACCGGCACCTTGCCCAGCTGGAGGCGTGGCTGCGCTCTTATAAGCCGGAGGAGCTCTTTAACCCCGACGGTACGCCGGTGGAGCTCATCGCCTCCTTCCCGCCCACGGGCCGCCGCCGCATGGGCGCTAACCCTCATGCCAACGGCGGACTGCTGCTGCGTGACCTGCGGACCCCCGATTTCCGGGACTACGCCGTGGACGTCAAGGCCCCCGGCGCCGTGGAGGCGCAGGATATGTATGTGCTGGGTACCTACGTCCGGGACGTGATGAAGCTGAACATGGAGTCCCGCAACTTCCGCATCTTTGCCCCCGACGAGACGGCCTCCAACCGCTTGCAGGCGGTGTTCGAGGTGACGGGACGCCGATTCCTGGACCAGCAGATCCCCGGCATCGACGACCATCTGGACCCGGATGGCCGGGTCATGGATTCCATGCTCTCCGAGCATTTCTGCGAGGGCTTTTTGGAGGGCTATCTTCTGACGGGACGCCACGGCTTCTTCGACAGCTATGAGGCTTTCATCCGCATCGTGGACTCCATGTTCGCCCAGCACGCCAAGTGGCTGAAGATGTGCAGCGAGCTGCCGTGGCGGCAGGATATCGCCTCGCTGAACTATATTCTGGCCTCCAACGTCTGGCAGCAGGATCACAACGGCTTTACCCATCAGGACCCCGGCTTTTTGGATCACGTGGCCAACAAGAAGGCCGACGTGGTGCGGATGTATCTGCCGCCGGATGCCAACTGCCTGCTGTCCTGCTTCGACCACTGCATCCGCAGCCGAAATTACGTCAATGTCATTGTGGCCAGCAAGCACCCCAGGCCCCAGTGGCTGACCATGGAGCAGGCGGTGAAGCACTGCACCCAGGGCATCGGCATCTGGAGCTGGGCCTCCAACGATCAGGGGCAGGAGCCGGATGTGGTCATGGCCTGCTGCGGCGATACGCCTACGCTGGAGACGCTGGCCGCCGTGAGCATCCTGCGTCAGGAACTGCCGGAGCTGAAGATCCGTGTGGTGAACGTGGTGGATCTGATGAAGCTGCAGCCCCACACGGAGCATCCCCACGGCCTGACAGACGAGGAATACGACGGCCTGTTCACCAAGGATAAGCCCATCATCTTTGCTTATCATGGCTACCCCACGCTGGTGCATGAGCTGACCTACCGCCGCCACAACCGGAACCTCCATGTGCGGGGCTACAAGGAGGAGGGAACCATCACCACCCCCTTCGATATGCGTGTTCTCAACGACATTGACCGCTTCGATCTGGTCATCGATACGGTCCGTCGGCTGCCCCAGTTGGGCAACCGGGGGGCGTATCTGGTGCAGAAGATGCAGGATAAGCTGGTGGAGCATCGTCAGTATATCCGGGACAACGGCGTGGATCTGCCGGAGGTTCGCAGCTGGAAGTGGGACAGCAGTCTGAACGCCGCCGAATAAGGTTTGCAAAGAAATAACCGCCGGAGGCGGTGCGCACCGAAGTCGAAAGACAGCAGATTTACAGTCTGCCCCATTTGGCCACTCT
>OGXO01001654.1_pt1 | contig 12014 bp, 5 predicted proteins | sample 1576321 | NCBI WGS metagenome assembly OGXO01 (sample SAMEA3541568, study PRJEB24748) | human gut metagenome | biome: human gut; feature: human-associated habitat; material: faeces | place: China | collected 2012 | reverse complement strand
CAGACGAAGAGATTTCGCATTTTGACCGCATCTTCCAGGGCGATGAAAGCGGCAGAACGCCCGGAAACACTACCAAAGCAGATAGCCGGACAGTTCGGCGATTTATACATATATTATAACGACCGCATTTGCCCGTTACAGACACTTGCCAAAGACTTCACCATAAAATTATACGGTAAACCAAACTATAAATCGCTTACAGCTGAGCAAGTGCTAACCGGTTGGTTCTTTTATTACGATGATTGGAAAAAAGAACCGATTATCCACATCAAAAGTAAAGAAGTACAGGCATTATTAGGCATAGACCGGGAATATGCCTGCCTGTCTGATTTTGTAGATGTAAACGGATACAAGCTGGAAGCTGCCATACAAGGCAACACCGGAATTAAAGATCGGTCAGGTATTGAAAGTGCCAATGAAAAGTTCAATCTCGTCAGTATGATCAGTACCGGAAGCCTATTGAAAATCTATCCACATTGCAAAGAAGAAGTTCAACAGGTGACATGGTATTCGTTAGCCGACAAATTGCCACAGGATATGCCGGAAGGGCAATGGATTTTCATCAGAAAAAGCATGAACTATGTAGCCGAAATGATTGCCGGAAAGAAATATGAGGAAGCAAACAGTCTATTGAAAAAGATGAAGGAATATCAACGTAAAGAAGCAGAAGCAATACTTCCCACTGATACTCGTTTCAATGCCGAAAAAATATATAATACTATAAACTATAACCGTCCGCTGGCTATGTTTTGCATCACGATTGGTTTATTAGCTTTTATTCTTTACTGTCGGCAAATGATTACACTAGAAAGAGGCAAAACACATACTATTTTTTTATTAAATATCGTATTGGCAGTTATTTTCATTTATTTAAGTGCCATCATTGCTTTTCGTGGTTATATAAGTGGGCATCTCCCCCTCTCTAACGGATTTGAGACGATGCAATGCATGGCTTGGTGCAGCGTATTACTCACTTTCATCTTACAACGCAGATTCAGCATGGTGATTCCATTCGGATTTCTAATCTGCGGACTCACACTACTGGTTTCCATGCTTGGAGAAGCTAATCCACAAATTACCCAATTGATGCCGGTACTCTCTTCCCCATTATTAAGTATCCATGTAATGGTGATAATGGTTGCCTATTCACTATTGGCTTTCATTATGCTGAACGGGGTGACAGCCATACTATTATATTATTTCAGCAAAGACAACGAGATTCAGATAAAACATCTGCAAATCATTAGCGAGATTATCCTTTATCCTGCCGTATTCCTACTCACTGTTGGTATCTTCGTAGGAGCTATCTGGGCAAATGTTTCTTGGGGACGATATTGGGGATGGGATCCGAAAGAAGTATGGGCACTTATCACGATGTTAGTCTATGCCTTCTCACTGCATCCTTCTTCACTCCCTTTATTCCGTAAACCGATGTTTTTCCATATTTTCTCGGTCATTGCTTTCCTGACAGTATTGATAACCTATTTCGGGGTAAATTTTCTGTTGGGTGGAATGCATAGCTATGCAAATGGATGATAACACACCCTATATATAGTTACTTATTCACATAAGAATACCCACTTTAGGGGATTGTGGAGGCAACAGAAAGCCCCTATCTTTGCAGTATCAGAATTAAATTAATTAGTCATAATTATATTACGTAGCCACATTAAAAATACATAGGAATCGGCCGAAGTGATTCACCCGCATTTCTTTTATTTGGTTGTTAAGTAGAAAAAACCATATAATGTATTCATTTTGGAATATGAATAGATGACGTATTCTAAAAGAGGCAAAGACGTCCGGCTTGTGAAAGCCGGACGTCTTATTTATATAAACATACATGGAACACAGATCAATGATAATTCTCATGCATTCATGAGTTCTTTCCAACCAGCCGTTTCGAAAGCGATATACTCCGCTATAAACTTCTCCATCTCCTCTTTCTTCACATGATGCAACACCAATTCTTCAAGCAGGACAAACAGCCATACCGTATTCAGGTGAATAAAGAAGTTGGTTATTGCTATATTGATATGCGGATATTTCTGTTTCATTCCTTGAAAAAAGACAGAAATCGTACGCGTCATCAAATTCGTATATTCGGAACGGAAGTTCTCCAGAGCAGAACCTTGTGCCTGAAAAAGCAACAACCGCAAACAGTCACGATGTTCAGAGACTAATCTGATATATTCCCGTACAGACGTTTTCTGATAATCCGAATCCATAAAGACATCAATCGTCACCTGATCAGCATCGTGATTATAAATCATAGTATACAAATCATTCAATACAGGTTTCAGAATCGTGCGGAATATCTCATCTTTATTGGTGAAATAATGATAGATATTACTCACTGTCACCCCTGCCTTCGAAGCAATCTCACGCATAGAGGCATCCTTATATCCCTTTTCCTGAAATACCTCTTCGGCTGCCTTCAAGATTCGCTCTTGTATATCTCCTTTCAAAAACTGCATCGTATCACTTATTATTTATCCATTCATATTTGTAACCTGCCTGTTCACCATCCGGGCAAATATACCATTTTTCTTTTTCAATTCCTCCGGTGTTCCCATTTCAGCAACACTTCCATTGTCCAATACTACAATTTTGTCGGCATTGGCAACGGTACGCATACGGTGTGCGATAATCAGTACCGTTTTATTTCGTACCAGTTCCGATATGCCCGCCTGTATCTTAGTTTCATTCTCCACATCGAGCGAAGCGGTAGCCTCATCCAGCAGCACAATCGGAGCATCCTTCAACAAAGCCCGGGCAATGGAAATACGCTGACGCTCACCGCCGGACAATGTTTCTCCGTTCTCACCGATAATCGTCTGATATCCTTGCGGCATCTTACTGACAAACTCATCACATTGAGCCAAACGGGCCACTCTCCGGACTTCCTCATCCGTAGCATCCCGCTTGCCGATGCGAATATTATCCATGATGGACGCATTAAAAAGAACTACTTCCTGAAAGACAACGGAGTAATTTGTCAGCAAAGTTTCCGGATCAATCCGGCTGATGTCCTGTCCGCCGAGGGTAATCTTTCCTGATTGGATATCCCAAAAACGTGCCGCTAACCTGGCTGCCGTACTCTTGCCACTACCCGAAGGACCGACCAAAGCAGTTTTCTCACCTTGCCGGGCAGTAAAGGACAAGTTATTCAGTATTTGTTTTCCCTGCTCATAAGCAAAGTCTACCTGCTGAAACTCGATGTCATAACCTTTCGGAGTAAAATCGGTGGTTCCATGCTGTACCGGCAATGCTTCCATCTCGTTCATTCTGCTGATACGCACATCCAGATAGAACAAAGCGGCAATATTATTCATCACCTCACCGACCGGAGCATATACACGTGAGCCGATCACCATAAATATAAGATAGGTAAACAAATCAATCGTCCCCGAAGCCAAAAGATTGGCACCGACGATAATGACGCTTGCCAAGCCGAGTTTCAATACACTTTGGGAACCGTTTACCAATATGCCGAGCACCAGTTCATTACGGGTCAGTACCTTTTCATAGGTATCGACGCTCGCATCCAGATTGTCCAGATAGTCCCGTTCCTGATTGTAGGATTTGATCTCCTGAATGGTGTCGAGTCCTTCCTGGATATGCTCGGTCACCATTCGTTTATTCAGATAATTACTTTCATTGCTTTTCCGTATTGCCTTCTTTGAGAAAAGAAGAATCGCGGCGGCAAGCGGCACCACCCAAAACAAAGCGATCGTCAACTGCCAGTTATAAAATGCCATGCCGACAGTAATAAGCAGGATGCTGATAATGGAGGCAAACAATTGGGGAACTGCGTGTGAGAAAGTATGTTCGAGATCGGTGCAATCATCCATAATGGTGGCGGTGAGGTCGGAAAGATTCTTTTCGCCGAAGAAAGCCAGAGGTAACTTGCGAAGTTTTTCCGCCAATGAGATACGCCGATTCGCACTTTCGTCATAAACGGTGGTATAGGTACTACGATATTGCAATACCGTAAAAATATACATGATTATCATAAAGACAATGCCAAGTAGACTATAATAGAGAATACCATGCGTCACCGAAGCCGAAGGCTGAAACACCGGACGAAGATATTCCTCGAGAAAAAGGAAAACAAATACGGCCGGCAACATCAATACCATATCGAGCAGCGTAGTGAAAAACACACCTTTACAGAAATCTTTTGCTCCTTTGGTTGAAAGGGCAAAACGTCTTTTTATTACTTCAATCAAATGTTTATCAGTTACTTCAATCATTAGAAACCTCCTTTCCTATTGTCCAGCGAACGGATTGCTGGTATTCATTCCACATATTATTATAAATGCCTTGTTTGTTAAGCAGTTCAGCGTGCGTGCCCTGTTCTGCAATCTTACCTTTGTCAATCACGAGGATATTGTCGGCCTCCGTGATGCTTGAAAGACGGTGGGCAATCATCAATACGGTTTTTCCTTTTGTCAGTTCTTTCAGGGCCTGCTGAATCAGGTGCTCATTTTCGGGATCGGCGAAAGCTGTCGCTTCGTCCAGTACGATGATAGGAGCATTTTTCAGGATGGCGCGTGCCAGCACGATTCGTTGTTGTTCTCCGCCGGAGAGATAAGTTCCTTCGGTACCAATCTTCGTATTCAGTCCGAGCGGAAGTTTGTTGATTATTTCCCGGCATTGCGCCATATCCACCGCACGTACCACTTCCTCTATTGTAGCGTCGGGATTACCATATTTGATATTTTCGAGGAGAGACGCCTTAAACAGATTCGTATTTTGGAACACGAAAGAAACGTGTTTCATCAATTCTTCGGGAGCGATTTCCCTCACATTGATACCGCCTATTAAAACCTTCCCTTTGTTTACTTCCCAAAAACGGGGAACAAGACGGGCAATTGTCGTTTTCCCTCCGCCCGAAGCTCCGACAAGCGCGACTGTCTTTCCTTGCGGAATAATGAAACTGACATCATCCACTGCCTTTTGCCTGGCTCCCGGATAGCTGAAAGAAACGTTTTCGAACTGAATACAGAACTCCTTTACCGGCTGCGGATGCGCCACTACAGTCAGACGTTCATAAGCAACCAGGTTCTCAAGTCGTCCGATAGCCTCACTCGCCTGCCCCAAAGCCTGATTGAGATACATACTTTTCATTATACTTTGAGAGAATACGGGAGTAATGAGAACAAACAGGAAGAAATTAAGCAATACCGATGCATAATTTCCCGAATGACCGATCAGCAGAATAGCCAACGGAGCAAGGAAAAACACAAAACCATTAATAATAACGGTATAGAGTGACATCGGCTTCTCCCACATCCGTGTATAGCCAAATACCATTTTATTATAGTTCATGATGCAGCGGTGAAAGTTCTTAAAGGAGTAAATAGTCTGTTGGAAAACCTTCACAACCGGAATACCTCTCACATATTCCACAGCTTCGGTATTCATTTCCTCCAGAGAAGTCATATAGCTTTTCATAAACTGCCGCCCCTCGGCATTCATCATAAAACCCATGACCAACATGGAAATAATTACAGGCACGATGCATGCCAAACCAAGTATCCAGTCGAATACAAAAATCAGTATGGCAGCTACCAACGGCACAAGAAAGGTAGCCGCAAGGTCGGGCAACTGATGTGCCAGGAAACTATGGGTCACCCCTGCATTGTCATCAATAATCTTGCGGATGCGTCCGCTTGTGTTAATGTCAAAGAAGCCGAGAGGCATACGCACAATCTGACGCATCGCTTCTTTACGCAAATTCGATTCCACCCGAAAAGCTGCCAGATGCGAGGACATCAAAGCCGCAAAATAAAGGATGATACTCGCCACGGCCATTCCTGCCGCCCACCAAGCATACGTCACCACATGACCGGAAGAGGTTATCTCTCCGTATTCAAGCAGTTCTCTCACAATCAGCCAAATAAGAACATAAGGCAACATACCCGCCAGGGCACTTAGGGCAGACAGCAGCATTGCCGCAGGCAGAAGCACTTTCCGTTTGCCCATGTAGTTCTGAAGTTTTTTCAATGTACTCATAACGTACGATCAATCTATATTAAGTTCGACAATCATTCAACTTATCGCTTGTTTTCAAAAAAGAACAATAGTTGAAATCGTTCAAAAAAAAAGAGCTCATATTTCTATAAGCTCTCTTCTACCCATCCAGTTTCGCACACGTGCGTGCACCTTTGATATATGATTGATTTCAATTCGTCTCTTACTGATTCGCATAAGTTTTCAATTATTTTCTGCAAAGGTACGGCTCGCCGTCAAGACGGACAATACCTAAAAATAATGAAATTTACGATTCAGGCTATAACGGATAAGTAATGATTAAAACGACAGAATGGTTATTCATGTTTCAACCACGCACCCGGCAGCATTTCTTTTTCACCTTTTTCATTCACCAGTTCCATCTGCAATACACCTCCGTTACAATCGAAATAACGAACCTCTATCGGATGCAATCCGGCTTTCAATGCCTTCTGCACAATAATCTCTACCGATGAGTGTGCACCGTCATTATCTCCCAGCAATTCACCGTCAAGCGTCAATGTACTACCGTCATCCGATAGAAGGGCAAAGGTGTAAATACCATCAGCGGGAACTTCCAGATACCCGGTCATCACCAAGCCGATATTTCCTTTCACCTCTTCGGGGATAGATACCGATTCTACCACATATTCCCCTTTTACCGGAGCCGCGTCAATATCTGCACAAAGATTACCGCGGAAGTCATGCCATACAGCTTTCAAGCCGGGCTGCAAGGCAGCCGGAGCAGTCACCGCCTCCGCATAAGGAGCCTTTACATATTTAGTATGTGCCACATCCGAAGGAGAACCGTCCGGACGGAACGTGCGGAAAGCGAAATCGGTAGTCTCCGTCACGTCCAGAGCACCATTATAAAGAGTAGATTCTTTGGTAGGCATACTGCCGTCTGTCGCATAGCGTATTTCAGTACCGGGCAACGGGCAAGTCAAGTCAACCGTTGTTTCATCAATAAATGCATTCACTTTATAGAATCCCTGCAAATCGGGCACACGATAATTTACCCTCATCACATCCATCCGTTTAAACTGCGGAACAAGCTGACGATAGAACTCTTCGAGGCTTGGTTTAGCAGCCGGCTCTGCCCAGGCTATTTCACTCAATGCAATCATACGGGGAACGATCAGGTATTCAATGCGCTTCATTGTCGGAATCCATTCAGACCAGAGATTAGCCTGTACACCCCAAATATATTTCTTCTGTTCGGGTGATAATCTATCATCCGAACACGGATCGTATGCCAGTATTTTCTTCACTGAATTCTGATCCTGCGCATAATCAAAATAGAAATGTTCATTCGGACAAGCAATCACTTTCTGCTTTTGCGCGGTCGCCGTAGGCAACGCGTCTTTCGCCCAACTTCTCCACCATGTAATAGCAGCATCGGAAGATAATCCGTCGGCTACCACTTCATCCCAGCCGATGAGTCTCTTTCCGTTGGCGAGGAAGAATTTCTCCATGTCACGTACAAACCATGCCTGAAGTTCTTCTACCGAACCCAGCTTCTCCGTACGGATACGTTTCTGACAGAGAGGGCATTTCTTCCAGTTGGCTTTTTCCACTTCATCACCACCCATGTGCACATATTCATAAGGGAAAAGCTCGAAAACTTCTTTGAACACATTCCGGCAGAATTCCAGCGTCGCGTCTTTACCCGGACAGATAGGAGAAGAGAAGATTTCTCCCCATCCGATTAGTCCGTCGCATGCCAACTCCGGATATTGACTGATAGCCGCGAGGAAATGTCCCGGCATATCAATCTCGGGAATGACATCAATTCCTCTTTGCGTAGCATAGGCTACTATTTCTTTGATATCATCATGAGTGTAATAACCTCCATACAGCGTATCTCCTTCCACAATGCGTATCTTATCTTCCGGAATCAGGAAATCGGTATTATCTTCCTCTTTCGCACGTGCCATGCAGGTACGGTCGTGCTTATTAAACTTACGCCAAGCTCCTTTTTCGGTAAGCAGCGGGTATTTCTCAATCTCTATACGCCAGCCCTGATCGTCAGACAAATGCCAGTGGAATTTATTGAGTTTATACAAAGACATCAGATCCAATACATGCTTTACCTCATCTTTATTCCAGAAATGACGGGAAGCATCCAGCATAAATCCACGCCATTCAAAACGAGGTGCGTCTTCTATTTGCACGACAGGGATTGAATAAGTTTGTTTCTCTCCCTGCACTTCTATCGCTGCAGGAAGCAGCTGGCGAATAGTAGTAATCGCAGAAATGATACCCGAATAGTCATTAGCCTCTACCCGGATATATTCCGGCGTAGACTGAAGTTTATAAGAACCGGGCTTGCCACCGGTATCTTTCAACTGAAAATACATATCTACCTGATTCTTATCTGTAGTAACCTCCACAGAAGACGATATGACATTGCGGAGAATCTCCTGCAAATACCCGACTGCCGGAAACAACGACTGATCGGAAACTCCAATCTTCATTCCGTCTTTTAAAACAAACGAGCCCGACTGCTCGGTCAGACTAACGGGGGTAGGTAGGATTGCAATCTCTTGCTTGACGGTGGGCGTACAAGAAGAAAAAACACAAGCTGATACAATGAGTAAAGAACTACTTAGTTTTTTGAACATGCGGTTAACTATTTAATAAATGATTTGTCCTGTCTTTAATTGACCATCTATATATAATACAACTAAAACATAGAAACTACTAAAAACCCGGAAAAAGTTTTTTTGCGACTTGACGTCACAGACTCCTATAAATGTTTATCTTTGCTAGCCAATCGCAATCAAACAATTAATTATAAAGAGTCACTTCAATGTCAAGAGAGAACATCTTAATCAAAACCTCATGGATTAGCACCATTGGCAATGCAATCCTGTCCGCATCAAAAATCATCATCGGTTTATGGGCCGGTAGTTTGGCGGTAGTGGGCGACGGTATCGACTCGGCAACCGACGTCGTTATCTCTATCGTTATGATTTTTACGGCACGCCTCATCAACCGTCCTCCTTCAAAGAAATATGTATTCGGTTATGAGAAAGCGGAAGGCATCGCGACAAAGATTCTGTCACTGGTGATATTTTATGCCGGTATGCAAATGCTGATATCTTCCATTCAAAGCATCTTTTCAGATGAAGTGAAAGAGATACCATCGGCTATCGCTATCTATGTGACTATATTCTCTATTGTCGGCAAACTGATGCTGGCTTCGTACCAGTACAAACAGGGAAAGAAAATAGACAGTTCCATGCTGACGGCGAATGCGATAAATATGCGTAATGATGTTGTCATCTCGGCCGGAGTTTTATTAGGGTTGATTTTTACTTTTATATTCAAATTGCCGATACTCGATTCGATAACGGGATTGATAATCAGCCTCTTTATCATCAAGTCGTCCATTGGTATTTTTCTCGACTCGAATGTGGAGCTTATGGATGGCGTGAAGGATGTCAATGTGTATAATAAGATATTCGAAGCTGTCGAGAAAGTGCCGGGAGCAAGTAATCCGCACCGGGTCAGGTCGAGAATGATAGGAAACCGGTATATAATTACGCTCGATATAGAGGTGAATCCGCAGATAACGATTACACAAGCGCATGAGATTGCCGGGGCGGTGGAGAAAAGTATTGAAAGCTCGATAGATAATGTCTATGATATTCTGGTGCATGTGGAACCTGCCGGGGAGTGTCAGACGGATGAGAAATTCGGGGTAGACAAGGATATGGTGTGACACGTGAAAATCTTCGGCAACAAAGAAAGCTATTCCGCTTCTTTTTCTTAACTTTGCATTCATCGTTCACATTTTAATAAAAATTTGATATGGAAGAAGGAACATTCAGGCGCTATCCTATCGGGATACAGGATTTTGAAGATTTGCGCAATAATGATTACATATATGTTGATAAGACTGCACTGATTTATCAACTCGTCAATACAAATAAGATTTATTTCCTGAGTCGTCCCCGTCGTTTCGGGAAAAGTCTGCTTGTCTCTACGCTCGAAGCCTATTTTCTGGGAAAGAAAGAACTTTTCAACGGACTGGACATGGAGCAGTTAGAGAAAGACTGGACAGTGTATCCGGTGCTACATATCGACTTTAGCGGCAGTAAATATATGGAAGCAGAGTCACTTCGCGCATCTATCAATGTTCAGCTGTTACTTTGGGAAAACGTCTACGGACGTCAGGAAGGCGAAGACACATTTAGTTTACGTCTGGAAGGTATCATCCGCCGCGCTTATGAGCAAACCGGGCAGCAGGTTGTCGTATTAGTGGACGAATATGACGCCCCGATGCTGGACAGTAACAATAACCATGAGTTGCAGCATGAGATTAGTGGTATCATGCGCGACTTCTTCAGCCCCTTAAAAAAGTCAGGTAAATATCTTCGCTTCCTCTTCCTGACGGGCATCAGCAAATTCAGCCAGATGAGCATATTCAGCGAACTTAACAATCTTCAGAACGTCAGCATGAGCGACAATTACAGCACTATCTGCGGTATCACCGAACAGGAACTGCTGACGCAGATGAAAATTGATGTCGAACAGATGGCACAAGCCAACGATGAAACGTATGAAGAGGCGTGCGCCCACTTGAAGAAGCAATATGACGGATATCATTTCAGTAAATCCTGTGTGGATGTGTACAATCCTTTCAGCCTGATTAATGCTTTTGCCCAAAAGAGTTATGAGAACTACTGGTTTTCTACCGGTACCCCTACCTTTCTGATAGAACTCCTGCAACAAATGAACTTTGACATCCGTCTGCTCGACCGTATGGACGCCAAGCCGGAAGATTTCGACAAGGCTACGGATTGTCTCACCGACCCTATTCCGGTGCTCTACCAAAGCGGTTATCTCACAATCAAGTCGTACGATGCTTTCTTTCGTACCTATACATTAGGCTACCCGAACGAGGAAGTAAGAATCGGCTTTATCGAGTCGCTCATCCCTTCTTATCTTTACCAACCTACGCGCGAAAGCAACTTTTATGTAGTGTCCTTTGTGCGTGATTTAATGAAGGGGAACCTTGAATCTTGCCTTGAACGCACCCGGTCTTTCTTCGCCTCTATTCCGAACGACTTGAACAATAAAGAGGAAAAACATTATCAAACTATATTCTATCTTCTGTTCCGCTTGATGGGACAATATGTGGATACCGAAGTCAAAAGCGCTGTCGGACGGGCGGACGTGGTTATCAAAATGCAGGATGCTATTTATGTACTTGAATTTAAAATGAACGGCACCGCAGAAGAGGCTTTGGCGCAAATTAACAGCAAAGGGTATGCGATTCCTTATGAGGCAGACCACCGGAAAGTGGTGAAGGTCGGCATCAACTTCGACAGTACCACGAGAACGATTGGAGACTGGGAAATCGAAACAGATTAACAGCGTACGCCACTTGCTTGAAGTAGACAAGGATATGATGTGACACATGAAAAAGGCAGCAGTTGCTCTCGTCTGTGAGTAACTGCTGCCTTTTTGCGTGTTCTGTGCTGTCGTAGCCGGGAAATTAGGGTGTATTGCCACAGCTTGCTGTGGTGCGTTTCCCTAACTTGTTGTGGCATGCTCCCCTTGCCTGCTGTGGCATGCTTCCCTAGCCTGCTGCGGCACGTCTCCCCAGCCTACTGCGGCACACATCCCTTTCCGCCGTTCCGGTTTTACGTATTCAATAGGCTGTTGCTTTGATACGCAGCTTGATGGCATTTTCGGCTGTATCCAGTACCAGTTCGCAGTTTTCAGAGGTTACAGAACTACCGGTGACGTCCATTTCCAATGAGGTGATTTTCTCAAGATCGAGTTGGGTTAAGGTGTATCCGTCTCCTTTCACCACCGTGAATCCACCTTCGGGAAAATGGGATGGCCGCATCTTCCATTGAGCCACAAACGTCAGTTTGTCCTTGTCAAGGGTGATTTTCTCTACCGGTGTAGAGTTGTCTTTGTCGTCGCCGCCGGACGGCGGAGCTGTGCGAGGAACTGAAGCGGCAGGGACTGGAGGAGCG
>OGXO01001650.1_pt1 | contig 12022 bp, 9 predicted proteins | sample 1576321 | NCBI WGS metagenome assembly OGXO01 (sample SAMEA3541568, study PRJEB24748) | human gut metagenome | biome: human gut; feature: human-associated habitat; material: faeces | place: China | collected 2012 | reverse complement strand
CTGAAAACAAACAGTTCTATTTTTTATATTTCTATACACTTTGTTGGCATGCAATACAACATAACCTTAGGAAATCCGTAACACCACCTGTAAGCGGCAGTTCATAAGTTAAACTCCGGTTTATATCAGTCCAACCTCACGGAATACATCACTCAGTTCTGCCGGCATAGCGCCAGCCAGTGATCTGGCAAGTTCTTCCGGTGTGCATTTCCGGTAGCCAAGTACCCACTGAACGGTCATAAAGATAGAACCCTGACAGTACATTTCCAATTGAAACTGCAGATGCGGAGAAATCTTTTTGCCGGTACGGCTTTCAATCTGATCCGTATAGAAAGCGGTGATCAACTGGAAATCATGATCGCGCAGACAATTCTGGTCATCGTTTTTAAATGCAGCCTTGAAAAACAGCTTTTCTTCCTGAATGTAGGTAAATTTATTTACAAGACCTTCATAGACAGATTTTCCTTCCCCCATATGTTCAAAGGATTCTAAGAGAATTTTGTCAAAATACCAGTTGATGAGGTCATATTTATCCTGAAAATTACGGTAAAAAGTCTGTCTTGTGACACCGCATGCCTCTACAATTTCCTTCACAGTGATTTTTTCTACAGGTGCAGTTTTCATACAGCGTTTCATGGCATCTGCCAGCTCATATTTTGTTCTTTCGTTGGATTTTGTGACTGCCATAGTTTTCTCCTCATTTGTACAGACCTTTCCGGATAATCACATTTTAGCATAAATCAAGTCTGTTCGGAAAATATTTCTATATGAAAAAAAAGTAAACATTCCAAAATTTTTCTAAAATGAGGTTTTATACTTGCCAGACTCTATGTTTTGAAGTATAGTACTCTTCGCTTTGCAGATTTAAAAGAGAAGAGAAGGAGACTACAAAATGACATTTTATCAGGAGTTACAGCTTAGTTCTGCCGGTTCAAAACAGTTGATCAAAAATACGACAGACAAAAAAGAAAAATGGCGTCATATTCTTATCTATAATTTTAAAGTATATCTTGTTATGGCTTTTTGTGTGGCAGTTGTCACATTGTATACAAAATTGACGGGGCAGGAAAACAGCGTTGCAGGAGTGACGGTCCTGTTGGCACTGCTTGTGCTGAGACAGGCTGATTTTGGTATACGGACGAGTCATGGATTGTTGTCCATTGTGGGAATATTTACGATTATGATGGCTGGCCCGCGACTGGCAAATATGGCATCTCCGGTGGGAGCATTTTTTATAAATTGTGTCTGTATCCTGCTTCTTATGATTTTTGGGTGCCACAATGTCATTATGCATAATCATTCTACGTTTGTGCTCGGGTATCTGCTCTTATATGGATATGATGTGAGTGGCAGAGCATTTGAGATGCGGGTGATCGGACTTACGGCGGGAATGCTTGTGTGCATGGCGGTTTTTTATAAAAATCAGAAAAACAGACCTTATCGCAGGACATTTAAGGATTTATTCCGGGAATTTGATGTTCGGTCTGCGAGAAACCAATGGTATCTGAAACTGACACTGATCGTCTCAAGTGCAATGCTGATCGTTTCACTGCTTGGACTTCCGAGAGCAATGTGGGCAGGGATCGCATGTATGTCAGTCTGCCTTCCATTTACAGAGGATGGAAAAATGAGGGCGGTGGACAGGGGCGTGTTTAATATTGCCGGATGTGCGCTGTTTCTCGTCCTTTATCTGATACTGCCGGAGTCAGGAAGAAGTATGATCGGAATTATTGGTGGAATCGGCGTGGGTTATTCTGCCGGATATAAATGGCAGACGGTTTTTAACACGTTTGGAGCGCTGGCAATTGCAGCTTCATTATTCGGACTGCCGATGGCACTGCTGCTTCGGTCTGGAATCAATGTTATTGCGTCTCTTTATACGGTAGTTTGCAATGTCATATATGATAAATTACATGGCAAAAACACAGAAATCGCAGAAAACCTCGTAAAACCATAAAAAACACTGGTATTTTGCAAGAGTGTGTGCTATAATCCTAGAATGACTGCGATAGTCGTAGTACGCCCATTTTTAGGCAGAGCCAGAAAAACCGCGGGTTTATGCGACTTTGGACGTGGCTCGATTAGCGCATTAAGCGTGAAATGTACATGGATATTTTATATATATAAGGAGGAAAATCATTATAATGAGTGTACAGGTTGAAAAATTAGAAAAAAACATGGCAAAACTTACTGTTGAAGTACCGGCAGAAGAAGTAGAAAAAGCTTTACAGGCTGCTTACATGAAAGAGAAGAACAAAATCAGCATCCCTGGTTTCCGTAAAGGTAAAGTTCCAAGAGCTATGATCGAGAAAATGTACGGTGCAGCTGTATTTTATGAAGAAGCAGCAAACATCTTAATTCAGGATAATTATGCAGCAGCTATGGAAGAGAGCAAAGAGGACATCGTTTCCAGACCAACAATCGACATTGTTCAGATCGAATCCGGAAAACCTTTCATCTTCACAGCAGAAGTGGCTGTAAGACCAGAAGTGACACTTGGAAAATACAAAGGTGTTCAGGTAACTAAGATCGACACAACTGTAACAGACGAAGAAGTAGAAGCAGCACTTGAGAAAGAGCAGCAGAAAAACTCCAGAACTGTAACTGTAACAGACAGACCAGTTGCAAACGGTGATACAGCAGTCATCGATTTCGAAGGATTTGTTGACGGCATTGCATTTGAAGGTGGTAAAGGAGAGAATCATCCATTAGAGATCGGTTCCCACTCTTTCATCGATACATTCGAAGATCAGTTAGTAGGACACAATGCAGGGGATGAAGTAGAAGTTAACGTTACTTTCCCAGAGAAATATCAGGCAGCTGATTTAGCTGGAAAACCAGCCGTATTCAAAGTTAAGATCAACGAGATCAAAGCAAAAGAACTTCCAGAGTTAAACGATGAGTTCGCTTCTGAAGTATCTGAGTTTGATACATTAGCTGAGTACAAAGAAGACTTAAGAAAACATCTTGAAGTTGAGAAAGAGAACGAAGCAAAACGTACAAAAGAAGATGAAGCAATCAAGAAGATCATCGACAAATCCACAATGGAGATCCCGGAAGCTATGATCGAGACACAGTGCGAGAACATGATCAATGAGTTCGCACAGAGAATCGCACAGAGCGGTCTTTCCATGGAGCAGTACATGCAGTTCTCCGGTATGACGATCGACGGATTAAAAGAGCAGGTTCGTCCAGAAGCTGAGACTCGTATCAAGAGCAGCCTTGTATTAGAGCAGATCGCAAAAGAAGAGAACATCGAAGTTTCTGAAGATGAGATCAATGCAGAAGTTGAGAAGATGGCAGCTCAGTACGGAATGGAAGCTGACAAGTTAAAAGAGTACTTAGGAGATGCTGAGAAAGAATCCATTAAGAGAGATTTATCTGTGACAAAAGCAGTTGACTTAATTATGGAGAACGTAAAAGAAAGAGCAAAAGCTAAGACAAAGAAAGAAAAAGAAGCTGAGGAAGCTACAGAAGAATAATTTCTGAACAATGCACAGCAAATACGACAGACTGGCTCTTATGAGCCGGTCTGTTTGAGATTTATGACAGATTGCATCTGATGAGAAAAAAGTTCAATATTTTTTGAAAATTCGAACAAGATATTAATTTTTCATAAAACATGTTTTTTTCCTATTCCAACGTCTCTGCATTTGTGGGATAATATTTATCAGTGCAGTGTATGACAGATATATTGCAATAGTGAAAGAAGTGCGGGCCACGGCATAGTGTGATTCCGACTATATTTATGAAAAGGAAAGGGCAGGTAAGAGATATGAGTTTAGTACCTTACGTCATTGAACAGACAAGCAGAGGAGAGCGTAATTACGATATTTACTCCAGATTATTAAAAGATAGAATTATTTTTCTGGGAGAAGAAGTGAATGAGACAACAGCAAGCCTTGTGGTTGCACAGTTACTTTTCTTAGAGTCCGAGGATCCTGGAAAAGATATTCATTTATATATCAATTCCCCAGGTGGAATGGTAACAGCAGGTCTTGCTATTTATGATACGATGCAGTACATCAAATGTGATGTATCTACTATCTGTATCGGTATGGCCGCCAGCATGGGAGCATTTTTACTTGCAGGTGGAGCAAAGGGCAAGAGACTTGCGCTTCCGAATGCAGAGATTATGATCCATCAGCCATCCGGCGGAGCAAAAGGTCAGGCAACGGAGATCCAGATCGCAGCGGAAAACATTTTAAAGACAAAGAAGAAATTAAATGAGATTTTAGCTGCAAACACCGGAAAACCTTATGACGTGATCGCAGCGGACACAGAGAGAGATCATTATATGTCTGCTCAGGAAGCAATGGAATACGGACTGATCGATAATGTGATCACAAGCCGCTAATAAATAGAGACATTGGAGAATAAGAAATGACAGGAAGAAATGACGAGAGACTGCGCTGCTCATTTTGTGGTAAGACTCAGGATCAGGTCCGTAAACTGATCGCGGGACCAAACGGAGCCTATATCTGTGATGAGTGTGTAGACGTTTGCGCCGAGATTATAGACGAAGAGTTGGAGAATGATGAATTTGACGGAAATCTGGAAGAGCCTGCGGAGCAGATCAATCTGATCAAGCCGGAGGAGATGAAGGCATTTTTAGACGAGTACGTCATTGGCCAGGATAAAGCGAAGAAAGTTTTGTCCGTTGCAGTTTATAATCATTACAAGAGAATTATGGCAGGATCAGATTCAGATGTAGAATTGCAGAAGAGTAATATTCTTATGCTCGGACCAACCGGTTCCGGTAAAACACTTTTGGCACAGACTTTGGCGAGAGTGTTGAATGTTCCGTTTGCAATCGCAGATGCAACCACACTTACCGAGGCAGGTTATGTGGGTGAAGATGTCGAGAATATCCTTTTGAAACTGATCCAGGCTGCTGATTATGATATTGAGCGTGCACAGCACGGTATCATTTACATTGATGAGATTGACAAGATTACAAAAAAATCTGAGAACGTTTCCATCACAAGAGACGTTTCCGGCGAGGGTGTACAGCAGGCGTTACTTAAGATATTAGAGGGAACGGTTGCTTCTGTTCCGCCACAGGGTGGAAGAAAACATCCGCAGCAGGAACTGATCCCGATTGATACTACCAATATTTTATTTATCTGTGGTGGTGCTTTTGATGGATTAGAGAAGATCATTGAGACACGTCTCGACCAGAAATCCATTGGATTTAATGCAGAAGTACATGCCAAAGATGAGTACAATGTAGGGGAAGTATTAAAACATGTGCTTCCGCAGGATTTTGTGAAATTCGGACTCATCCCTGAATTTATCGGTCGTGTGCCGGTAACCGTAACACTGGATATGTTAGATAAGGATGCGATGATCCGTATCTTATGCGAGCCGAAGAATGCACTTGTAAAACAGTACAAAAAGCTGTTTGAATTAGACGGTGTCAGTCTGGAATTTGACAAGGATGCACTCGAAGCAATCGTGGACAAAGCGCTTGAGAGAAAGACCGGAGCGCGTGGTCTTCGTGCGATCATGGAGGCTGTTACATTAGATCTGATGTATCATATTCCATCCGATGAGAGCATTACAAAATGTGAGATCACCAAAGAAGATGTAGAAAAGAATCTTGCAATTGAAGAGAAAGAAGAAAAAGCACTTGTTGAGAAGTTAGAACAGGCTTCTTAAACAAAAGATAACAGCAGGAAAAGCTGTTACAGATAAAGGAATTATAGAAAATGGATACAATGATTATGAAAATGCCTGCAGTTGCCCTTCGTGGAATGGTGATCCTGCCGGGAATGGTAGCCCATTTTGACGTAAGCCGTGCAAAATCCATCAAGGCAGTGGAAGAGGCGATGATGGATGAGCAGAAGATTTTTCTTGTGGCACAGAAAGATGTGGAACAGGAAAATCCTGATATCGAGGACTTATTTAAGATCGGGATCATTGCTGAGGTAAAGCAGGTAATTAAGTTACAAAATAATATTGTACGCATTTTGGTAGAAGGGAAAGAGCGGGCAGAATTGTCCGCTTTTCTTGAAAATCCGGACTATCTGCTTGCGGAGATCATTCGATTTGACGAGGAAGTGGATGACGGACTGCCAGAAGAAGCGAAGGAGGCAATGCTTCGGAGCATTCAGGAGACATTTGGTAAATATGTGGTCGTCAATCCCAAAATGGGAAAAGAGCTGCAACGCCAGTTAAGTGAGATCACAGATCTGGAAAAACTGATGAATCAGCTTGCCAACAGCCTTCCGGTACATTTTGAGGAAAAACAGAAAATCTTAGATGCGGTTTCTATGACCGAACGTTATGAGGTTCTGATGGCACTCTTATTAAAAGAGATCGAGATCATAGCCATCAAGAATGATTTTCAGGCGAAAGTCAAGGCGCATGTGGATAAAAACCAGAAAGAATATCTGCTGAGAGAGCAGATGAAAGTAATCCGTGAGGAGCTTGGCGAAGATAATACGGAATCAGACGCAGATCACTTTATGGATGCTCTGGGTAAGATCAGGGCAGACAAAGAAGTGAAAGAGAAGATCAAAAAAGAGATCGACCGTTTTAAAAATATCAGCTCCAGCTCCTCTGAGAGCGCTGTGGCGAGAGGGTATATTGAAACACTTTTGGAGCTTCCATGGAATAAGATATCCAGAGATAACAAGGATCTGAAAAATGCCGAACAGATTTTAAATGCCGATCATTACGGTCTGGAAAAAGTAAAAGAGCGTATGTTGGAATTTCTGGCTGTCCGCAATCTCACCAGCAAGGGCGAAAGCCCGATCATCTGTCTGGTAGGACCGCCGGGAACCGGTAAAACGAGTATTGCACGATCCGTTGCAAAAGCGTTAGATAAAAAATATGTGCGGATCAGTCTCGGCGGTGTCCGGGATGAGGCAGAGATCCGCGGCCACCGAAGAACTTATGTCGGAGCAATGCCGGGACGTATCGTGAACGGACTGCGCAGCGCAGGCGTGAAAAATCCGCTCATGCTGTTAGATGAGATCGATAAGATGAGCAGCGATTACAAGGGGGATACGGCGTCTGCATTGCTGGAAGTGCTTGATGCGGAGCAGAACAAGAAGTTCCGGGATCATTATGTCGAGATACCGATCGATCTTTCAGAAGTGCTGTTTATTGCAACAGCAAACTCTGTGCAGGATATCCCAAGGCCGCTGTTAGACCGTATGGAACTGATCGAAGTGACCAGTTATACAGAGAATGAGAAGCTTCACATTGCCAAAGAGCATCTGCTCGCAAAGCAGATGGAGCGCAATGGGATCAGACCGGAGCAGCTCGCCATCACAGACAAAGCGATGGCAAAGATCATCAGTGGTTACACAAGGGAAGCTGGTGTGCGTAATCTTGAGCGTAAGCTTGGTGAGATATGCAGAAAAGCAGCAAGACCGCTTTACGAGGGAGAAAAAGAGAAGATTAAAGTTACAGAACAGAATCTTGAAAAGTTCCTCGGCAAAGAGAAATACAGTTTTGATAAGAAAAATGATACGGATGAAGTAGGAATCGTCCGTGGACTTGCATGGACAAGTGTTGGTGGAGATACTTTAGAGATTGAAGTCAACATCATGCCGGGAAAAGGTGAGTTCCAGCTGACCGGACAGCTGGGAGATGTGATGAAGGAATCTGCACAGGCGGGAATCAGCTATATCCGTTCTGTCAGTGAAGAGTATCATATTCCGAAAAAGTTTTTCCAGGAGAATGACATCCATATCCACATCCCGGAGGGTGCAGTGCCGAAGGATGGACCGTCTGCCGGAATCACGATGGCGACAGCCATGTTGTCGGCGATCACGAAGACACCGGTCCGCGCTGATGTCGCAATGACAGGTGAGATCACACTTCGCGGCCGTGTGCTTCCGATCGGTGGACTGAAGGAAAAAACACTGGCAGCCAAAAATGCAGGAATTAAGACCATCTGTGTGCCAAAGAAGAATGAGAAGGATATTGATGAGATTTCACCGGAGATCAAAAAAGGTCTGAAAATCGTGTTTGTAGAGCAGATGAAAGACGTGCTGGATGTGGCGTTTGCAAAGAAACAGAAATAGGTTAAATATAGGTAGGATGTGGTGTGCAGTCTGCACACTGCAATAAGTAGAGGAAAAGATAATGGTAATTAGAAGTGTAAATTTGGAGACTGTCTGTGGTATCACAAGTAAAATACCGGACAATCCATTTAATGAAGTAGCATTTGCAGGAAAGTCAAATGTAGGAAAATCGTCCATGATCAATGCGCTGTTAAACCGCAAGTCGCTCGCAAGGACGTCGGCGCAGCCGGGAAAGACGCAGACCATCAATTTTTACAATGTCAACGATGCCATGTATCTGGTCGATTTGCCCGGTTATGGATATGCAAAGACCTCTGCCAGCGAGAAGGAAAAATGGGGAAAAATGATCGAGAATTATCTCCATACTTCAAAAAAACTGCAGGCAGTCTTTTTGCTGATCGATATCCGTCATGATCCGTCTGCAAACGATAAAATGATGTATGACTGGATGGTTTATCAGGGATTTACACCGATTATCATTGCCACAAAGCTTGATAAGATCAAACGAAGCCAGATCCAGAAGAATGTAAAAGCAATCCGCGAAGGGCTGAAAGTAAAGCCGGGTACGGTGATCATTCCATTCTCTTCCGAGACAAAGCAGGGAAGGGATGAACTGTGGGAGGTTATTGATTCCTTTGTTCTGCCACAGGAGGAAACTGAGGAAGAAGATAAATAACAGTTCGCAGAATGCCTGCGGCCTGTAATGTAAAAATGACATTGCACTGCAAAATCGTTCATGGTAAAATAGCAGTATAAGTGTCAGACAAGACAAAAGCAGCCGGAGATACTTTCCGGCTATTCTGTGAATATAAAGGCGCATCGGAGGATGGTAGAGATGAAAAAGAAGAAAATTGTGATTGCTCTTGGACATGAAGCATTGGGAACAACACTTCCTGAACAGAAAGAGGCAACGAAACGAACAGCAAAGGCAGTGGCAGATTTTATCCGTGAAGATTATCAGGTTGTGATCACACACAGCAACGGACCACAGATTGGTATGATCCATACTGCTATGAATGAATTTTGTAAATTATATCCGGAATATACTGCAACACCAATGTCTGTATGTTCTGCAATGAGTCAGGGATATATCGGTTACGATTTACAGAATGCGATCCGTGCGGAATTATTGAACAAGGGAATCTATAAACCCGTTTCTACGATCCTTACACAGGTTGTGGTTGATCCATATGACGAGGCGTTTTACAAACCAAGCAAAGTCATTGGACGTGTGCTGACGGAAGAGGAAGCAGAGGCAGAGGAGAAAAAAGGAAATCACGTTGTCAAGATAGAAGGAGGGTACAGACGAATCGTTGCAGCGCCAAAGCCAATGGACATCGTGGAGATCGATGCAATCAAAGCATTGTCCGATGCTGACCAGATCGTAGTTGCCTGTGGAGGCGGCGGCATCCCGGTATTAATGCAGGACAACAACTTAAAGGGTGCCAGTGCTGTTATTGAAAAAGACCTTGCAGCAGGAAAACTGGCAGAACTGCTGGATGCAGACATGCTTGTTATTTTGACAAGTGTTGATAATGTATGCTTAAATTATGGACAGCCGGATGAAAAACCATTATCAACCATGACTGTTGCAGAAGCAAAGAAATACATGGAGCAGGGACAGTTTGGTGAGGGCGATATGCTTCCTAAGATAGAGGCAGCCATCAACTTTATCGGTGACTCTGCGATAAGGTCCGTTCTGATCACAAAATTGAACAAAGATGGTTCAAATATCCATGGCGGTATGGGAACCATGATCACAAAATAATGTTTTTGACATAATGTTTACAAAAAGAGCAGGTTTTTTTACAAAAGAAAGCTTGCTTTTTTTATGTTTATTTCGTATAATCTCTCCGTAGATGGAGTCGCCGTACCAAAGAAGAAACTTAAAATTTATTATACATTTTTCACAAGAATACGAATAAAAACGGAGAGAAGAGACTGTATTATTGTGAAAAGTGTATAAGTTTTAAGTTTTGCAGAGATTGGTTCGCCGACTCCGTGCTGATTTAAGGAGATTGTTAAAACTATAACAGAAATCAGGAGAGGCATACGCATTTTGAATGAATAAAAATCAGCAGGAACACTTGAAAAATGAAACCATAAAAAGAAAGGAAGAATTTATGACAAGAAGAACAAAAATCATCTGTACGTTAGGACCATCCACCGACAATGAAGCGGTGATGAGAGCATTGATCGAAGAGGGAATGAACGTTGCACGTTTCAATTTTTCGCATGGACCGCATGATGAGCAGATGGGAAGATTAAAAATGCTCCGCAAACTGCGCAAAGAATTGGGAAAATATGTTGCAGCTTTACTTGATACAAAGGGACCGGAAATCCGTCTCGTAGAATTTGAAAAAGGAAAAACAGAGTTAAAGACAGGCCAGACTTTTACACTGACAACCGATGATATTCCTGGAACTGATGAGCGCGTATCTATTACTTACAAAAATCTTGCAGATGATGTAAAGCCGGGCGATCATATCCTGATCGATGATGGTCTGGTAGGTCTGGAAGTTGTAGAGATCAAACCGGTTGTAAAACCAGTGAATACCAAGGTCAACGCAAGAGATATTGTCTGTAAAGTGTTAAATGATGGTGTGATTTCCAATAAAAAAGGTGTGAACGTTCCGAACGTTGACCTCACGATGCCATTTATCAGTGAAAAAGATTACGGAGATATCTGTTTTGCGGTAGAAAATGATTATGATTTTATCGCAGCTTCCTTTGTCCGTACCGCAGAGGATGTTATGGAAATCCGCAAAATCCTTGCAGAAAAAGGTGGCGAGGATATTAAGATCATTTCCAAGATCGAGAACATGCAGGGTGTCCGCAATATCGATGACATTATCCGTGTCTCCGACGGTATCATGGTAGCGCGTGGTGACATGGGTGTTGAAATCCCATTGGAAGATGTTCCGGTTATGCAGAAAATGATCATCAAAAAAGCTTGTGAGGCTGGAAAAATCGTTATCACAGCCACTCAGATGTTAGATTCCATGATGAAACATCCAAGACCAACAAGAGCAGAGTCCACAGACGTTGCAAATGCAATTTATGACGGAACAAGTGCAATTATGTTATCCGGAGAGACCGCTGCAGGAATGTATCCAATTGAAGCAGTAAAAACAATGGTTCGTATCGCAACCCGCACGGAGCAGGATATTAACTATTTACAGAGATTCAGACAGCGCAGGACCATGTGTAACCCGGATGTGACAAACGCAATTTCACATGCTACCTGTACGATGGCAGGCGATTTAAGCGCAGCCGCAATCGTGACGGTAACAAAGTCCGGACGTACTGCAAGAATGATCTCCAAATACCGTCCAAACTGCACGATCATCGGCGAGTGTCTGACAGAAAAAGTATGTCGTCAGTTAAATCTTGAATGGGGTGTAGAACCGGTTCTTATCACAGAGGAACAGGATGCAAGCCAGTTATTTGAAAAGGCAGTTGATGTGGCAGAGATGGCAGGATTTGTTTCCAAAGGGGAATTAGTTGTTCTGACCGGTGGTGTTCCACTTGGTGTATCCGGTACAACGAACCTCATCAAAGTACAGGTTGCAGGACATATTCTTGTGACAGGAAAAGGGTTAAACGGAAAGAAAATTTCCGGAAATCTTTGTGTGTGCCACAGCAATGAAGATTTAAAAAGCTTCAAAGACGGTGATATCATCGTCGCAGCAGACACCACAAATGAAATGATGGCGCAGATGCGTCAGGCTTCCGCACTGATCGTAGAAGCAGAGGGTGCAAACTGTCATGCAGCAATCGCAGGATTAAGCCTTGATATTCCGGTTCTTATCGCAGCTAAAAATGCATTGGATGTCTTAAAGACCAGTGCATATGTTGAAGTGGACTGCGAGAGCGGGGTTGTAAGTGCGAACTAAACCGGAGGTTGACTTAGGAACTGTCGCCTGCAGGTGGTGTTACGGATTTTCGCAGGTTATGTTAATTGCATGCCAACAAAGTGTATA
>OGXO01001645.1_pt1 | contig 12053 bp, 13 predicted proteins | sample 1576321 | NCBI WGS metagenome assembly OGXO01 (sample SAMEA3541568, study PRJEB24748) | human gut metagenome | biome: human gut; feature: human-associated habitat; material: faeces | place: China | collected 2012 | reverse complement strand
GCCGCTGGCAAACTATTCGAAGGTGGCCTCGAACCGGTCGCCTAATTTATATCATAACAAAATACCCTCAAAATTCTACAATAATGCAAAGCTCATCTGGCCTCCATTTTTCTTTGTCATATCAAGGCTCTATTCCAAATCAAAATGGTGCAGTAGTGGTGTGGTAAACGCTTTTTTCAAAAGTAAAACCATTGATTTTACTGGCTTTTCCAGGATTTTTCAAGATACTGCCGTGGCACACAAAAAGTATTTTTATCATTTTCTCTTATCTCCTCATAAGTCCTTCATTTCTTCTCAAATGCCCTGTTTTCAAGGGTTTTCACAATTTTGAAAACCCTTGTTATTTCAGGTATTTTCTCATATCTTCTTATATTTTCTCATATCATCTTCTGCAATTTATGTAAAAACCTATGTAAAAATGGTTCCCGTACATAAGGGTATTTTCAAGAACCCGCGACTCTTCTCAGCTCCTCTTTTGCATCATCGAAGTTAACATGAGTATAAGTGTTTAATGTAACGCTAATGTCCGAATGTCCCATAATATACTGCAATGTTTTCGGATTCATTCCCGACTTAGCCATGTTTGAACAAAATGTATGTCTGCATACGTGAGGTGTGACCTTTGGCATCTGGATCTTATAGATTTTATTATATTTCTGAATAATATGCTCCATGTACTTCTCCCAATGAAGTGCCACCATAGGCATATCATTTTTGTCCAGAAAAAGGAAACCTACATGACCATCAATCATCGGCTCTGTACTTGGCTTTTTTCTCTTTTCGATAATACGCCTGAAACACTCTGCAACTTCTTCCGTCATCGGAACAAAACGTACACCGCTTTCTGTCTTCGGCTCCTGGATAATATATTCCATCTGAGAAGACCGTTGTAATTGATGATCTACCTTGATTCGCATTTCCTTAAAATCAATATCTTGTTTCGTCAAACCGCAAAACTCCGAAATCCGAAGTCCTGTATTGAACAGAATAAAAATTGCTTCATAGTACCTACTGAAGTGTTTATCTTCTTTGATGAATCTTAGAAGTTCCCTCTCCTGCTTTCTGGTAATCGCTTCTCTGGTAACAGAGTCATTCACAATGACCGTAGCCAGTTCAAATCCAAAAGGATTTTTACGAATCAAATCGTCATCGACTGCCATCTGAAATGCAGGGCGAAGCACTCCACGAATGGTATGAATCGAGCTGTAACCTCTTCCATCTACCTGCTGAAGCTTAACCAACCATGATTTTGCATCAGATAAACGAACCTTATCAATACGCATCTTCCCAAAACTTTCCTTCTTCAAAATATTTATTACCGTCTTGTATCCGGCTCTCGTACTATGACGCACACCGGTCTTTAAGGAAGTATATTTTTCCACCAGTTCTAATACTGTATATTTTCCACCATGGGTAACAATATTATCAAAGAGATTTGCTTCAATCTGCTTTTCTTTTTCTCTTAAGGACAGTTCTCTTTTTTTACCTTTCGGAGTCGGATCATTTTTATCCAGTCTCCAACTGTATGCGTATTTAGCATTCCCATCTTCATCCAAATACCGAAATTGATATCTGCCATCTGCACGCTGGACTTCACCTTCACGTAAAATTCTATTTCTTTTATCTCGTCTTTTTTCACTCATTCTGGTATCTCCTTTCAAAGAAAGAAGAACCAAACTTGCAATAATCATATATCAGCACTGTAAAGCTCCTTTAAAAATTCTGCCATAGGTTTATGGATAATTTGCCATTGCCACAGGCGCGATTACACAACCGTCGCCTGATCCAGATATCGTTCAAACTTTTCTCGTTTGATTAGCACACGATTTCCATTCATGACATAAAAATCTTCATCTGGATGTTCATCAATGAGCATCCTGAGCTTTCCTTCGCCAATATGATAATATACAGCCGCTTCCTCAATCGTAAGCATGTATCGACACCACACAGGGATTTCAGAATTAGGCTTTACTTTCTTCTCATCCTTGCTTGCCATAAATAAGTTCTCCTCCCTTGATCCAACTGCTTCAAAACGAACACCTTCCACACTGGCATTCATTCGTCCGCGTATTCTATTTCAGAGGATCCACACTTCCTCCTACTTATTTGGTGTGGATGGATTTGCGGCAAGTGGTGAAAAATCTCTTCAGTTTTTACAATGGGCGTGCGGACATTTTTTTAGACACACACACCTATACTCCTTCTATAATCTAGAGGGCTTAACCCTCCGAGTGTTGTTTTGATACGATCACGGCAATACCACTGCATGTAGTCGTTTACCTCTTGGATAAATTCATCAATGCTATAGTCATCCCAGTTGTACCCATAGAACATCTCTGTTTTGAGATGGCCGAAAAAGCCTTCACAAGCGGAATTATCCGGAGAGCAGCCTTTCCTTGACATAGATCTTGTGAGTCCGGCATCATCCATGATTTTAATCCATTCAGGCCACCGATAATGACAACCTCTATCTGAATGAACGATGGGTTTTTCATCAGGAGAAAGAGTTGCTATGGCTTTCCTCAGCATTGTATTGGTCAACTCAGCATTCGGAGACGTTCCAATCGTCCAACTGACAGGCATTCCATCCAAACAGTCAATAATCGGTGACAGATATACTTTGCCTGACTTTATGGAGAATTCGGTGATGTCAGTAATCCATTTCTGATTTGGTTTTTCGGCATGAAAATCTCTGTTGACGATATTTTCTACAGCGGGAGTTATTTCACCCTTGTAAGAGTTATATTTTTTTGTACGCTTTTGTTTTACGATAAGTTGTTCCTGTCTCATAATACGGCGAACCACTTTTTCAGAGACTATTATGCCTTCATTATGAAGAAGCATATGGATTTTCCGGTAACCAAAAGTGTTCCTGTTCATGTGGAATAATTGCACGATCCGCTTACGGATTTCTAAGTATTTATCCTCCGCACGCATGACAGTTTCCTGATAGTAATAGCTGCTGCGTGAAAGGCTTAATTTCTTGCAAAGATCTGGCAGTGAATACTTACTTTTCAGGGCGTCGATTATCACTGCCTTCTCTCGGTTCTTGAGAGCTGTCTGATCGACGCCGGGGTCTTTTTTTAAGACATTTATGGTTTCCTTAAGAATATCAATTTCCATTTGCATCTCTAGCATCTGTGCTTTGAGATCATCGATATTTTCGGCATTTGCAGCATTGGGCGTTACTGTATGTTTATCAGATTTTTTCATGGAAGGAAATATCCCTTTCTTGCGATAACGTCGATACCACCCATATATGGATGATGGCGTATATCCTATTTCTTCTGATACTGATTTTACATTCTCTCCATCAATAAAACAACGCTGAATTATTTCTAATTTGAATTCAGGAGAAGCCTGCTTCCAATGATTCATCTGTGGAGAAGTGTAAAGCTCTGGATATTTCTTTCTCCAGTGATATAGCATAGGGTTAGAGGGATAACCAAGAATTTCTATAACCTTTCTTGGGGAACCAGTAGAACCCAGCAGCTGTAATGCGGTAGCTATTTGTTCTTTTGTGTATTTCATCGTTTGTCACGATGTGCAAGAGTCCAACTTTTTGTCCGCACCCCCTATTGTGGTCATGTATTTAATTTTTGCTCTGTAAATTATAAAGAGAATAAATTCGAAACGTATGATCCTATTGAAGCACTCATGAAACCATATGATTTTATGCTCATTACAGACAATAAGTTAAACTTGATTCCCATTGGATTAGACGACATAAAAAGCTGGCGAATTTCATCTACAGAATATAATAATCTAACTTTTGAAATAATCTTTACCTCTCCAATTTTATCTGAAATGAAGATTCCCTTCTCAGAGGGAAAGTTTGATCCAACGTACATAACTTTTTTTGATTTTAAGCACTCTGTAAACAGATTTCCTTATGCAGTATTACATAGGATGGATAAAAATGAAGTTATCGCAAAATATATAAAAGACTTGCGGCTAGGAAAAAAGATGTCACAACAGTTTTTCGCAAAATCTCTGAGCCAATATTTGAAAAAGCCAATAGACTATCAAACTATAAATAGATGGGAAAATCAACAGCAACTACCTACCCTCTTTCAAATTCAAGCTATGAGCTATGCTTTTAGTATTTCTGCCGAACGATTATTAGATGCATATGGGAATGGATACTATGCGACTGGTTCAATAGAAAAGGGAAATCGTTCCTTCAATGTCGGTTTGAATCATTCTTTTGATGAGACTAATGATTTATTCAGTTTGATGGTCTTTATACAAAAATATAAGCAAACTTTCCTAACATTAATGGGTTCAACTCCTAATCCTCTTTTCTATCTCACTTTCTGTAACAAAGAGACACCGACTGAACTTAATCGATACTATATTCATGACATAACTTTATCAGATGATTGTTCTCAGTCATACTTAACAATAACCTTTGAGAATAATGCGATAAAACGTTTTCCTCTTTCCGATTTATTAAAAATCGAAGCATATAGCGTAAGCGCCAAATAATAGTGCGGTAAAATATAAAATTACTCCATCCCTTTGCGAGTTGGAGTAATTCACTATAATTCACATGCGATTTTTGATAGATTGGAGTTTTTCATTCCAAGGCGCCAGCTCTGCAAGCTGTTCATCGGTCATATCTTTACCAGGCCGGTGTTCCAGCAGAAATTTAAGATATCCATAAATATTCAGCCCATGTGCTTTTGCCATTTCAACCATTGTATAGACTACCGCGCTGGCATTCGCTCCGTCCACAGAACTGCTGAACAGCCAGTTCTTCCGGCCCACTGCAAATGGGCGGATCGCATTCTCGCTGAGATTGTTGGTAAAGCTGCATCGTCCGTCTTCCAGATAGGTCTCTGCTGTATCACGCCGGTTGAGAACGTAATTCACCGCTTTCTCCATCCGGGTGTTCCGGACTGGCTTCTGCTGATCGAGCCACGACCAGAAAGCCTCCAGAACAGGTTTTTCCTTCTCGAGACGCAGCTGCTTCCGCTTTTCATAATCGCCAGGATACTTTTTGTTAATGGAGTCCTCAATGGCGAATAACCGGCTGCAGTACTGGACTCCCTGCACTGCCGGATGGCTGTAGTCATACTGCTTTCCTTTGGGAACGGCATCGATAAAGTACCGGCGGATGTGTGCCCAGCAGGAGCAGCGTCTGATCCCCGGAAGATTGTTGTATCCCTGATATCCATCCGTTTCCAGGTATCCGCTGTAGCCTTTCAGGAACTCCCTTGCATGGCTGCCGCTCCTGGTTGGGGAATAGCCATACAGGATGATCGCCGGAAGCCCGTCCTCGCCGCTCCGGAACAGCCACATGAATGACTGGGTCTGGGCCAGGCGCCCTTCCTCGTTCAATACCTGGGCCCGGGTTTCATCTGCCATTGCAAAGCCGCGTTTCACCAACTCACGGTGGAAGTAATCATACACTGGCTGGAAATAGTTCTGCGAACAGTAGATGATCCAGTTGGCAAGAGTGGTGCGGCTGATCTGGGCCCCATACTGTTTCCAGTCTTTCTCCTGCCGGTAAAGGGGAAGCCCGTTGGCATACTTCTGATACATGGTCCATGCAACAGTGGATGCTGAGGCAGGACCTTTCCCTACCAGAGCTGCCGGAACCTGGGACTTAATGATCACAGGCTTTTCTGTATCGCCGAGTCCTTCCCTGCAGGATGGACAGCCATAACTCTGGCTGTAGTATTCGATCACTTTACAGGTTGCAGGAATGAATTCCAGTTCCCGGCGGACATACTCCTCGCCGATCAGGACCATCTGCGTACCGCATACCGGACAGATCTGGTCTTCTTCTGGAAGAGGGACCACTACTTTTTCGACTTTCAGGCCTTTGAAGAGATCCTCATGCGTTGCCTTCTTTTTGCGGGTATGCTCCCGGATTACCGTTTCTTCTTCCTGCAGAGATGGATCCTGCTCCACTTCCGCTTCATTGAAGAGATTCTGTTGTCCGGGAATGTCATCGGATCTTCTTTCACTGGAGGAGCCAAAGAGTTTTTTTGTCAGATAATCCACCTGTTCCTGAAGCGCTTTCTCGTGACTGGATTTTTCGTCAATAATAAGACGGAGAGATTTGATCAGCTCAGTCTGTTCAGATATCATTGTTTTCAGTTGTGATACCGTATCTTTCAGCTCTCGAAGCTGGATATCTTTCGCACTGGAAGCCATCGTTTCTCTCCCCGGATTTGATACTTTTATTATACCAGAAACGGGGCTTTTACTAAAGGAAAACAGCTCCTGAAAAATGCCGAATTTACAGGGAATTTCCGGATTTTTCTGTGCAGGATTTCTGCTGAAATCCAGATGATTTTTACTCTGCTTTGAGGGCTTTTGGCTGGTCAATATCGAGCCCGGACATCAGCCAGTCAAACTCCCGCCAGGAAAGATTCCGGACCTCCGACTGCTTTCTGGGCCATTGATAGCCGCCGCGGACAGACAACCGCTTATAGATCAGAACGAAGCCGTCCGGTTCTTTGAACAGGGCTTTGATCCTGTCCCGTCTTCTTCCGCAGAAAAGAAAGAGAGCACTGGACGATGGATCCATCTTAAGCTGGTCTTCGATAACGGCGCAGAGTCCGTCAATGGATTTCCGCATATCGGTGTAGCCGCAGACAATGTAGATCTTCTCAAGTCCGGAGATATCACCTAACATGAGAGCTCCTGAAGCAGGCGGAATGTCCTGGTGAGCAGGACCGGATCTGCACCATTGCTGATGCGGACTGTGATATCCTTCACAGCAACTTCAATCGTATGTGAATTGTCAAGGTACGGGTTTTGCATCTGTGATGCTGTATGCTGTTCCGGAATATAATCCGGAACAATGTCAATGGGGACCACGTCCTGTTTCGGACGGGGAACCTCAGGATGACCGTAATTCGCTGCCGGGATCTGATCCGCTGCCGCTTTCCGGCATCGGCTGACCCAGTTATAAAAGGTGCTTACCGCAATGCCGTTTTCACGGCACCAGTCAGCATCTGTCATGCCGCTCTGTCGGCATTCATTGATAAGCCTGATCTGTTCCGCCATCGGAACACGGGCTTTGCGAGTACCTGCCATAACCTATCCTCCATAATTGTAGTGAAATAGTCTAAATATCTTTCGACTACAATTATAGGTAAAACTTGAGGATCAGGAAATCCGCAGGAATATTTGGCGCTTACCATATAGCCCACACCAAAATTTTTATTATGAATTTCTTGGTGAATATTCAGATGATAACACTGTGATAATATTCAAGTTGGAATTCAGTATTTTTATGTGAAGGAAGGCCGCACGATACTTAGACTGTGCGGCCTTCATCAGTTACTTACATAATTTTGAGATTAAATTTAAAATGCGACTATCAGATCCATCAATCCGTGAATGCCACCTTTGATCAGATCAAACATTGATAATACTGTTGCACTAACTACCGCAAGCACAATCACCGATCCGATTCCATACCAGTCTTGATAGAACAAACATGCTACGAATGCCAGTACCAAAAATACCCAGAAAAATGCGTGGAAGATGCTGTATATTCCTCTGATCATACCTACGATCAACACTGCAATCCCCAGGCAAAGTAATACCGGTAATTTGATAATAAATTTAAAAGTGATCCATAAAAAGTTCAATATGATCATGTTGAGCACCTCCTCTCTCATATTTGTTTTGCTTGATGTATTGATTATAATTCATCATTTCAATCCATCCTTAGTTTTTTCCCCTCTCTGCTGATATAATGTATATATTGGATAATTACTAAACTCTTGCATTTGCTCTTCACTGTAAGAATCAAAAATCATTTTTGCCTCATCGAATTCTCCCAATAAGATAAATGCTCCTGCTCGATAATTATTATTCTCTGATTTTTCAACAATAGAAACCAGTTTTGCTTTATCGCTATAACCTAGATGTATTTTTCGAATCTTAATCTGGTATTCATTGATAATACAAATTTCTTTATCAATCAGTTTAGGATGCTCCTGTAGCCACTCATTTATTTCTTTTGCAGCAACTAAGAATTTATCATTTTTTGATTTATCATACGCCTTTATCATCTCGAGCATCAGAAGATTCGCCTCGTTGATCACTTCCTCTGAATGTGGTAATAACTTAAAATCTTCAATAATCATCGGAAGACATATATTATCATATTTTAAGAAATCGTCCATAGTCATTACCGTAAACTGTGAAATTCGTGTTTCTTTATCACCATCTTTCCAATATAACTCTAGATGATCTCCAAAATAATCGTGCATATAATAATATCCATCGGTGTGTTTGATATATATAACACCTAATGCGATATTAGCGATTTTTAGTAATTGAAGGCTATCTAATTGTACTCCTTCCTCTCGAATAGGTTTATGATCTCCCTGTGCAGCAATTAAAAAATTAAGATTTTTCTCATCCTCGACACTGAAATTCTGAATATCTAAATCTTTTTCAACATGCATAGATTTCAACAAATCCCAAATGTACTTTAACCAAACCAATCTATCAGAACACTCTTTTATTTTTTCATCGAATTGATTTTCTTTAAGAGGAATTGAAATATGAATGTTTTCAATCTCATATCCATCGTTGGTATAAATCGCTTGGATAAACTCAAATCCCTTTATTTGTTCTTGTAAAGTACCCTTGATATCAATATGAATTGTAGTCTGAATAGATGATTCATTTGTATCTGTAGCTAACGGTGTTGTCATCGTTAGACAATTACCAATAATTAATTTCGTATCAGTTGCGCTATGTAAAACACGATAATAATCATAGTACTTTATTCCGTTAACATAAATTTTCTTATCAAATTTCTGACATGTTGTAACATGTGTAATATTCTGATGTTGTTCAACCGGAATCCCTATAGGATTACCTTTTATATTTGCATATAATGTAATTGATTTTCCTTCCATTACCTGTGGAATTGTATTTGGAGATATCCCTTTTCCTACATGAGTAACGTGGAAACTAAGACTTTCTAATATTCCCTTTTGGCTCAATTCATCTATCGTTGGCAAACTTTTCCCTGCAAAACTTTTTTGTCTTTGAGCGTCATTATATGCATTAAGAACTACTTCTATTTTCTTTTTATTATCTGATGGAAAGCTAGCAAAATCTACGGAATAAGAGTCCTGCGGTTGCTTGAATATTTCCATAATTCGTATAGGCAAAAGATCTGCGTAGTATATTTGAATTGCTTCACCTGTCTCTTTTTCAATATAGACAACAAAAAACAAAGTGCCCCCATCCATCATATATGCTTTTAAATCATCATATTTGATTCGGTATTTAATTGTATCTTTCACTGATTTATTCTTGACTGCTTTTCCTTTAACTTGAGTAGGTATTCTCTTAATATTCTTCTTCGAATGTTTGGAATCTTCATGTATATAAATATTACCATCCCAACACGGTTCTTTATCTCCATCATTTATAAATCCACTCAACGTATCTGTTTTAGATATTGAAGATACTACTGCACTGGTTGCTATTTTTTCTAAATCCATCTATCAATCCTCAATCTTGTTGTTTCAAAAGAGAAACCATATATTTCATTGCCTTGTTCTTGTCGTTCTCATTTAAGCGCTCATAAAGAAGTGTATAGTTGAGCATTCTAGCTTCAGAATTGCCAAGACACTCCTCTAACTCTATCTTCGGCAGTTCATCAGCAAACCCATATAAAAGCTCAGTTGCACTAACCTTATACATTTCTGCAAACTTTGTAATCTCCTCAGCCCATACCAATCTCTTATCTGCTTCTATAGCACTTAAAGTTGGTCGAGACATCTCCATTTTTTCAGCTGCATCGCCCTGTCGAATCTTGGCATCTTTTCTTGCTTTTTTTAATCTTTCTCCAATTGTCCGTTTCATCTTTGCCTCCAAAAATGTCAGATATACTTACCACTTTCAATATATCATATTATGCGCTATTTGTCAGCATTCCCGACTATCCTATATAAAAAAACGGATAGTATGAAAGCTATCCGTAATTCTATAAAAAATATTTTTGCAAGTATGGTTCTTCTAAAATTTATGTAAATCTTATGTAAATTTGGTATATATGAGGAAGAAATCCTTAATTTAAGCGAATTTCAGAGAAAAGGGAAAAGAATGCCGTGGCAAACGAATAGTATTCTAATCCATCTATTTAAAATTTTACAACTTTCGATTTGAGAGCACTTTTTACTAAAAAGAGACTTCCTGCATGCATTACAAAATATTAGCTATCATCGCAACTTCATATACTCCCTGATCCCTTCTACCAGCCCCTTATCTGCCGGCAGCCAGTCCACGCTGTCCAGCGTCTCCACCGTCAGCCATTTCGCCGCCTCATGCTCTTTGAGCACCATCTCACCTGACTTGATGGCACAGAAGAAGCAGTCCATGGACAGATGGAACTCCGGATAATCATACTCCACAGTCTCCAGGAAATCTTTCACTTCGATCTCAATATCCAGTTCTTCCTTAATCTCCCGCACAAGCGCTTCCTGGGGCGTCTCCCCCGGCTCGATCTTCCCGCCCGGAAATTCCCAGCCATCCTTAAACTCTCCGTATCCCCGCTGAGTCGCAAAGATTTTATTCTCATGTATAATGATCGCCGCCACTACCTTCACTGTCTTCATGTCATTCCTCCGTTAGTTGTTTACAATATATTCGTAAATGTCTTCCCGGACCGGCGTGTCCAGTTCCCACTCGATCTCCACCGCCGTCTTATCCGTATTCGCCATGATAAATTCTTCCGCTTTTCCGGTGGCTGTCATCCGGCCCAGATAATAAAATTCTTTTGAAATTTTGTCATCTTTATTCTTGCGGACAAACAACTCCACATCGATGCCGCGCTCCCTGGCATGGAGAAAATTCTGCACGTCCTCAGAATCCTTCGTCCTGCTCTGCTTCGATATGGCAATCAGCCTGTTGGGACTTTCAAAATGATCTTCATACTTAATGGTATCCTGAATATCCTCTTCCTTATCGTAGTTAATAAACACCGGAAATGTCTTCGTCTTCCGGTCGTATTTGTAACCGCCCAGATTCAGCGGAACTTCATTATTCTCCCACTCCAGTAGCCGGCACACATCTTCATATGTATACTTCTGATAAAGTACAAAATTGGTATCCTGATATCTATGGCTATAACTCTCTTTATACCGGGACACGCCGAACTCAACCAGTTCTTTCAGAATTTTGTAAAAATCCGGATTTCGCAGCATTTTCCTGAATTCACCAGTCTGCTCATACTCTCCGCCTTCCGTTTCCTCCATGAAGACGCAGTCCGCATATGTCTTTCTGCCGGATCCAGTTGGAAATTCATTGGTCATTACATTGACAACATTTTTGATCGTTTTATCCTGTAACTTGATCCCGTACTCCCCTGTCAGATCCTTCTCCCACAAGCGAAAGAATCCCTGCTGATAAGTCAACATACGGTTCAGCATGGCAAGCTCATGGATCCGCTTCCCACTAGCCAGCTTTTTGGAAATGAATTCAATCACCTTTTCTTCTGCTGCGGAAAGTCTGACTTTGTAATCCGGCTCATATTTGACCAGGAATTTGTAATAGGATCCCAGACTGTTATTATCAAAAATGCGCAGGACATCCATTTCCCCGTAATCATCAAAATCTTTCAGCGCCGGAATCCGCCCCAGTTTATTTTTCAGATTCTTGTAATTCTCTTTGATTAGCTTGATATCGCTGAAATTCGCGCTGTCAATAGCCGCAAAAATCCGCTTCCGCGATATTTCATCAAAATGAATCGTCGATGAACCCGGAATAATCCGTTCCCCCTCCAGCACATACCGCCGAATATTGTCTTTGTTGTAGCTTCGATCCCCGGACAGCGCGATCGGAATCATAAAATTATTCTTATAATTTCCAATGAAATCCAGAATCACCACGTATTCCTTGTCATCCGCTTTTCGCAGGCCACGTCCCAGCTGCTGCACGAATACAATGGGAGATTCTGTCGGGCGCAGCATGATAACCTGATTTACTTCCGGAATATCCACACCCTCGTTGAAAATATCTACCGTGAAAATATAATCCAGCTTGTCCTCGCCGTCTTCCAGCAC
>OGXO01001633.1_pt1 | contig 12115 bp, 7 predicted proteins | sample 1576321 | NCBI WGS metagenome assembly OGXO01 (sample SAMEA3541568, study PRJEB24748) | human gut metagenome | biome: human gut; feature: human-associated habitat; material: faeces | place: China | collected 2012 | reverse complement strand
TATAACTATAATAATTATAATACTCCGAACGTCTCTTATCCGCTTTTTCTATCATTTCTTCTGCAGCTTCCGCATCAATATGATGCATGGCGCATAATCGCGCAATACGATCTTCCTTAGAGGCCGAAATAAAAACATTCGCACAACGGGGATGTTCACGCAGAATATAGTCAGCACAGCGTCCGACAAAGACGCAAGATTTTTCTGCCGCCAGATGACGAATCACATCACTTTGCACTTTAAACAGGGCATCATTACTCAAACAGTTATTACATGGCATAGCTCCTTCACTGATAAAAGGAAAACGCATGCCGAACAATCCGCCAATAATACCTTGCGAAGCTTTCTCATCCGCTTTTTCAAAAAATTCTTTGCACAACCCGCTTTCTTCAGAAGCCAGATTAATCAATTCTTTATCGTAGAAGTCAATCCCCAAACGGGCTGCCAACTTCTCTCCTATTTCTTTTCCGCCGCTACCTAGTTGCCGACCGATGTTGATAACATAATTACCGCTCATAGTACATTTTGTTTTATGGTTCTGTAGCAAACATACGACTTTTTTCTAAAAATCACATCATCAAACGAAAGTTATATTTGAAAGTAACGATGAAATACCCTTTTATTTCCTGCGTACGATACTCATAAAAGCCGTCGGAAGTTGCCATACGGTTATAACTTTTCCTCTTTCCTAAAATGTCTACCCAATAAGCAGACAGTTCTGCTTCTTTCTTTTTCAAGAATCTCCAGGTAGCACTCGCATTCCATAACATCTCATCATCTTCTCCTTTACGGATATTCGTACCATTACGGAAAGTATAAGCCCCATCCGTCCGTAATTGTATGCCCAAAGGAAGATCAACATATCCTTCCAAACGGAAATTATAATAACGAGTATATGTATTGTTATCATTCACAGAGTTGAGCGAATACTGATAATTCCAGGAAGTAGAGAAGTCAAGACCTCCCCAGGCAGGCTGATAAGAAACATTCGCTTCACAATTCAAGCCGGTGTCACGCGTTGTACTTTTCACCGGCTCAAGACTTCTATCTTCATTAATCATGCTGACACTATTACTATGATTACCGTTCATATCCAACCGTAAAGAGAAATGTCCTAAACGTTTCCACCAGTTAGCACTTCCATACATATTCCAGTTACCGTTTATATTGACAGGATATGTCTCACGTCCGCCAGTCTGTGCATCATATATCATTACCTGTGTAACGCTATTCTGTTCCAACTGTCCTCCAAGATTCGCAGATATGCCTTTTTTAGAATGTTGAAAGCTTATACGCATACTATGAGCAAACATTTGCTTCAAATCCGGATTCCCTCGAGTAATATATAATGGATTACTATTATCTGTAAGTGGCATTAAGTCCGATAAGGAAGGTTGCCGGGTTCTACCGTCATAATTGAAAGTAATTCGTGCCTCTTTCTTTTTCCAGGCCAACCATATCATAGGCTGAAAGTCGATAGTATGCACAGTGGTATCCGCATACAGTTTCCCCATTTTCCGTTCAATGGTTCGCCTTTGCGGAGTAATCCCTAATGATGCATTCACCATCCATGTATCATCAGAGTAATTGAAGCCTACATTCAGATCATGTCCATTAGTACGACTATGACTTCGATTACTCAAACTATCTACATACCCCGTTTCATAGTCAGGAGGCAACTCACCAAAAACATCCGACTTCGCCAAAGAAGACAATTCATAAGTGTCGCGGTTATCGCGTTCATAATGAGTGTTCCAGTTATACGCTGCACGAATATGCATTTTCTTACCGATAGGTTGGGTGAAGTTAATCCCTACCCGCCACGAATTATTTTTCTGGGGTGACTTCAAATACTGGTTACGATAAAGCAATGAATCGTTGCCCTGCTTATCTTTGAGACGGAAATAAGTAGTTTTTGAAAGCGAAAAACTTTCATTATCCCCCCAAGAATCCGAACTTTGAATGTTCAATCCTAAAGTTGTACCTTTTTCATTCAGCCGCCTCATAATCCCCATCATCCAATTATAACGGTTCGATTGTCCTTCCGAACGCGACCGGTTTTCACTACGATTTACTTTGATATCTTGGGAAATCGATTCAAAATCATCGAACAAGCTTTCATGATTGACGTTAGGAGGAGCGTCAAAAGAAGCATTCTGGCTATTACTTTCATTCCGGTTAGGAGAAAAGCTGAAACCACCGTTAAAATGTATGCGTGTACGTTTATCCACTTCCCAACTACCCATGATATTAGAATTGAACGACCGGCTTTTAGAGTTACCTTCATTAGTGGACGCAGAATATTGGTTACCAGCAGTTAAATATTGCTCCTGATACATGGAAGAAATATTTCCGTTCCGATTGAAATTATAGTTCATGCTTCCGGTCAAAGAAAACTTCTTTCCGAATTTATGAGTCATATTCATTCCCACCGAATTATTAATATTATCCTTGTAAGTGCTATTCTGATATCGGTTGGTGGAACGTCCTATGAAAGAAAGATTTTCTCCATCTTTGCTAAAATAATTCACCTGCCCTTCCAAATCCTTCTTTTGATTGTTTCCATATCCCACAGTGGCATTCGTCAGCCAGGTTTTATTCAATTCATCCTTAGTCTGCAAGTCAAGTACATATTTCTTTTCTCCTGAACTAATTCCGGTAAATTCTTCTTCTTTTGATTTTTTATCGTACACTTTCAACTTACTAATCAAATCTGCCGGCAGATTTTCGAGTGCCGTCTTTTTATCTCCGGAGAAAAAAGCTTCGCCATTCACATTGATTTCACTGATAGGTTGCCCATTATATGTCAGCGATTGATCTTTCTTATTATATACCAATCCCGGAACACGCTTCACTAAATCCTCCAAATAAGCTCCATCGGGAGTTTTATAAGCAGCAGCATTGATAACGGTAGTATCTCCTTCCATTACTACTTCTTGCAATTTCCCGGTCACTACCACTTCCCCAATCTGAATATCATCATCCTTCAATGTAAGTGTACCAACATTTACCAATGCCGAATCGCCCAATGCATGATATACGGATTGCATTCCCATAAAAGAGACTTTCAACAGATATTGTTTTTTCTTCTGCGACTGGTAACTAAGAGTAAAACGACCATTTTTATCGCTTGTTATTCCTTTTATGAAAGTAGAGTCATTCTTTTGCAAAACAATAACACTAGCCGAAGGTAAAGGCTGTCGTTTATTACTCCCAGACTCCAACGTCTGCACTCTGCCTTTGACAGTTCTTGTTTGTTGAGCATATAATACAGTATGTATGCAAAGTAACAGCAAAAGTAGTCCACATAGTCTACAAGTTTTCATGTCAATAGCAGTATAAGTCTATATTCTAATTTGAGTCAAAATTGTGGAGGTAAAATTAAGGAGTTTTCTTGAAAATATACTACTTTATTTATTTAATTAAAACTAATTACATTCCAATCACATAAGGTCACAGTATAATCCCCAAAAAGACTTTCCCATCAATCAAAAAACAGACTCTTTTTAAAAGGACATTTTTTGATTGAATGAGAAAGTCCTCATCAATAAAAATGATAGATTATAGAGTTAAATCTATCACTTAAAATTCTCCGTAAAGAAAACTCCTGCCGGAAAACTATTCTTATTTTTAATGTCAGCCTGTAAAGCTGGTGTTTTAGTAAAATCAAATATGGCAATATCATTTATTTTGTACTCTGAAAATCCCTTTAAAGTCGCAAAATAAACCTCTCCACTTACCGGATCAACACCTAAGCTATTGTAATATGTTCCGGCATCTTCTACATAATCTTTGATATTAGCAACTTTTTCCGTCTTATTTTGAGAGAAAATATGTCGATACAGATTAAAGCCTGCATTACTGAAATAAACAATATCATCTTTCGCAGAAAAAGCAGGAGCAACACCCCAACCGGCGCCAATACTAACATCTAAAGCATGAGACTCAACCGTATAATCAAGAGGATTAACTTTATTAATACTTGCCGGATTTGTACATGATACCCATAAGTTTTCATCATATGCCTTCGCGATACCAGACAAGGCACTTTCAAAAGGAATAGTATGTATAACTGTTCCATTCTGAATAACAAAAAGCTTCTTACTACCCATCACAAAAACTTTTTCTCCAACCACAGCCATACGATTTTTCAAGGCTCCGCCAGTACCCTCGACAAAAGTCAAAGCATCTGTAGAAGTATTTAGCATATAGACACCTTTATTATCACGAATATAAAGAGCCTCTTTTATTACCGCTAAATTAGTAGGCCAAGACAAAGTAGCATTATCATAAATTCTTTCTTTCTCTAAATTATCCGCATTAGCAATAGTCAGTAATCCCTCGCCACCATTCTTTGCTCCATTTTGAGAAAGTACATAAATTTTACTATCACTAATGAACAAATCCTGGCAGACATTACCGAGTAAAGTTTGATTTACCCGATAGTATGCACTATCCATCGCTGTTCCTTTTGAATCCACAAAGGTCAAAGTTCCGGTTTCATTACTCATATTTCCTTCATTCAAAATAAAAGTTCCTTTTCCAAACCGACCTTCTACCTTGGCAGTTATATTCGTTTGAAGAGTTTCTCCATTGCCATCCGACACAGTCAACCCTATAACATACTCTCCAGTCTTAGGTTGTGAAAACTTATATGTTGAAGCGGTTGAGACTTCTTTCCCATCTACTGTCCATAAATACTCCATCGTTCCGGACAGATTTTCAGCCCGGGCATCCAGATACAAGGTATCTAATTGCACTATCACATTACTTCCCGACTTATTTCCGATTAATACAGACGAATTCAAATTATCTTCATCATCACACGCTGTAAAAACAAATCCCAAGGCAACAGTTGCCAATACTAAAAACTTTCTCATTCTTACTTTTATTTTCAATTATTTCTTAGCTTATTTGCGAGCATCAATATCAACTCCTAAAACATGTAAATCCTCAACCCCTGATATTTCAGTAGAACATTCACCCAGCCAACCGTTTTCCTGATTGACACCAGTATATATCTTTATGAAATCGACTCCTGGCAGGTGTACTTTTTGACCTTTCGAATTTACTGCCCAATCTATATCAATAGCAGATTCATCCTTACTATTCAATTCATTATCAGCATAACCATATCGGAATTTATACAAAACAAAATAACTTCCTTGTCCACTCTCATCAACAGCATTTTGAGGCAAACAAGTTCCCTTAAATGTTACTTTATCTTCCTTTATCCATTCCGGGTAATAGCATTGATTATGAAATGTATTCTTCACTTTATATCCAGATTTTCCCTGGTTATCTTCCCAGCGAATATACATTTCTCTTTCTTCCGCAGTTGTCGGTTCTTTTTCCGGCCGATAGTAAGTAATTTCATAATTTCGATAAGTCTTCACATCATTCCCGGCAGCAACAGCCTTATCATACCATAATTCTAATGTAGCATCTTCATGAGCACTACCAGCAATTTCATACCATTCATCATCATCCGGTCTCCCATTCTGATTTTTATCATAAGCCACCATGATAACTCCCGGTTCACAACTTCCTCCTTCTGGCGCGCCAGAGTCTGGATTAGCCGCAGAATAAAAAGCATTGCCAAGTACCCGAAAATCACGTTTCCCGGTAACATTGGTTATCGTATGGTCAAAACCGACTACAACATATCCTCCGAATCCCCCTAACGAAATCATCCCTTTTTTATTATTGCCAATAGCTGCCAATACTTTTTCATTCATAGCCTCCTGTGTATCACCTTCTTTATATACCGGCAATGTATTAGTAAATTGTCCGACAGCCGGAACAAAATCAAAAACTTTAGTAACATAAGCTGTCGCTCCTTCAGGAGCAGGTTCTATGTTTTCAAAAGTTACTGTAACCGTAAAGGGATAATCAAAACGACTCTCTCCCTGTGACACACGTAATGTCAATTCGTATTCTCCCACCTCTTCAAACATATACTCCAAGCTTTTCGTCTGAGCAATTTCAGTACCATCCAACAACCACACATAAGAGATTCCTTCGTCTGATTCACTTTCAACCTGCACTTTTAGTAGTTGATCTATCACAACCGCAAAACCACCCTCCGGTTGTGATACACGAATATCCTCCTTCTTTAGTTGATAAGCCGCCGGAGTATCTTCTTCATCATTACACCCTGTAAATGCAGTTCCCCAAAATAAAGAAACTGCAATGACTAATGTTAGTCTTAAAATCTTTTTGTCCATTTTTATTAAATATCAGTTAGTTATTGAAATGTTTTTGTTGTAAAAGCAAAATGAGCCGGTATATCGCCTGCCCTGACTTTCCATCTTTTCTTTCCTTCAGGACTAAAACAATAGAGATAACCAGGCACAACATAACTTTTTGCATCTGTTACAAATATTTCTTTCGTCTCCGGGTTCACAGTCACCCCATACGGAATTGCTATTTCCGCCTCTGTTCCATCGGTTATAAAATTGCGAGAGACCATTTTATTTTGTTTCACGTCATAGAGAGCATAAGTAATTGTATTACTTTCTGTAACGTAACTCCATTCTACACTAGTCATGTAAATAGAGTCCCCACTTAAACACATTTCACTCGCGGCAATACCCAAGCTTCCTGTCACACAATCCGTTTGAGTATCTATAACAAAGACATTTGATCCGGTTCCATAATAATCCCCTCGCGAGCTAACATATATACGTCCATAACGATCCAACTTCATATGGTGAAGATTAATAGCTACATCAATTGTTTTAATAACCTGAAAAGTCTTCAAATCAATAACCGATACAGTCCGGTCATAATCAGGGAAACGATATCCGCCAGAATTGGCAACATAAAGTTTTCCATCCTTTATCACCATCTCTTCCGGTTGATAACCGACTACCACTTCACGGGTGATAGCTAAATTTGTCGTATCCACTTCAACCACTTTTCCCGGACGCGCATTGGGATCTATCCCAACAGGCCCCGCGTACGAACTGACATACGCCTTTCCATTACTAAAAGTGATATAACGGCAATTAACCACATCTATTTGCCCCAAATGTTGTGCAGTTTCCACATCCATCACCTCTATAAAATTGGAACAATTGATTACAGCATACAACTTGTCTCCATAAATCTGCAAATCATTTCCAACATCTCCCAGCTCCTTCACTACAGATGGATTCCGTTCAGCATAAATATTACGATGATACTTACCGGTAGTACTGTCATAAAAATCAAGTGTACACTTATTACTACCCATATTTCCTTCATTGAGAAGATACATTCCTTTAATATGAACACCCCCTAAAGGATCCTTACCGACTTCTATCTCATCAGACGGTAAAACCGGAAGCTCCCCCCGACAAGCCAGCAAACAGCAACTTGCTAATATTCCAAACAAGATGCGTGAAAAAATATTATTCACAATCATATAGTTAAGTTTAAAATGAATTTAAAGTTAGTTCCTGGCATCGGATAAGCCCTCACCACTTCATATTGTTGATTTAAAATATTATTGACTTCCAAAGCCAACTTGAAATCCTTCTTTTTCCAATTGAATTTCTTTGCCAGAGACACGTCACTTGTATACCAGGGAAGATAATAATTATGCGGAGTATTGGCCGAAATACCATAGCGCTCACCTATATATATAAAACTATAGTTTAGTTCCCATGATTTATATTCAGCATTTAGTATAGCCGAGCCACTATGCCAAGGTATATACGATATTTGTCCTCCATATGTATCCTCATCCAACTTATCAGTAAAATCCTGTGCTTTCTGATAAGTATATGATAAGCGGCTGTCAAAGGTCCAATTATCACCTAATTTCCAGCCTCCTTGTAAAACAACATCCACTCCTTTTATTTCAACAAGCCCCAAATTAATCATTGTCCAACGAAAGAAATTATTGGTAGGAGTAGCTATTATTTTATTTTCCACTTCATTATAATATGCATCCAACTGAACATTCAAGGCTTGCAACCATGTTCCGGTAAATAACTTCTGATAAGTGAATCCAATATTATACTGATTTGTATATTCTGGTTTTAATTTGATATTTCCTATGAATGTATAATACAAATCATTTAAAGTCGGCATACGAAATATCCGCTTATAAAAGGCACGCAAATTAAAATCAATATTCTTGAAAGGTTTATAGGAAGCGATGGCAGTAGGAGTAAATTCCATTTTATTCCCAGCTGAAGTAGTATCCGAAGCAACGTTCTCATGCACGAAAGTTCCCAAGACACTAGCCTGAAACTTAAAACGATCAAAATGCAAAGAGGTAGCCGCTGCCACCAACGTCGTATTTCGCCGTGGATAAGGGAAATCAGTCAGATTGGCATTCAACTTATTCCACTGGTAGTCCACTGAAAGATTTATATCCCAAAAAGGAAGAACAGTGACTCTATTAGCCATTGACAAGTAAACCTCCTGTTGACGATATGTATTATTTACATACATAGTAGCCTCCTCTTTTCTGGGATCTGCCAAATAGTGTAAATAATCATATGCATATTTGGTATTCAACAACAGACTATATGCTTCACCAAAATCTTTCTTGAAAGAAGACTGAAGAAAGAAATTGGTATCCCATTGGCGATCTTCATGTGAAAAACGATTCCGCACAACAGCACCGGGATACCCACGTTCTGAATTATAAAAATAAGCTTTTGTGCGCCAGTAACCGCCTTTTATTTTACCATATAAACCACCTTCCGTGCGTAAAGCATTCACATCGCCATTACGGCGGACTGCCGTAGTATCGTATCCCCCAGCTACTGCATAAGTAAATTTATACTTTCCGGTGGTATACATATATTCAGTACTAAGTGACGCACTTACATTCTCACTTAGTTTCTGTTCCCAAAGTAGAGATGGATTGACAACGCCAAAGGAACCTGTTTTAAAAGCAGCTTTTACATGATAAGCCTTATTCGCCTGAAAAACAGGCGTTCTCGACTGAAGATAAATAGAACCGGCAGAACCGAAATCTTTCGCCGGCTGGAAAATAGCACTTTTCTGCCCATTATATAAAGTAACGGCCTCCATATTATCCAAAGAAAAGCGTCCCAAATCAATCACTCCATTCTGTGCATTCCCCAATTCAATGCCATCATAGAACACTCCGACATGATTCGTCCCCATACTTCGGATATTTACGGTCTTCAATCCTCCTATTCCACCGTAATCCTTTATTTGTACTCCCGAAAAATAGCGTATGGCATCTGCAACCGAATGTACGGCTAATTTTTCTAACTTATCACCAGATAAAGACTGCACCGGAATCACTTCCTTATTAATTTTAGCAGTAATTACTACTTCATGAAGATGGTGTAAGCTATCCAGTTTACTTTGTGCTGATAGTAATAAAAACATGCTCAAAAAGCATCCTATCCAAAATACTCTAAAATGAATCTGCCTGAACATAATCCTCCTGTTTATTAATTTAAATAATAAACTTTCATAGGGTTACAGCAAGGATGCAATTTTCTACATACTCAAACCAATATACGTACTTCTCCCCCGTATAATGGAACATTCAAAAAGGCATATTTCTCCTTTCTGAAACTTCACATCAGCAATTAAAGATGTATTTTGAATTAAAAACTGCACTCTTCAAACTCTAATCCCGGAAAGTTTCAAGAATTCAATTTTGGCAGGTCTTCTGACTTACTCCATTTTCCTAACGCCCTTCCCATCTCTCCAAAGCGAGACAGTGGATTTGAGTATTGTAGGAAAACTTCTGGCGGAGCTTACAGCAGCGGGTCTGTTCAGGATTTACACCTGATTCCCTTTTCACCATTCTTCCGTAGCATCGGACGAATGACACCAAAATTTCTGCGGCAAAGATACATCAAATAGAAACAAATCAGAAGAAAATTCTAATGAAAATAAAAACAAACTAATAATTAGTCCTATCTTTGCCACTCGAGAGCATCCACTAATCTTTTTTCTAATTAAAATCTGTATAAAAGTGAAATCTCCAATCTCAACTATCGCGTTACTATGCCTCTTCTTTTTGGCAAGCTGTATATCACGTAATAAAACATCTCTGGAGAGATTCAATCAGGATATATATACTCCCGAATACGCTTCCGGATTTAAAATCCTGGGGGCAGACAATGCGGCCAGTACCCTCATTCAAGTTTCCAATCCATGGCAAGGAGCACAGGACGTAAAAATGTCCTATTTCATTTCGCGCAACGGAGAGCAAGCTCCTGCAGGTTTTAATGGTCCTGTCATTCCTGCCGGAGCCAGAAATATCGTATGTATGTCTTCTTCCTACATCGCCATGCTCGATGCATTGGGAGAACTCAAACGTATTGTCGGAGTATCCGGCATCAATTACGTGTCTAATCCTTTCATTCTAGCTCACAAAGATTCAATCAAAGATATGGGAGCGGAAATGAATTATGAGTTGTTGCTGGGATTAAAGCCGGACGTCGTACTATTATATGGCATTGGTGATGCTCAAACAGCTGTTACAGATAAATTGAAAGAATTAGCTATACCTTATATATATATGGGAGAATATCTGGAAGAATCTCCACTAGGAAAAGCCGAGTGGATGGTTGTTCTTTCCGAATTGATTGACAACCGGAAGAAAGGGATTGACCAGATACCCCTTTAGATATGCCTCGTAGAGTTCCATGTCAAAATGTACCAGATCCAGATTTTTCTCATCCTCCGCTCCGGTAGTAGCCCCCGACCGGATGGAATCTCCGAAATCATTGGCCGCAAGCCCCGGCATGATGGTATCCAGATCAATAATGCACAGGCCTTTTCCGGTCTGACTGTCAAACAGAATATTATTCAATTTTGTATCGTTATGGGTCACCCGCAGCGGAAGCTCTCCTGACTCCTGCTGACGCACCAGTACACCACAATCCTCTTTCCTTTCCAGCACAAAGTCAATCTCCGGCTTACAGGTGGAGCTTCTGTCCTTCAGATCTCTATCCACGGCCACTTCAAATGCCTCAAACCTTTTGGCCGTATGATGGAAATCCGGAATTGTCTCTTTTAAACTGGACGCAGGATAATCGATCAGCTGCTTCAGGAAATGTCCGAAGCTGCTGCCCGCCTGGTAAAGCTGCTCCGGATTTTCCGCCATCTGATAGCACTCCGAATCCGGAATGAAATTATAGCAGCGCCAGGGTTCTCCCTCGCTGTCCTCGAAATAGTTTACCCCGCTCTTAGTCTTGATATAAGACAGTGTCTCCCGGTCCGGGTCTCCGCCGTCTTTCCGGATCACGCCCCGCATGTATTCCGTCACTCCGAAAATATTCTCCATGACCCCGGCAGGATCCTTAAATACATTGCTGTTCACCCGCTGCAGTACATAGGCAAGCTCGTCCTCCCCGTCTGCCATCGGCATATACACTGCATAGGTCTCATTAATATGGCCAGCCCCAAAAGGCTTCACATAACTGCATCTGGGGCCGAACCCAAAGGCGTAAATCGCATCCTCCAGATTCCGGTCACTGACACCGTCAATTTTCCGTCTGGTAGAGAATATCACTTCTCCGGCCTCTACCTTCCGCTTGGAGGCGATGGTACAGTTGGACTTCACCACGCTTCCCAGGCCGATATGCGCACCGCTTGCAATATAGGAATCATGATCCACTACCGCTCCGCTGTTGATCAGTACGCCGTGCTCCACTACCGTATGAGTATTGACTACCGCCCTCTGCAGCACAAAGCTCCCCTGCCCGATCACCGCACTTGGGCTTACCACGGCTGACGGATGGATCAGCGCCGGCACCTGATAACCAGCCTCCATCAGCTTCTCCGTCCAGTACAGACGCATTCCATTATCTCCAAGAGCCGCCACAGCCGCCTCATAGGAGTCAAGAAAATCCCTGTAATCACAGCATTTTCCCACAACAAGCGGATCCTTTACCGCATCATCCAGAAAGGATACCTTCTCATATCCAAGCTGCATGGCTGTCTCCTGGATCATGTGTCCAAAACCGCCCGCGCCTAAAATCAATAAACTTTTCATTTGTTTTTCCTCAATTCATATTTCTGATTACAGCCATTATACCAACTGGCGGCAAAAAAAACAACAAAAGAAGACCTAATTGGGGACGTGGTGGCCGCCCAGCAGGACGGCGACTTCAGCTATCGCCCC
>OGXO01001631.1_pt1 | contig 12119 bp, 9 predicted proteins | sample 1576321 | NCBI WGS metagenome assembly OGXO01 (sample SAMEA3541568, study PRJEB24748) | human gut metagenome | biome: human gut; feature: human-associated habitat; material: faeces | place: China | collected 2012 | reverse complement strand
GAAACGGGAGCCGGGAACTGCTTTCCGGATTCTGAGGCAGGAACATCCGGCAGTCACATGGTCTTTGTAAGCAACAAGACAACGTCCACGATAGGTTTGTTCTTTAAACAGAAACACACGTGACACACTCAATTGCGCTATCTCAATCATCAGATTATGCAGCGTTTCATTGTTCTGGCAATACAGACATTCTTTCGGATCACTCTTCATGATATTATTATTTTAAGTTTTTATCGTTGCAAAAATAAGTATTCCATTCTTATCCGGCTTGTACTTTTTCGTTTTTTTGATCGACTAATTGGTATACATCCTCTTTTTCACCTACCACCCAAACAACATCACCTTCTTCGAGCGGAGCATTTACATCGGGAACCATCAACGTACCGTCTTCACTCTCAACGCCCGCTATCATGCAATGATATTTGTCGCGAATACCCGATTCACGAATCGTTTTACCCAGAAAAACAGAATCACTGTCAATGATAAATTGCTTCAAAGCCATTTCACTCTTTTCATAGACCTCCCAGTCTATCTTCGCTCCATTTTGCATCGCTTCATTAAAGACGTTCAATTGTTCATCTGTTCCTATCACCTGTATCTTATCCATAGGAAACAGTCGGACAGAACCGCCCGGAATATTAATACGCCTCTTTCCACGAAGGATAGAAGCCACATGAACTCCAAACTTCTTTCCCAGATTCAGTTCCATCAATGTCTTTCCTGCCCAACAAGATTCACCCGGAATTTCCATATCAGCAAGATGTAAATCATGTGACAACAAACGCCCGGCATATTCCGGTTTTTTCTCTCCCAAATACTCTGCACGTACATCTCTGGAACGAAGATTCTGAAAAAAGCGACGTTCAATCAATATCGATTGCTTCTTCAGACGGCGAGACCATACCATCAGCAAAACGACAAGTACGGCCACGCCAATAATCAAGCCGATAGACGCCTTAAATAATCCGGAAATAACAAAGATGACAAAAAGCACTGCTATCATAATGCGAATCACGATTGTTGATAACAATGGTGCACGATTAGCACGATTATCATGCCATAAAGTCATAAACTCGACCGAATGATTTTTCTTCACCATGATGGCACGCAAGAAAGGGGCAATACACAGAATGATAAATACGGCTCCTAATAAAGACGCCCAGAAATGAGGCAGATTCTCTTTAAAGAATGGCACGACAAAACGAAAAGAGAGTGCAACAATCGATATGCTGACAATTGAATAAACGACCGTAATACGTACCATTGCCAAGATTAGCTTCTTCCACAAATTCTCATGATTGAGTGCTGTTTGCGAACCGGAGGAGTAACGCATCATCATTTTTTTCCATGATTCCGGAAGATGCGCATCTACAAAAGTGGAAGCCGGCTCGGCAAAACGAATCATGTAAGGAGTCAGGAAAGTAGTAATGACAGAGACTGCTACTACTATCGGATACAGAAAATCACTCGTTACATGCAAGGAGACTCCCAAAGAGGCAATAATAAATGCAAATTCACCAATCTGCGTTAAACTAAAGCCGCATTGCATAGCCGTCTTTAATGGTTTTCCGGAGAGTATAACACCGAAAGTACCAAAAACGGACTGCCCCAAAATAACAGCCAAAGTGATTACTATAATAGGAACAGCATATTCTACAATCATTGCCGGATCTACCATCATACCGACCGATACGAAAAAGATAGCTCCGAAAAGGTCCTTAACAGGCTTCACCAGCCGGTCTATGGATTCCGCTTCAATCGTTTCCGCCAAAATAGAGCCCATAATAAATGCACCAAATGCAGCAGAGAAACCTGTATGAGCTGCCATCACTACCATACCAAAGCAAAGCGCCAACGACACAATAAGCAAAGTCTCCTCTCCCATCAATTTCCGGCAGCGCTTTAAGAATTCAGGAATCAGATAAATGCCGACAACAAACCACAGGATAAGGAAAAACAATAATTTGCCGATACTTTCCAACATTTCGCTCCCTTCAAAATTATGGCTGACCGCCATCGTGGAAAGCATCACCATTAATACAATGGCTAAAATATCTTCCAAAATCAAGATACTCAACACTAGTCCGGTAAACTGTTTCTTCCTTAATCCCAAATCGTCAAAAGCTTTATAAATAATAGTAGTAGACGACATCGCAATCATACCACCCAGAAACAGACTGTCCATCCGGTGCCAACCAAAGCCCATACCGACTCCTATACCCAACAAAATCATACAAAAGATGATGGTACAAGCAGCTATGATAGCAGAACCACCCACCTTGACAATCTTCTTAAAACTAAATTCCAAACCGAGAGCAAACAACAAGAAAATGACACCAATATCTGCCCATGTCTTAATATTGGCAGTATCCATCACTGAAGGAGTATACGGCATATGCGGACTTGCCAGGAATCCGGCAACTACATATCCCAAGACCAGAGGTTGCTTCAACTTCTTAAACAACAAAGTCATAACACCGGCACAGATCAATATCAGTGCGAGGTCAGCTATAAGAGTAGGTAATTGAGACATTATTTCATCGTATTTGATGACAAAATTATATTATTTCTATGGGATAAACAACATATCTACGGATATGTTTTGCAATAACGCCCTAAAATAAGTTAGCCCCGGATAGAGTCGATACTTATCCGGGGCTATACACAACAACCAACTTATTTCTTATTTTCTAAAAGGAGGTTTCACTACCACTGCTTTTAACTTCCGACCACGCATATCAATACAGATTTCCGTGCCCACCTTACTATATTCCGGCTTTACATATCCCATACCGATACCAATCTTACGGGTAGGCGACATCGTACCGGAAGTAACCACTCCCACTTGCTCGCCTTCAGCATTTACCAGTTCATAGCCGTGGCGGGGAATCCCGCGGTCAACCATTTCAAAACCAACCAGTTTACGGGTAACCCCTTCCGTTTTCTGTTTTTCCAGCATAGGACGGTTGATAAACTCCTTACCTTCCACAAACTTAGTAATCCAGCCCAGTCCGGCTTCTATCGGAGAAGTAGTATCATCCAAGTCATTACCATACAAACAGAAGCCCATTTCCAACCGAAGTGTATCACGAGCTCCCAAACCGATAGGTTTAATGCCATATTCCTCACCAGCTTCAAAAACGGCTTTCCATATACGATCAGCAGCAGACGGATAGAAATAAAGTTCGAACCCTCCCGCACCGGTATAACCCGTATTGGAGATTATCACATTCTCTTCGCCTGCAAACATTCCAACTTTAAATGTATAATATGGAATAGAAGCAAGATCAATGTCTGTCAACTTTTGCAGAGCCAAAACAGCCTTCGGACCCTGTATAGCGAGTTGAGCAATGTCGTCCGAAGAGTTTTCCAACTCGGCCCCCTCCGTATTGTGAGAAACACACCAGTCCCAGTCTTTTTCCATATTGGCAGCGTTGACTACCAACATGTATTTTTCCGGTTCGTACTGATACACCAGCAAATCATCTACAATACCTCCCTCTTCATTTGGAAAACAAGTATATTGTATTTTACCCGGAGCCAGTGCCGCCACATTATTGGAAGTTATTTTCTGCAGAAAGGCTAATGCTTGCGGGCCTTTCACCCAAAATTCTCCCATGTGCGACACATCAAATACACCGACACTTTGACAAACAGTCAGATGTTCGTCAATGATACCAGAGTACTCAATAGGCATATTATAACCTGCAAACTCGTGCATCTTAGCACCGAGTATGATATGTTTCTCTGTAAACGGAGTGGTTTTCATTATTTTAAAGTATTAAGTATTAATCAAGTATTAAGTATTACCTGTGTTTACCACCTTTTTTATTTGGAAGCTACCAGTTCAGCTATTTTCACGATCACTTTCATCGCTTTTTCCATATTCTGGATAGGTACGAATTCGTAACGTCCGTGGAAATTCAGACCACCGGCAAAGATATTCGGACAAGGCAATCCTTTGAAAGAGAGCTGCGCACCATCCGTACCTCCACGAATCGGTTTTACGTTCGGTTTCACGCCAACGGCTTCCATAGCTGCAAAAGCAGTATCGATGATGTGCATTACCGGTTCTATTTTCTCACGCATATTATAATACTGGTCGCGCAGTTCGAGTGTCGCAGTACCAGCTCCATATTCAGCGTTCATTTGAGCTACCAGACGTTCTATCTCTTTTTTGCGGTTCTCAAATTTTACACGGTCATGGTCGCGGATGATATAAGATACAGTGCTTTGCTCCACATCTCCCTGAATACCAATCAGGTGATAAAATCCTTCATAGCCGGTCGTATGTTCCGGTCTTTCCTGTGAGGGAAGCATCGTGATAAACTGATTGGCAAGATAGATAGAGTTAATCATCTTATCCTTGGCATACCCCGGATGCACATTACGTCCTTTAAAGGTTATTTTTGCGGCAGCGGCATTAAAGTTCTCAAACTCCAACTCCCCTACTTCACCTCCATCCATCGTATATCCCCATTCGCAACCGAATTTCTCTACATCGAATTTATGAGCACCTTCACCGATTTCTTCGTCAGGATTGAAGCCGATACGGATTTTACCGTGTTTGATTTCGGGATGTTCCTTCAGATAAACCATCGCAGATACAATTTCCGCAATACCCGCTTTGTCGTCGGCACCGAGCAACGTTTTTCCGTTGGTTACAATCAAGTCTTCCCCCTTATGATCCAGCAATTCCGGGAATTGCGATGGAGAAAGAATCACATTCTCTTCAGCACAAAGCACAATATCCGAGCCATCATATTTTTCCACAATCCGCGGAGTGACATCTTTACCTGTCATATCAGGACTTGTATCCATGTGGGCAATAAATCCGATAGTGGGTACTTCTTTATCTATATTGGCAGGAAGTGTAGCAAAAAGATAGCCATGCTCATCCAAAGTAATATCTTCCAATCCCAAAGATTCCAACTCTTTTTTCAAGTATTCAGCAAAAATCATCTGCTTAGGAGTACTTGGAGTAAGCCCAGTCGATTCATCAGATTGTGTATCGAAACTTACATACTTTAAAAATCTGTCTACTAAAGTCATTTCTATTTACGATTTAACGATTTACAATTTACAATTTGATAGTTTATAGTGCCGTAAAGGTAAAAAAAGAGCCGTGAATTACAAAGCAATTCACGGCTCTTTTTTATTGTATACTTTTATCCGGATATTTAAATATCCTATTTTACTGCTTTAAAAGTGGCTGCTACCATCAAAGCAATGTGTACATACTTTGCATTTAGGTAAGCCGATAGCCTCAATCAACGTTTCCAGCGTGTTAAACTTCAATGAACTTAGTCCGAAACGCTCGGCAATAATGCTAACCATCTTTTCGTATTCCGGAGAACCGGTAGTGGCATATTTCTCCAAATTCTTATTTTCATCACCTTCCAGTTCCTTGATAATGCGACGGGTTATCAACTCCAATGCATTTTTGGAAGCCGAGAAACCGACAAACGGACAAGCGTAAATCAATGGCGGGCAAGCGATACGCATGTGTACCTCTTTTGCTCCATAATCATACAGAATCTTCACATTATCACGCAGTTGAGTTCCCCGTACAATAGAATCGTCACAGAACAACAAACGTTTATTTTGCAACATCGCACGGTTAGGAATCAGCTTCATCTTGGCTACCAGCGAACGCATCTCCTGATTGCTGGGAGTAAAGCTACGAGGCCACGTCGGTGTATATTTCGAGATAGCACGATGATAGGGAACTCCCTTTCCTTCGGCATATCCTAAAGCCATACCCACTCCCGAATCAGGAATACCGCAAGCACAGTCCACTTCCGATTCATCCGTCTGCCCCATTTTCAATCCGCTGGTGAAACGCACTTCTTCCACATTCTTTCCTTCATAGCAAGAAGTCGGGAAACCATAGTACACCCACAGGAACGAGCAAATTTGCATATCCTCATTGGGTTTGCGAAGCTGGTCGATGTGATCGTCATACATGCGGACAATCTCGCCGGGGCCTAAATATCTCTCAATCTCATAATCCAGATTCGGGAAACTGGACGATTCGCTCGTTGCAGCATAAGCACCGTCTTTCTTTCCAATCACTACCGGAGTACGTCCCCATCGGTCACGGGCAGCGATGATGCTACCATCTTCCGTCAGGAGCAGCATAGAGCAAGAACCTTTAATGTGATTAAACACATTTTCGATACCTTCAGCAAAGGTTCTACCTTGTATAATAAGTAATGCGATAAGTTCCGTCTGGTTGGTGTTGCTCGAACTAAGTTCGGCGAAGTGCATGTTTTGATTGAGAAGTTCTTCTTCCAATTCCTGGATATTGGCTATTTTAGCGACTGTGACAATGGCGAAACGCCCGAGATGAGAATTGATGATGATAGGTTGTGCATCTGTGTCGCTAATGATGCCGATGCCGGCGTTTCCTTTAAATTTGTCTAGTTCTCCTTCAAATTTGGTTCGGAAATAAGTACTTTCCAAATTGTGAATGGAGCGGATAAACCCTTTTTCCTCACTGTATGTTGCGAGTCCTCCTCGCTTGGTACCCAGATGTGAGTTATAATCTGTGCCATAGAATAAATCAGTCACGCAACTAGTTTTCGAGACTGTTCCGAAAAAACCTCCCATGTTGTTCTCTTTATTGATGATGTTTTAAAAAAGATGGCGCAAAAGTACAAAAAAGAATCCGTCCTATAAAAAAAGTACTCCGCAAAGTTTTAGTTTTCTTTGCGAAGCACAACTAATATTTATTAAAAAACGAGGAATCCGTAAACAATCTTTTTACCTGAATCTTATTTCCATTTCCTGATTGTTTTCAAGTCGGCGGGAGTTGCTTCTATCAGACTTACTGCAAACCCTCCACTACGTGCCAGCTTCACAGACATCTTATTCTTGTTTGTCACCAATCCTTTTTTTATCTGATAAGAGGTCGGATTCTTTTCAAAGTCAGCATCTTTTCCGTCAGCATAAAGAGTGGCTACATATTGTTTTCCCGGTTCAAGAAAATCAAGCGTAAAAGCAGAGGTACGGGGATTTTCGTCGGTGATGCCACCTACAAACCAGTTATCAGTACCTTTTGCTTTACGGGCAACCGTGATATAATCTCCCGGTTCTGCTTCCAGATACTTGCTGTCATCCCAATCAACAGCTACCTCTTTGATAAATTGAAACGCATCCATGTGGCGTTCGTAACTTTCTGGAAGATCGGCCGCCATTTGCAAAGGGCTGTACATCGTTACATAAAGCGCTAATTGTTTAGCTAAAGTAGTACGTACAAAGCTGTGATCGCCCGACAGAAAAGATAGTTTGGTATCAAAAATACCCGGCGTATAATCCATCGGTCCGCCAATCTGACGGGTGAAAGGAAGCAAAGTGGTATGGAACGGTTTGTTGCCTGCAAAAGCTTCATATTCCGTGCCACGAGCCGATTCGTTACCAATCAGATTCGGGTAGGTACGACATAATCCTGTGGGACGGGTTGCTTCGTGGGCATTTACACATATCTTATATTCGGATGCTTTTTCTACCGCATATAAATAATGGTTATTCATCCACTGTCCGTAATGATGTTCTCCACGAGGAATAATGTTACCTACATATCCACTCTTCACAGCATTATACCCGTTATCTATCATAAACTGATATGCTTTATCAAGATGACGTTCGTAGTTACGTACAGAAGCAGAGGTCTCGTGATGCATCATCAGCTTTACCCCTTTTTCCTTTGCATACGCATTGAGCATTTTCACATCAAAATCAGGATACGGAGTGACGAAATCAAAGACATAATCCTTTGAATTTCCAAACCAGTCTTCCCAACCTTCATTCCAGCCTTCCACCAATACCTGGTCGAATCCATGTTCGGAAGCAAAATCGATATAACGTTTCACTTTATCATTGTTGGCTGAATGGCGTCCGTTTGGCTTTGTTTTGGAATAATCCGTCTGTCCAAGTTTCACCGAATAAACATCATCCGTATACGACCAGGAACCTTTTCCGGTGATCATTTCCCACCACACTCCGATATATTTCACCGGCTTAATCCAGGAAACATCTTCATAAATACAAGGCTCATTCAGGTTCAGAGTCAATTTAGAAGCCAGAATATCACGGGCATCATCACTTACAATCACCGTACGCCAAGGTGAACGACAGGGAGTCTGCATATACCCCTTATCTCCTTTCGCATCAGGAGTCAGCCATGATTCAAAAACCATGTTCTGATCGTCCAGATTCAGATGCATACAAGAGTAGTCGATCAAAGCGGCTTCATGCAGATTGATATACAATCCATCGGCCGTTTTCATTTGCAGGGAAGTTTGTACACCTGTCGGAGAGAAAGGTGTTTGAGAAGCATTTGGAGTAATTGTCCCTTGCAATAATCCGCGAATTTCTGAAAGTTTGGATTCGGTATAGTCATATTCCTGCGTATCATAATCGCCGGGAATCCAGAAGGCTGTATGATCGCCAGCCATAGCGAATTGAGAATGTTCTTCTTTGATAACGAAGTAATTCAGATTTTTCTGCTGTGGAAATTCATAACGGAATCCCAAACCATCGTTATAAAGACGAAAACAAATAATCAGATTACGACCTTGTGCCTTTTGATTCAAGGTGACAGCCATTTCATTATAATGGTTGCGGATGGATTTCACCTCTCCCCACACAGGTTGCCATGTTTCGTCAAAAGTAGCAGTTTTCGTATCGATCAGCGTGAATCCGTTCATCAGTCCCGGATCATTCTTTAATTCCAATCCCAGTTTCGAAGGTTTAATTACTTCTTTTCCTTTATAAGAGAGTTCGTACACCGGTTCTCCTTGCGCATTGACAGAGAAATTAAGTTTTAATTGTCCGTCAGGAGAAGTGATACTTTCGGCTTTAGCTGATGTGCCGAAGAAAAAAGAGAGCAACAGACAGAGCCCTATTACAGTTCCTATTTTCATGTTCTTCATGATATAAATGAGTTAGTTAATAATCGTATGGCAAAGATAGACCGGAAACACAAGAGGTGTTTTTCTTTATAAAGAAAATATAGAGGGATACAGAACCAAAAACAGAATAAGTATTTAATAATAAAGCAGATAACATATTTTGAGACTAGAAAAAATATAGTGTCTATGGTGAATAAATTAAAAGGATTAAATATGAATATTGCATAATCTTTCTATATTTGCAGATTATTATCTCAATCACATCAATAAACATTTTACTATTTAGAAATATGACACAACACCTTAAATTCATCTCCCTATTGATTTTCACACTGTCCGCCAGCTATACTTCCGCCCAGTCTATACGAAAGTTAATGGAACGCCCATACGGTATCATTGAATCAAAATGGGAAAAAGACGCACAGGGAGCTACCGAACTCAATTATTATAACGAAGACTATTGCGACTATTACCTATATCGGGCCAATGACCGTTCGTATAATTTAAGTCACGGGAAAAACACCGTATTCAAAATAGAGAAAAACGCACAGGTCGACAATCCGTTTAAAAGCGCTTCTTCTTATATGTTCTACCGCGGCAGGTTTCCTAAAGATTTCAATATTCAGACAGCATACGCTTTGCCAGTAAAAGACAATCAAAAGACAGCTTGGAAAACCGATCCGCGCGAACCGTTCAAGACATTGAACTTTCACATCAAACAGGGTGACACCATCTATGCTACCCGCAGCGGGATTGCCTGCAAAACAACAAATCCGCGACAGTTGCTCATCTATCATCCCGATCAGACTTTTGCCGCTTACCTGGTGATGAGCGAGAATTTTATCGAACCGGGTGAAGAAATACAAGTTGGGCAAGCCATCGGAAAAGCCGGCCCCACAGGTGCTTCCATCTCTTTCTTCTTTTTAGATGAGAATAAATTCAAGGGAGGATTATCTTCCGGATATCCTTACTCTCACTTTGTACCCGTATTCCGCACATCAGAAGGAGACGTGAAACCAGAAGAGAAAACAATCTATCAGGCCGTGATTGACCATGCCCTTATCATGCAGGACATGAATAAACGCGACAAAAAGAAATATATGAAACAACACAACCTGAAATAACAGACGTATCATGCGCATATTTTTCCTTTTTTTCCCGGTCTTCTTTTTCTGCAATCTGCTACGTGCGCAAACCGTAAAAGTGGAATATGGCGGCGATCCGCTTCCCGACAAAGACCGGCAGAAGATTGAACAGTTCCTTCAATATGAGGTTAATTTCTATTCACAATTCGGACTGCCCGATACGCTTAGTCTTCAACTATATGTATTCGAAACTAAAAGAGCGGCAATGGATTACTTAGAAAGCATAAACGTGTCTTTACCTATTAAGGCAAGCGGCATGTATTCGCCCAAACATCAAAAGGCAATCATTCTGGGACGGGAGAAAGGACGGGAAAGAAGTCTTGCCGTCATCTATCACGAACTTAGTCATCACTTTGTTTCACAGATTCTCGGCAAACGTCCTCCAAGCTGGCTCAATGAAGGGTTGTCGGAATACTTCGAGCATTGCACCATTGGCAAAAAAGGAGTGCGCCACACGTTTACCGAATACGAACAAGGAAGGGTCCGGACGATGTACATGCTGGGAGAAGTAAACCTACCTACATTTTTAAATAGCAGCCAAGGCAAATTCATGAAGCAGCAAATGACGGACGAGCAATACTCTTACATTCTTTCGCATGCACTCGTTACATTCTGGATAGAGAGCGTTCCCCGGGAGATTTTGAAAAAGTTCGTATCCGCTCTGCAAAACAAAAATGATTCGTCAACCGTTTCTGAACAAATAAGCCTTGTTTATCCCGGAGGTTTCGAGCAATTCGAAAAGGATTTCGAAGCCGCCTACAAATAATATCAACCTTTCAATCAAATGAGCAAAGAAGTTATCTATATCTTTATCGGCGGAGGCACGGGTAGTGCATTGCGTTATTTCATTCAGTTGCTAATGCACGAACGGATCGTCCCCTACCATTTTCCATGGGCTACTTTCACTGTCAATCTCCTCGGTAGTTTTCTTATCGGCCTGTTTTATGCCCTTTCAGAACGGTTTCACCTTCCGTTCGAAGTCCGTTTGTTTCTGACAACGGGCTTATGTGGAGGTTTCACAACGTTCTCTACTTTCTCCAGTGACGGCGTAGGTCTACTGAAAGGAGAATTCTATGGAGTATTTATTCTATATACATTAATAAGTATAGGTATAGGATTGGCCGCTGTGGTAGCCGGCGGATATGTGGGAAAGGCATGATGAAAAGAAACCCAATCAAACCCGTCCGCGTTGTTCCTCCCATGATGGAAGAGCAGGAAGTCAGTACTACTACCCTACAGGAATGGCTCGACAGAGAAGAAACCGTCTCTCATCTTTTATTCTGTAAAGGAAAAGAAGAAGGTATCGACAAATCTTATAAAAGTTTCAAGAACTGTACTTTCCAAAATCAGACATTCAGCGAATGTAAATTCCATTCTTCCCAACTGACCGATGTCAGGTTCGAGAACTGTGATTTATCCAACATCTCTTTTGCTGAAAGTTCGCTCTACCGGGTAGAATTCATTTCCTGCAAACTATTGGGTACCAATTTATCTGAAACAACGATGAATCATGTCTTGCTGCACGACTGCAATGCCGGTTACATCAACCTCGCCATGAGTAAAATGAATCAGGTACGTTTCGCACACAGCCAGCTCCGCAACGGAACTCTGAACGACTGCCGTTTTTCATCTGTCGCTTTTGACGGTTGCGACCTTGTAGAAGCCGATTTCTCACATGCTTCGCTCCGCGGAATAGATTTGCGCACTTCCCGCATCAGCGGAATCACGCTTAACATCAGCGATCTGAAAGGGGCTGTCATCACCTCCTTGCAGGCTATGGATTTGCTTCCACTGTTAGGGGTTATTATCGAAGATTAAAATCCTGCAAATTCACCCCGCCACACTCAAACAAAAAACATCGTCCCGTTGTTATAATATAAGGTCGGACTAACGACATATAGGGAATAGGCTCAAAAAGAATACCTATTTATAGTGATTTCTCACTCCCTGTCAAGTCCGTACTTTTGCAGAAATCTTATTCAAAAACAATAGAAACGATGAAAATTGAAAAAATTGTAGCTCGAGAAATTCTCGATTCAAGAGGTAACCCCACAGTAGA
>OGXO01001621.1_pt1 | contig 12181 bp, 10 predicted proteins | sample 1576321 | NCBI WGS metagenome assembly OGXO01 (sample SAMEA3541568, study PRJEB24748) | human gut metagenome | biome: human gut; feature: human-associated habitat; material: faeces | place: China | collected 2012 | reverse complement strand
ACACAATATAAATAATAAGAAGATAAGATATACTATCGTATATCTACCGGGCAACCGAAAAAAGAAAGGAAGAGGCGCGGAAAGGAAGAGAAAATGCAGGGAAAGGAGCATAAAAAAGGGAAAAACAAAAGGATAATACGTTTGAGGAAAACGGATGATGCGTTCGGGGCAAACGGATGATGTGTTCGGAGTAAACAGACCATCCGTTTTGCACCGGCACGACGATGCATGATTCTCTGAATTCATTATCTTTGCCAGTCACTTAAATTTATACACACTGCACAAAGCCCTTCGCTGCCTTTATCCGCAACGCTTGCACAAAGATATCGGATGGAAGTTATGCAAGAAAAGTAAACATTTACAGTTATGACAGTGTAAACATCTACCAAGCAATGGATTAAGGACGGAAAAGTGTAGTTTCTCACATGATTATACGGAGGGATCCGGAATCATAACGGAGTCTCACTATGACAATCCCCCTGCCAAGACTTATGCACATAGAGAAAGGCTTTGAGCAGCAAGTCAGGTGCATCGGAAGCGATACAGCCCTCGTGATAGTGGAGGTTATGGCTCGGAAGTTGACGCATCATCGGTTAAAAACAAGAAAACGTTATGTTAAATGTTAACAGAGATAACATTCAACTAAACCATGTTATAAAAACAGCAGAATAGAAGGAAATATTTGGAAATAACAGGAAAGAAACTACCTTTGCAATGTGTTTTTCATAGTATTAGATTTAAGGTTAACAAAAAGATTGGCTGTCTGGGAGAGATAGCCTTTTTTTATGCATAAAAAAGGTCGCGTATTTATCCCACGCGCATTTATCCCAGAAAATGATACAACTCCCGAAAGAAGCACCTACAATCATTGCTCCTTAGCCTCTTCCTGTGGAATACGCACCGACGTATAAAGTTCAAGAATAGCAGCAATCGTCAATGAAACGATCCATTCGTTGCCATGCGTGAAAAACATGAAAGCTCCGGTAAGCACAAGTAGCAATGCTCCAAATATCTGCTGGCGACGCAGACGCTTGATAGTGGGAGTCTTATACTTTGAGGGCGAGTTGACCTGTGCCAAAGCAACAAACGTCGCACCTATCGTATATATATAAGGCGAAAGCGGCCAGCCGGTAACATAGACGGCCGCACCTATCAGGAGCATCACAGCTCCTACTGCGAAAAGGGCAGGTATCAGTTGTTTCATTCTTCTACATCTTCTTGAAATACATAAATATCCTCATTGGGCTTCTTCATCAGATACTTTTCGCGAGCTATCTGCTCAATCGCACCGGAATCGACCGCAAGTTCATTCAGACGACGGGTATTCTCCTCATACTCTGTACGATACTTGTCTATTTCCCCACGCAAACGCGTCTCCTCACGATAATAAGCAAGACGACGCACAATGCTGTTTTCATCTAAAAAGCCAACAAGCACGACAAATAGCACAAACGTTATCAGATATTTACGTCTGCGGACAAACAACCAAAGGGACGCAAGTTTATCCATGTAATTCAGTTATTGTTTCTTTGAGCACAAAGATAAGACGAATAACTGAAAAATTTCTTTTTTTTGCGTACATTTGCACAAAAGCAAAGATAAGATGTACCGTCTTTGCATTCTATATAAGTGATAAGAATACCCTGAATATGGAAAATTATATCGTATCGGCACGAAAATACCGCCCCTCAACCTTTGAGTCAGTAGTGGGACAACACGCCCTGACCACCACCTTGAAGAATGCTATCGCCACAAACAAACTGGCGCATGCCTATCTTTTCTGCGGTCCGCGCGGCGTTGGAAAAACCACCTGTGCACGCATCTTTGCAAAAACCATCAACTGCATGAGCCCTACGGCAGAAGGAGAAGCATGCAACCAATGTGAATCATGCACCGCCTTCAACGAACAACGCTCATACAATATTCATGAGCTGGATGCCGCATCCAATAACTCAGTGGACGACATCCGCCAATTGGTGGAGCAGGTACGTATTCCGCCCCAAATAGGCAAATATAAAGTATACATCATCGACGAGGTGCACATGCTATCAGCTTCTGCATTCAACGCCTTCCTGAAAACATTGGAAGAACCGCCACGCCATGCCATATTCATCCTTGCCACCACCGAGAAGCATAAAATATTGCCGACAATCCTGTCACGCTGCCAAATATACGACTTCAACCGCATTAGCGTAGAAGACACAGTAGCCCACCTCGCCTACGTAGCCTCCAAAGAAGGAATCACCGCCGAGCCGGAAGCCTTGAACATCATTGCCCTGAAAGCAGACGGCGGTATGCGCGACGCTTTATCCATATTCGACCAGGTAGTGAGCTTTACCGGAGGGAATATCACTTACCAAAGCGTAATCGAAAACCTGAACGTTCTGGATTACGAGTACTACTTCAGGCTGACCGACCACTTTCTTGAGAACAAAGTCTGCGACGCTCTGTTACTGCTGAACGACGTATTGAACAAAGGATTTGACGGCAGCCATTTTATCACCGGCCTTTCTTCACACTTCCGCGACCTGCTGGTGAGCAAAGACCCCGCTACCCTGCCCCTGCTTGAAGTAGGCGCAAGTATTCGTCAACGCTACCAGGAGCAAGCTCAGAAATGTCCGTTGCCTTTTCTCTATCGCGCCATGAAACTGTGCAACGATTGCGACTTGAACTATCGCGCCAGCAAGAACAAACGGCTGCTGGTGGAGCTGACCCTAATACAAGTAGCCCAAATCACCGCCGAGGGGGACGACGCTGCCAGTGGGCATAGCCCTAAGCAAGCCATAAAACCCATATTTACACAGCCTGCCCCTGCACAGCAATCACAGGCCGCCCCTGTTGCACCCCGGCCGCAAGCCAGCATCAAGCCACAGACCGCTCCGGCAACCACACCCGTTACGAATACCGCTGCCACAACAACAAACTCTGTTCCCCACACCACTCCCACCGCCATACTGCTGGCACAAGGAAAAGAGGAGAAGAAAGTTCCGGTTATGAAAATGTCAGGACTTGGCGTATCTATCAAACGCCCGAAAGCGGAGGAAGAAACAAAAAGTACCACCACTACTACCGCACAACAGGCGGCACAACCGGAAGAAGACTACATCTTCAATGAAAGAGATGTGAACTACTACTGGCAGGAATATGCCGGACGCATGCCAAAAGAACAAGTTGCCATAGCCAAACGCATGCAGAACATGCGCGTCACGCTGCTGAATGATACCACTTTTGAGACTGTTGTAGATAACGAAATCGTCTCGAAAGAATTCACCGCAATGATCCCCCATCTGCAAGAATATCTACGCGCACGCCTAAAAAACCGCAAGGTAACCATGACAGTACGCATCAGTGCCCCCACAGAGAAGGTTCATGCATACGGCCGAGTTGAAAAATTCCAAATGATGGTACAAAAGAATGACGCTCTGCTGCAACTGAAAAACGAATTCGGATTGGAGCTTTACTAAACTTTCCCGAAATAAAAAAGATAAGATTTACCGTTTATCCACGAACATATTGAAAATAAAATCATTATATTTTATTTTTTATATCATGTTTAATGTTTATTTTTGCCAATAATAGACAAACAAAACAAACGGTGAACAAGAATGCTGCCATATTAATTACGTTGTGGAGCGTATGTATATCATACGCCACTTCAATATTTGCGGCAACCAATCCGAACAGATTGGATACACTGAAGTTTTTTGTTCAGAAAAAGATTCTCTATAATGAGGAAATACCGGTGGACAGCGTCATCTGTTGGAGCGAAAGCATTTTACCTGACATCAGGAAAAACAAACAAGACAAAACAACTTATTTTCTACTACAACTCCAGCTTGCCAATGCTTACACATTGCGGGGAGATATCAGCCTTGCCATAGATCGTGCGCGACTGATGTACGAAGAAGCCAAAGAAATGGAATATGATTTTGGAATGGTGGTCGCGAACCAAGCTATCGGAGATGCCTATACCATAGCCAACCAATGCGACAAAGCGCTGGAATCCTATCAGGACGCTTTGAAAGAGCTGCATCTTATATCTCCGCACCACCCCTACCACATACAACTACTGCTGAAGCAGTCCAACACCTTACAACGTAAAGGGCAACTGAAAGACGCCAAAAAAGTATTGGACGAGATCAAAAACACTCTTGGGGAAAAGCCGGATTACGCCACCACCTTTTTCGCTACCATTGAAGAAGCCAACTACGCCATTTCGCATGGCCACCTTTCACGTTCCTATCTTAAAGAAGCGGCCGGACACCTGAAAAGCATGGACTCCATTTACCGGTTGCATTCTGAAAAATTCTACTATTTCCACTTGAAATACACCGCTGCTGCCTACTATCGGGCAATGGGCAACTGGGATGCATCTAATTGGGACAAAGCCATGCAGCTGTACGAAGAATTGAGACAGGAATATTCAGTCAATAAACGTTCCACATACTACCGATGGATAACTCTGGAAACTATATACCTATATAAGATACAAGGAAAATCAATGGAAGCTTGTCGGTTATATCAGGAGCTATACCCTACCGTCGACACGCTTACTACCGAAGGTTATACCCGACAAATCAACACCCTACGTGCCAAATATCAGGTGGACCAAATGGAGATTGCCAATAAGGAAGAACACAACAGGCTTATCACCAGCATGCTGGCAGGAAGTATCATGCTACTGCTCATGTTCACTATTATAGCTTTCAGACTCAAGAAACAGCAACAAAAGATAACCCTATCCACCCAAAACCTGGAACGTCTGCGCACCAACGCAGAAAATGCGACATCCGCCAAGAGCATATTCCTCTCGAATATGAGTCATGAAATACGCACCCCGTTAAATGCACTCTCCGGTTTCTCCTCGCTGCTGACAGAAGAAGGATTGGACAACGAAACACGCCGCCAATGCAATGATGTAATCCTGCAAAACTCCGAACTATTATTGAAGCTCATCAATGATGTGATAGATTTATCAAGCCTTGAATTCGGCAAGATACAGTTCAGCATCGCGAAGCATGATGTCGTCGGCATATGCAGGAATGTAACCGACACCGTCAGTAAAGTGAAACAGACCCAAGCCGAAATTCACTTCATTACAGAACAGGAAAGCATGGAAATAGAAACAGACGACTCACGCCTGCAACAAGTCCTGATAAATCTGTTGATTAATGCAACCAAATTTACACCGCAAGGCAGTATCATTCTGGAGGTAAAGAAAGGATCGAAAGAAGAATTACTTTTTTCCGTAACAGACACCGGATGCGGTATTCCCAAAGAGAAACAGGCCACTATCTTTCAGCGTTTCGAAAAGCTAAACGAAAATGCACAAGGAAGCGGACTGGGGCTTTCCATCTGCCAACTTATCATTGAACATATCGGGGGTAAAATATGGATCGATCCCAACTACACAAACGGATCAAGATTCTGTTTCACCCACCCTATCCGACAGCCACATACCGCCAAAGGCAGAAAGGGAAACAAGATATGAAACAATTGCTTATTATATTAACCCTCCTCGTCCTGCCTCTATCCGTACAATCCATCAACACAGATAGGAAGAGCCCGCCTTCCTTGTCGCATAAGCAACTGGTGGAAATAGAGCATGACATAATCTACGGTATCCGACAAGCCGATTCATTGGTAAACGCGGGAAAGCCGGATGAAGCACTCTCATTCTATAAAAAGAGTCTCAAGGCCAAAGACTCTCTATACAACCTGCTCACCACTTCACAAATGGAGGAAATACTCGCTTCGTATAATATAGATAAACTCATACTGCAAAAAGAGCAGAGACGCAGCATGTTCCATTATATCTGCCTAACGGTCTCCATCATCATCATTATAGCACTGCTGCTTTTCAATATCCACATATACCGGAGCCGGAAGCATCTGCAAAAAGATGAAAAAGAAATGAAAAGGTTAACTGCCATCGCTGAAGAAGCAAATGAAATAAAAAGCCGTTTTCTGGCAAATATGAGTTATAACATACGTATTCCTCTCAATAATGTAGTGGGGTTCTCGCAACTCATAACCGACGACACAGGGCTGAGCGAAGAGGAAAAAAGAGAATATTCCGGCATCATCCAAAATAACGCGGCAGAATTGATTCAACTCGTAAATAATGTGCTCGACCTCTCACGTCTGGAAGCCAACATGATGAAATTCCAATTGCAGGACTGCAATGTACAAGAGTGGTGTAGCGAACTGGCATGCCTAATACAGATGCGTAGCGAAGGAAGCATACACTTGGAATTAGAGACAGATGCAGGAGATGCAACTATCCATACAGACATCAACCGTTTCACACAAATGGTCTCTAACATGCTTCTCTACCCCATTGAATGTAAAAAGAGAAGAGACGTAAAGATGAAGCTGGCTTACAATACGGAAGCTCAGAACATAAGTTGCCAGATAGCGAACAGCCCACTTGCCGATCCTACATTTTCTTCACAAAAGCAATTTATATTGCAAAAAACCTGCCACCTGTTCTTTGAACATTTCAACGGCACTTTCCGCATAGAGGAACCGAATGAAAGGGGCTCCGTAATATATTTTACTTATCCCACAAAGTAGATTAACAAAAACGTCCTATACATCCTTAGTCATAAACAAGAAGCAATTCTAATTACAAAATCCACGCATCAGCGGCTTACCGACTGATTTTATGCCTATTACGTTTGTTATTATTTAGACTGCATACAAATTAAATGTTTTTAATCAAGATTGATAGCAAGTGTTGAAGAAAACAGCTATTTTTGCCGAACCAATTAGTACTAATAATTAAAAAATTAAAGAAAATGGCTTACGTAATTAGTGACGATTGTATTGCTTGCGGAACTTGTATCGACGAGTGTCCGGTAGGCGCTATCTCTGAAGGCGATATCTATTCTATCGATCCTGAAACTTGTACAGAATGTGGTACTTGTGCAGATGTTTGCCCTTCTGAAGCAATTCATCCGGGAGAATAATACAATCCTAAGAAAAAGAAAGGCTCGGTTTCAATGAAACCGAGCCTTTTTATTTAATATCTCACTCATTACGGATCATGCAAGCTGCGACAATGCTTCTTTGATACGGCGAATCGCCTCGACAATATTCTCATCACTCGTAGCATAACTCATACGAATGCACTCAGGAGCACCAAACGAAGTACCACCCACACAAGCTACATGAGCTACCTCCAGCAGGTACATAGCCAAATCATCAGAATTATCAATCTTACGTTCTCCCGCAGACTTTCCAAAGAACGAACTGCATTTGGGAAATAAGTAGAAAGCACCTTCCGGCACGTTTACCTCAAATCCCGGAACTTCCTTAGCCAACTTCACAATGAGGTCGCGACGACGCTCAAACGCTTTACGCATCTCCTCCACCGGAGTCTGCGTTCCTGTATAAGCAGCTTCAGCAGCTTTCTGAGAAACCGAACATGGACCTGAAGTATACTGCCCCTGCAATTTGTTACAAGCCTTTACAATCCATTCAGGACCGGCAATGAAACCGATACGCCAACCTGTCATGGCATATGCCTTGGAAACGCCATTCACAATTACTGTACGGTCTTTCATTTCCGGGAATTGTGCAATACTTTGGTGTTTACCGATATAGTTGATATGTTCGTAAATTTCATCAGCTATAACAACTACCTGAGGATACTTAGCCAATACGGCAACCAGTCCGGCTAATTCTTCTTTACTATATACAGAACCGGTAGGATTAGAAGGAGAGCAAAGTATCAGTGCTTTGGTTTTCGGCGTAATGGCAGCTTCCAATTGCGCAGGTGTTATCTTGAAATCCTGCTCAATGCCTGCTGTAACAATCACCGGTTTACCTTCTGCCAACTTCACCATTTCAGGGTAGCTAACCCAATAAGGTGCAGGCACAATCACCTCATCGCCCGGATTTACCAGTACCAAGATTGCATTGCAAACTGACTGTTTAGCTCCGTTGGCGCAAGAGATTTGTGCAGCAGTATATTCCAGACCGTTCTCTTTTTTTAATTTCTCCACAATAGCATTGCGCAAAGCCGGATAGCCCGGAACCGGAGAATAGCGAGAGAAGTTATCGTCTATCGCCTTTTTCGCAGCCTCTTTAATATGGTCGGGAGTATTAAAATCCGGTTCTCCGACACTCAAGTTAATTACATCTATGCCTTGAGCTTTCAGCTCTGCACTCTTTTGAGACATAGCCAACGTCGCAGAAGGCGACAAGCTGTTCAAACGATCTGATAATTGGTTCATTTTGTTTCTATTTAATGGTTGTTATGCAAATCTGATTGCAAAATAAGCGATTTTCTCTGATATAATAAAACAAAAAGTCAGTTACTTATTAAAATGAAGAATATGCCCCATACGTTCTTTCTTTGTACGTAAGTAACGCTCGTTATACCGGTTAGGAGTTGTTTCAACCGGCACATTCTCTACAATCTCCAAGCCATAAGCCTCCAAACCGACACGTTTCACTGGATTATTTGTGAGCAAACGCATCTTATGCACACCTAGTTCACGCAGTATTTGAGCACCTACTCCATAGTCACGTTCATCCGCCAAATGTCCGAGGCAGATATTGGCGTCCACTGTATCCATGCCATCTTCTTGAAGCTTATAAGCTCTCATCTTTTCCATTAATCCGATACCGCGACCTTCCTGATTGAGGTACACAATAGCTCCTTTACCAGCCTTCTCAATCAGCTCCATAGCCTTATGAAGCTGTTCTCCGCAATCACAACGCATAGAGCCAAAAATATCTCCTGTTGCACAAGAAGAGTGTACACGTACCAATACGGGTTCATCAGGTTCCCAAGTTCCCTTGAACAAAGCTACATGCTCCAAACCATTGGACTTTTGGCGGAAAGGAATGAGACGAAAATGTCCATGTTCTGTCGGCATATCCACCTCTACTCCCTTCTCCACGATAGATTCCTGTCGCAAGCGATAAGCTATCATGTCGCGAATGGAAATCAGTTTCAAATTAAACTCATCAGCCATTTTACGCAATTCCGGCAGACGTGCCATTGTACCGTCTTCATTCATAATTTCCATGAGCGCACCAGCCGGATAGAAACCGGACAAACGGCACATATCAATTGTGGCTTCTGTGTGACCTGCACGACGCAACACACCTTTCTCCTGAGCATACAGCGGATTAATATGTCCGGGACGACCGAAAGTAGCAGGAGTTGAAGCAGGATCGGCCAACGCCTGGATTGTCGCAGCACGATCGGCAGCAGAGACACCGGTTGTGCAACCTTCCAACTTATCAATAGTTACCGTAAAAGGAGTACCCAATACAGAAGTATTATCAGACACCTGATGGGGCAGATCCAGTTCCTTGCAACGAGACACCGTAATAGGAGCGCACAGCACACCACGTGCATGTTTCAGCATGAAGTTTACCTTTTCCGGCGTGATCTGTTCGGCAGCAATAATCAAATCTCCCTCGTTTTCACGATCTTCATCATCGACTACAATCACAAAATTACCGGCTTTAAAATCTTCAATAGCCTCTTCTATTGTATTCAACTTTACTGTTTCCATATGTTTACTTTTTATTATTTATTCAGATCGACTTTTATTATATTCTGTATCTCCTCGTTTGTACGGACAATCCGTTCCATATCATTACCCAACCGGATACGGAATGCCCAAATACGGAAATAGAAAAACAAACCGACAGGAACTATCACTCCACACAGCATATTCAACCAATAATTACGGAAAGGCCGCACATGGGCATGAACGGCTATGATTGGATAATTGTTCAGTGCTGTCAGTAACGGTATAGACCTTGTATTGGACATTTCATCTATCAATGCCTCCATCCGTTCATTAAGTGCCACTACCTCCTCGTCATGAGGAGTATAATTCATCCACAAACTGAAGTAATTAGGTGCACGCATCAAAGATTTCTTTTCAGCATATGCGCGACAGTCGGCCGACAACTGCTGGAGCTCTCCCGGCAAACGAGCGTAATCCGGATCGTGAATAATCACTTCCTTTCGGAAAAGATGACGGACGCTACGGATACCCGCTATTTTCTTGAACCAGTTGATATAAGCATCAGCATTCAGTACTACCGAATCATTATTGGATTTATAAGTAAGAAAGGCTCCCAACGGTGCCAATATAGCAGTACTGGTCCACATACCCATCCACACAATCCATTTACCATCACGAGCCATTTTATAGCCCGTATTATTAATAATGTAGTAGATTATAAAAATAAGTACGGACACCACCACAGGCATGCCCAACCCACCTTTACGAATGATACCCCCCAATGGCGCACCGATAAAAAAGAAGATAAGACAGGCCAACGAGAGCGTCAGTTTCTCATGCCAGGAAGTCATATGCCGTCTCAAGCTGGTCTCAGTCTGTGAGATATTGAAGCTTTTGAAGCTCCAATCACTTGCAGCGCTCTCTGCACGACTGACAGCCGTAGACATTATTTTCTGTTTCTGCATCAAAGTAGCCACATTGAACAGACTGTCCACATTGTAACTGCCTAAATGAGCCGATTCTATCTTTAGCGTATCGTCTTTACTCAATGTATTAACAGTGGCTTTATAAGTACTTGCCATTGCTTCCTTATAGTAAGTCCGTCCGATACTGTCATTCTGAACTTTCATAGAGTCAATATCTGCCTGCAACATACTCATATCCTTGCTACTGGACTGATTACTCATAAATCCGGCATCCACCATATTAAAATCCGAATTGAACTCTATAATCGCATGCTTCTCGACGAAAGTTTCCCGGCGGTAAGGCACGTTTTTTTGGTTCATATTTTGCGACTTCAGGTTCTCAAACTGCTCACCGCTATAAAGATGCAAATAAAGGTGCTGCTTATCTGCCGTCATTTCCAACCTGCCGGAATCCGATTTAATTATTTGTGCATTCTCAAACCCTTTTTCAAAATTATAAATCAGCACATCATACAACATACCCGTCTCCCGATTCTTATGCTTGACATACAGGTTATAACCATCTATCTCGTCATAGAATACTCCTTCAGGGATATCCACTTCAGGTGATTTCTGCTTCATGGAAACCAGCAGCGTCCACAACTTAGTCTGTGCTTTAGGACCGATGACATTTTGGAAATAAAAGGAAACACAACAGATAAGAGATATGAAGAATATCAGCGGACGCATAATTTTCAACAAAGAAATACCTGCCGCTTTCATAGCAAGCAACTCAAAGCGTTCTCCAAAATTTCCAAAAGTAATGAGGGCCGCCAACAAGATAGCCAAAGGCAATGAAGCCGGTACCAGCGTCAGCGCCGAATAGAAGAAAAACTGAGCAAGAACATTCATCTCCAATCCCTTTCCCACCATTTCGTCTACATATTTCCACAGAAATTGCATCATGAAGATGAACAGGCAGATGAAGAAAGTGCCCATAAAGAGCAGACAAAAGCTCTTTAATATAAATATATCTAACTTTTTTATGCGCAGCATTTTACTTGTTTCATGCAATGAACGCACAAAAGTAGCACAAAAAAGGGAGTACGGGAAATTTTTAATTGAAAGTTAACTAAAAACCGCATGTTCTACGCAAAGTGTCTACCTGAGATTCCCATAATTCACACAAATCGTTTGCTTCGTCCGCATTGGTAAAGTCAGTAATTTCAAGTACAAAGTCATTGGTCAACTCGTTGTTTGTCATCTTTAATTCAAAATACTCACGCGGGTTCTCATCATCAAGCCAGCGGAAGCGAATAAAAGAATATGCTCGCACAGCAATAATTTCAGCATCGCGCCTTTCTGTTTTCCCCCAAAAGAAAGAGACGGTCTTATCATCTGACTGCACCTTGTCCGCAAACCAGCCCTCCAAACCAGTAGGAGTGCTTATTGCTGTCCAAAGAATACTTTTAGAAGTCGCATTCAAGAGATATTCCAAATGTATTTTTTTCCTTTCCATAGTATATGTCTTCTTTGTATTACGCCGGCCAAGATAAATACTTTTTTCTAATTAGAAAAAATATTCATTGATTTTATTCAATTCAACTCCACAATGCAAGATTAAAGTGCTGATTATGTTGCATTATGCTATATAAGAAAAAAGGGAAATACTATTTCCTTTTTTCTATTGACAAAATAAATAGCAGAAAATCTCCACAAATATTTTGGCAGTTTAAATAAAAGCTATATCTTTGCACCCGCAATCGAGAAATAATGGCG
>OGXO01001612.1_pt1 | contig 12235 bp, 10 predicted proteins | sample 1576321 | NCBI WGS metagenome assembly OGXO01 (sample SAMEA3541568, study PRJEB24748) | human gut metagenome | biome: human gut; feature: human-associated habitat; material: faeces | place: China | collected 2012 | reverse complement strand
CATCTCGGGCGCATCGAGCACATAGTACTGATGGTTCGCCCGCTCCAGCACCTCGGTCAGGTGCGCGATCTCTTCGCGTGGGTTCATGTTCCTTCCTCCTCCGGGCCGCCCAGCCCGATGTAGGTGGACGGCACATTGCCGACGATGACGGTCTCCGCCGCAAGGACGGTCACATCGACGGCGAGCTCCTGCGTACCGGCCAGCGACAGGATCGTGACCGTAACGTGAATATCGATAAAAATCTGGTGCAGTGTCTGGTTGATCCCGACCGTGCTGAAGCGGTTCCGGAACGCGGCGTCCGAGGTCCGCACGGCCAGCACGCGCACGACCAGCCGCGGCCCCATGCCGGAAAACAGCTCCGGCAGCACGACGCTCCCGACCGGGATGCCAAGCTCCTCAACGGACAGGTCCGCAAGCCGTTCGTCAATGCGGGCCGTCAGCACCGCGCGGAAGCGGTTCAGCCCCGCCACATTGGAGCGCACGGCCGTGACATTGCCCTGCGTATCCTTCTCCAGCTCGACGAGCTTGTCATAGGTGATCTCCTCCGCCGTGAGCGTGTCCTGCACGGCGTCGTTGATGGCCGCCGAGGCCTGATTATCCAGCTGCAGCGCCGCCAGCTGCGCCAGCACGGGCGCATAGTGAAGCCGCGTCAGCAGCACAAGGACCGAGACCGCCGCCAGCAGCACGGCAAGCGCCGCGCGCAGGCGGTTCCGCTGCACAAATGTCATTCTGCCCACCACCCCCTGCAGCTTATGCGGGGCGCGGGCGTGGTATGTTTATAGCTTCTTCATGCGGGAGGCGGCAAAGTTCGCCATCAGGCGCTTCGTGCCGATCTGGTCAAAGGCGATCTCGAGCATTTTGTCATTGCCCGTCGGCAGGACGGACAGCACAAGGCCGCGGCCGAAGACGTCGTGCTCGACCGTGTCGCCCTTGCGGAAGTCGATCACGGGTCCGGATGCATGGTGCGAGCCGAGCGTGTCGCTGTGGGGCATGGTCGGGCGCGGGCGCGGCTTGGCCTGCTGCACGAAGCGCGGCTGCGTGTGCTGCTTGCGCTCGACAAGCTCCTCCGGGATCTCCGCAAGGAAGCGGGACGGACGGCTGACCGTTGTGCGGCCGTAGAGCATGCGCTGGTGCGCGCAGGTGATGGTCAGGCGGCGCTTGGCGCGCGTGATAGCCACATAGCACAGGCGGCGCTCCTCCTCCATCTCCTCCGGCTCGCCGATGGCGCGGGCGCTCGGGAACAGGCCGTCCTCCGCGCCGACAAGATAGACCTCCGGGAATTCCAGGCCCTTGGCCGAGTGCACCGTCATCATGACGACGGCGTCCGCCGTGCGGTCATACTGCTCGATGTCGGTATAGAGCGCGATCTCCTCCAGAAAGCCGCTGAGGCTCGGCGCATCCGCATTCTCCAGATACGTCAGGATGGAGGAACGCAGCTCGCGCACGTTCTCGAGACGGGTGCGGCTCTCCACATCGCCCTTCTGCTCGAGCATGGCGGCATAGCCCGTGCGGATGAGCAGCTCGTCGTAGAATTCCGGCAGCGGCATCGTGCGGGAAAGCTCCGCGCACGACTCGATCAGCTCCGCGAACTGCTGCAGCTTGCCCTCGGCCCGCTCAAGCGCAGGGTAGGAGCGCGCATTGCACAGCACGGAATACAGCGGGCGGCCCTCCGCCGCGCTCTGGCGCTCGATGACCTCGAGCGTTTTGCCGCCGATGCCGCGCGGCGGCTGATTGATGATGCGGCGCAGGCGCAGATCGTCCGCACGGTTGTTGATGAGACAGAGATAGGCCAGCATGTCCTTGACCTCCGCGCGGTCGAAGAAGCGCGTGCCGCCGATGATGCGGTACGGGATGCCGTTTCGCTTGAAGGCATATTCCAGCGCGTTCGACTGCGCGTTCATGCGGTAGAGCACAGCGAAATCGCCGTAATTCTGGCCGTGGGAATCCGTCAGGATGCGGTTTGCGACGTAGTTGGCCTCCTCCACGCCGTCGGAGGCCTCATAGATGCGCACACGGTCGCCCTGCCCGTTCTCCGTCCATAGCTTCTTGCCCTTGCGGCTGTGGTTGTTGGCAATGACGGCGTTGGCCGCATCCAGAATGCACTGCGTCGAGCGGTAGTTCTGCTCCAGCCGGATGAGGCGCGCGCCCTGATACTCGTTTTCAAAATTCAGGATGTTCTCGATCGTCGCGCCGCGGAAGCGATAGATGCTCTGGTCATCGTCACCGACGACGCAGATATTCTCGTGCCGGCCGGCCAGCAGCGAGGCCAGCAGATACTGCAGGTGGTTCGTATCCTGATACTCGTCGATGAGGACATAGCGGAACTTGCGCTGATAGTGGTCGCGCACATCCTCATATTCCTGCAGCAGGCGGACCGTCAGCAGGATGATGTCATCAAAATCAACGGCGTTTGCCTCCTGCAGCCGTCTCTGGTAGGACGCGTAGAGCTGGCCGATGCACTTCAGGCGGTAATCCGAGTTGACGGAGGCCAGAAACTCCTCCGGCGTCTGCATCTGGTCCTTCAGGCGGGAGATCTGCGTGAGGACGGCGCGCGGCGGGAATGTCTTCTCGTCCAGCCCGCGTTCGCGAAGAAGATCCTTCATCACGCGCTCGGAGTCCGCCGTGTCGTAGATCGTAAAACTGCGGTCATAGCCGAGGCGCTCGATCTCGCGCCGCAGGATGCGGCAGCAGGCCGAGTGGAACGTCATGGCCCAGACGTCGTTCGCCTCCGGGCCGAGCAGGTCTGTCAGGCGTTCGCGCAGCTCATTTGCCGCCTTGTTCGTGAAGGTGATGGCCAGAATGCTCCACGGCGCTGCCGGGCGCAGGGCACAGAGGGCATCCGCCCGCTGCACGCCCTCCTCCGTTGGGTATTTTGCCTGCTCCTCCAGAAAATCGATGTCCTCCGGCACGGCATCCGGCGGAACCTCCGTGCTGTCGGAGGCGCAGCCATAACGGATCAGATTGGCGATGCGGTGGATGAGAACGGTCGTCTTGCCGCTGCCGGCGCCGGCCAGCAGCAGGAGCGGCCCCTCCGTGGTCAGAACAGCCTCGAGCTGACGCGGATTCATGCGCGAAAAGCGCGAGGCGATATAATCTCTGCGTGCGGCGCAAAAGCGCTGCTCCAGTTCCTGTGTCATAATTACTCCCTGTCAAGAAACCCCGGCCGGATCGGCTGTAGGGCGAAATGGTTTAACCTTGTTTTACCCTTATATTTTAGTACATCCGCGCGAAAAAAGAAAGCCCGATTTTGCTGCCCGGCCACAGCAGCACACCCGCAAAATAAAAATGCCCTGCCGAGAGGCGCACTCTGGAAGGAAGTGCGCCTCAGTTATATTCGCCTGACAGCGAGTGAAATTGTCCTTCGGACAGTGATAGGATACTTCGCATCGTGATATTGCCTGCGGCAGTTTAACGGGCGAATATAATATCACAAAAACCGAGAGGCTTTTATATCACTTTCCGAATAGGAAAATATCACTCCGGGCAAAGCCCGGAATATCACTTGCTCTTTCCGGGCGGCCTGACATTTGACGTCGATTGTACCTTTTCTTTCCGGCAATTCTCTGCTATAATGAGGAAAACCGATTTCAGGAGGCAAGCCTATGCCGATCTCTGCAGAAGCACCGTGGCTGAATTATTACGGTGCGATTCCCCGCACGCTGAATTATCCGCGCCTGACCATCTACCAGCTCGTCGCGCAGACCGCGCGGGAATGCCCGGATCTGCCCGCCTATGAGTTCATGGGCCGCAGAACGAGCTACCGCAATTTTCTGGCGCGCATCGACCGCGCCGCCCTCGCGCTCTACACCGCAGGCATCCGCGCGGGTGACCGCGTGACGATCTGCATGCCGAATACGCCGCAGGCGCTCGACTGCTTCTATGCACTCAATCGCATCGGTGCCGTGTCCAATATGATCCATCCCCTGTCCGCCGAGGAGGAGATCCGCTTCTACCTCGATGTCTCGGGCAGTCAGGCCATTTTAACGCTCGACCGCTTCTACGGCAAGGTAGCCGCGGCCGCCGCACGGGCCAAGCGCAAGCCGAAGCTCTGGATCGCCCGCCTGCAGCCGGAGCTGAAGCCGCTCATGCGCCTCGGCTACAACCTGACGCAGGGCCGCAAAACGCCGAAGCTCCCACAGGAGGGCTATACGCTCTGGACGGACCTGCTGCGCAAAGCCGCAGGTGCGCTTCCGCCGGACGACGGCCAGTGCGATGCCTGCGCCAGCATCCTCTATTCCGGCGGCACGACCGGCACGACGAAGGGCATCTGCCTTTCCAGCTACAACTTCAACGCCCTTGCGCTGCAGACCATCGCAGCCAGCGGCTATGAAAGCATCCGCGGCTGCACGATGCTCTCCGTCATGCCCGTGTTCCACGGCTTCGGCCTCGGCATCGGCATCCACACGGCGCTCGTCGGCGGAGCCTGCTGCATCCTCGTGCCGAATTTCAACATCCGGACCTATGCCGACCTGCTGCGCAAAAAGCACCCGAACTTTATTCCCGGCGTGCCGACGCTGTTCGAAGCGCTGCTGCGCACGACCGGGTTGGAAAAGCTCGACATGTCGTTCCTCATGGGCGTATTCTCCGGCGGCGACTCCCTGTCCGTGGAGCTGAAGCACAAGGTCGACGCCTTCCTGCACGCGCACAACGCGAAAGTGCAGATCCGCGAGGGCTACGGCACGACGGAGTGCGTAACGGCCAGCTGCCTGACCCCGGTCGACACCGCGCGCGACGGCTCCATCGGCATTCCCTTTCCCGATACATTCTACAAGATCGTTCGTCCCGGCACGGCAGAGGAGGTCGCCCCCGGCGAGGAGGGCGAGATCTGCCTGTCCGGCCCGACGGTCATGCTCGGCTATCTCGACAATCCGAAGGAGACGGCGCTCGTTCTGCAGCGGCACAACGACGGCCGCATCTGGCTGCACACCGGCGACCTCGGCTGCATGGATACAGACGGCTTCGTCTATTTCCGCCAGCGCATCAAGCGCATGATCATCACCTCGGGCTACAACGTCTATCCAAGCCAACTGGAGAATATCATCGACGGCAACGAAAACGTTCTGCTGTCGTGCGTCATCGGCGTGAAGGATCCCTATAAAATGCAGAAGGTCAAGGCCTTCGTCGTGCTGAAGCCGGGAGTCGCCCCGACGGAGGCAGTCCGGCAGGACCTGATGGCCTACTGCCGCAAGCGCATCGCCAAATATGCAATGCCCTATGAGATCGAATTCCGGGAGGAGCTTCCCAAGACGCTCGTCGGCAAGGTCGCCTACCGCGTGCTGGAGGAGGAAGCGGAAAAGGAGCAGCACGCATGACGAAAGAGACTTCCCTTCCCGCAAAGCAGCGTATCTGGGAGCTGGATGCCCTGCGTGGGCTGTGCATCCTGTGCATGGTCGCCATCCACGCCTTCTGGGACCTGAGCGCCTTCGGCGGCTTCACCTTTGACCTGCCTGGCTGGTTTCTGTTCTGCCGGCAGTACGGCCACATTCTGTTCATCCTGCTCTCCGGTCTGTGCGCCACGCTGGCCTCGCGCAGCTTTCAGCGCGGCGTGTATGTGTTCGGCGCGGCTCTCGTGATCTCGTATGTCACGTTCTTCATGGTCAACGTTCTGAACTTCCCGAGCGACATGCTCATCTGGTTCGGCATCCTGCATCTGCTCGGTGTGTGCATGATGCTCTTCCCGCTGTTCAAGCGGCTGCCGGTATGGGCGCTGGCCGTGCTGGGCGTGGCCTTTGTGGCGCTCGGCGCCTGGTTCGAGACGTTCTACATCCCCGTGAAGTTTCTGTTCCCGCTCGGCCTGCGGGCCCAGGGCTTCTACTGCGGCGGAGACTACTTCCCGCTGCTGCCGGGCTTCGGCTGGTTTCTGCTCGGCGCGGTCATCGGCCGCACGGCCTACCGCAAAAAGCAGAGCCTGCTGCCGCGCGTGAACGCCGCAAATCCCGTCATCCGCTTTTTCTCATTCTGCGGGCGGCATTCGCTGCTCATCTACATGCTGCATCAGCCCGTGCTGACCATCGGCACGATCCTGATCTTCGGCTGAACCATATTCCCGATTTGACGCGGGTCTGTTCGACGCGGAAGTGTTGACAGGCCCGCGCCGTTTTGTTATAATGTATCACAGATAGATAGTGCTACTATCAGAAAGCTGGGGTGCCTTATGACCCAAAAGGAGCTGCGCGAGCAGAACCGCGCCGCCGTCATTCGGGCGGCACAGGGGCGCTTCCTCGCCCAGAGCATTGACAAGACCACCATCGCCGAGATCGCCGAGGACGCCGATCTGACGCCGATGTCCGTCTACCGCTATTTCGGCAGCAAGCAGGCCATTGCCGTCGCCGTCGCCAATCATCTGCTCGACGCATATCTCGCCGAGCACAGTGCGCGCTGCGAGGCCGCCCGGAGCGGCGCGCCGGAGAACGGTTATGAGACGTTTTCCCGCATATTGGGCGCATATATCGATACCTACGAGGCCCATCCGGAATACATCCGCTTTCTGCAGGACATGGCGTTCTACGCCCTGCGCGAGCAGCTGACGGAATCCGTGCGCTACATGTGCTTCAGCCGCCCCGTGGCGACCGGGCTGGACAAACCGGGGCGCGAGGCGCTCGTGCGCGGCATGGAGGACGGCTCCGTCCGCCGCGACCTCGATCTTGAGATGGTCTACCTCAATCTCGTGAACCTGCTCACGGGCGGCGTCAATTTCCGCATTCTGATCGACGAAGCAACACAAATGAAGATCATCCGCTCGTCTGCGGAGATCCTTCTGTATTATGTAAAGAACTCCGGGAGGTAAGAACGATGGAAAAGAATTATGTTGTGATGACCGACTCCTCTGCTGACCTGAATCCGGCACTGGAGCAGGAGCTGGGCGTGGATATCATCCCGCTGAGTGTCAACTGCGGCGACCGGACCTTCCTGGACTATCCGGATGAGCGCGAGATCAAAACCAGCGAGTTTTACGGCATGCTGCGCAGCGGCGCAAACGCCAAGACCGCAGCCGCGAACGTCGAAACGTTCCTCACGGCAATGTCCCGCCATCTGGAGCATGGCAAGGACGTGCTGTATCTCGGCTTCTCATCCGGTCTGAGCAGCACCTACAGCGCCTCCGAGATCGCCGCGCAGGAGCTGCGCGAGCGCTATCCCGAGCGGAAGGTTCTGACGGTCGACACGCTGTGCGCCTCCATGGGTCAGGGCCTGCTGGTTTGGCTGACCGTGCAGGAGCTGAAGCACGGCGCAACGCTGGAGGAAGCCGCAAAGTACGCTGAGGACAACCGCCTGCACCTGTGCCACTGGTTCACGGTCGACGATCTGTTTTTCCTGAAGCGCGGCGGCCGCGTCTCGGCGGCGACGGCCCTCGTCGGCAGCGCGCTCGGCATCAAGCCCGTGCTTCATGTGGACAACGAAGGCCACCTCATCAACGTCTCGAAGGCCCGCGGCCGCAAAAATTCCATCCTCGCGCTGGTCGACCGCATGGAGAGAAGCGCCATTGAGCCGGAAAAGCAGACCGTCTTCATCAGCCACGGCGACTGCCTTGCAGACGCGGAATTCCTGGCGCAGGAGGTCCGCCGCCGCCTGCACGTCCCGCGTATCGAGATCAACTACGTCGGCCCGGTCATCGGCGCGCACTCCGGTCCCGGCACACTGGCCCTGTTCTTCCTCGGAACGGAGCGCTGAGGCCCATAAAATGATAGAAAAAACGCTGCGGTCCCCGGTTGGATCGCAGCGTTTTTTTCAGATGTCTCTTCTGCCCTCGAGCGCGCGCAGCAGCGTGACCTCGTCGGCATATTCCAGCTGACTGCCGACGGGGATGCCGTAGGCAAGGCGCGTCACGCGCACCTCCAGCGGGCGCAGCAGGCGGGAAAGGTACATGGCGGTCGCCTCGCCCTCCGTATCCGGGTTCGTGGCCATGATGACCTCGCGCACGCCGCCCTTGCCGACACGCTCAAGCAGCTCGCGGATGCGCAGATCGTCCGGGCCGACCTGATTCAGCGGGGAGATCACGCCGTGCAGCACATGGTACACGCCGTGGTATTCCCGGGCGCGCTCCATGGCGACAACATCCTTTGGCTCCGCCACGACGCAGACGAGACCGTGGTCACGCTCCTCATCCTCGCAGATGGGGCAGATATCACGGTCCGTCAGGTTCTGGCACACGGGGCACAGGTGGACAGACTTCCGCGCCTCGAGCAGGGCGTCGGCGAATTCCTCTGCCTCCTCCTGCGGCTGGGAGAGTAAGTAGAACGCCAGCCGCTGCGCCGTCTTGCCGCCGATGCCCGGCAGCTTGGCAAACTGTTCCGTCAGCCGCTCCAATGCGGCGGGAAAAACGCGCATCAGAACAGGCCGCCGAGATTCAGGCCGCCGGTCAGGCGGGACATATTCTGCGACGCCTCGGCCTCGGCCTTGCGCATGGCCTCGTTCACTGCGGCAACGACCATATCCTGCAGCATTTCGACATCCTCGGGGTCCACGGCCTCCGGGTCGATCGTCAGGGAGACGACCTCGTGCTTGCCGTTCACGACGGCCTTGACCACGCCGCCGCCCGCAGCAGCCTCATACTGCTTGACCTCCAGCTCCTCCTGCATTTTCAGCATGTCCTGCTGCATTTTCTGGGCCTGCTTGATCATGTTCATGTTCATGCCGCCGCCCATCGGGCCGCGGAAACCGCCTTTTGCCATAGTGACATTCTCCTTTTTCAAGTTGGAATTTATTCTTAGGCAGCACCGCACAATTCAGCAAGAGCATTCGGCGAGAGATTTTTAGTCGAGACAAGGTTTGAAAAGTGCAGGAATACTTTGTGTATTTCAAACTTTTCGAACCGATGAATCGGCGAAAAATGTCCGGCGAAAGCCGAAGGTGAATTATGCGGTGTTGCCTTTATTTCAGCTCGACCAGTTCCGGGTGCTCCTCCCCGAAGCTCACGAGCCGCGCGAAGCCCTCGTTCGGCTTCTCTGCCTTACCGGAGGCGATGCGCACCCGCACGGACCTGCCCAGCAGGGCCGTGGCAGCATCCGCCACCGGCCGGAGGACCTCCGGCTTGTTGATGAGGTTCCGCACGAATTCCGTCTCCGTCTGCAGCTCCAGAAGGTCCCCATGCAGCGTACCGCGCACCGGCGCGTTGTCCTGCGTGGAGAACATGGCCTGCTCCGGGAGCGGGAGCGTCGTTTTCAGCCGCTTGACGAGCTCCGGCCAGAAGCCCGGCGGGGCCTCCGTGGGCGCAGGCTGCTGCGGCACCGGGGCCGCCTCCGGCTTCTCCGGCGCTGCGGTTTCCTGCTGTGCCTGCTCCGCCTGCGGCGCAGCCGCGACGGGCACGACGCCGCGCGCCAGACGCTCCTCCACGCGGCACAGGCGGGCATTGAGCGACTCGGCATCCAGACTGGCCTCCGGCTCGCACAGGCGCACAAGGCAGAGCTCGGCGTCGATGCGTCGGTTCGCGCTGGCATTGAAGCCCGCCGCCGTATCGCGCAGGACGGCCGTGATGCGCAGCAGCTCGCCCGGGCTGAGCAGCGGCTGCAGCGTGCGCAGCTCCTGCGGCGTGCAGATTCCGGAGATCATCTGGATCCCGGCCTGCGGGGCCGTGCGCAGGATGAGCAGGTCGCGCGCCACGGCGCACAGCTCGTCCAGCATGGCGCCGAGGTCCTTGCCCTCGGCATACTGCGTGTTGAAAATCGAGAGTGCTGCAGCCGCATCATGCCTGCCAACGGCCTCCATGAGCGCCGCCGTCTGCCTCGCGCCCGCGAGGCCGAGGACCTTGCAGGCCTCGTCGACCGTCACCGCGCCCTGCGCAGCGGAGGCGCACTGGTCGAGCAGGCTCACCGCATCGCGCAGGCCGCCGTCCGCCAGCCGCGCCAGAAACGCAGCCGCATCCGGCTCGAGCTCGATGCTCTCCTGATAGGCGATATAATTCAGACGGCCCACGATATCCTCCGGCACGATGCGCCGGAAGGCAAAGCGCTGGCAGCGCGACAGGATCGTGGCCGGCACCTTATGCAGCTCCGTCGTCGCCAGAATGAACAGCAGGTGCTCCGGCGGCTCCTCGATGATCTTGAGCAGGGCGTTGAACGCGCTCAGCGAGAGCATATGCACCTCGTCGATGATATACACGCGCTTTTTGACCTCCGCCGGGGTATAGACGGCGTCGTCGCGCAGGGCGCGGACGCTGTCCACGCCGTTATTCGAGGCGGCGTCGATCTCCAGCACGTCCATGCACGCGCCCGCATCGATGCTCCGGCAGGCGGCGCAGCGGTTGCAGGGGTTGCCGTCCTGCGGGTTTTCGCAGTTCACAGCCTTGGCCAGAATTTTGGCGCAGGTCGTCTTGCCGGTACCGCGCGTGCCCGTGAACAGATAGGCATGGCTCAGGCGGCCGGTCTGGAGCTGATTCTTCAGAGTCTGGGTCACGCCCTGCTGGCCGACGACGTCGTCAAAGGTCTGCGGGCGGTATTTGCGGTAAAGTGCCTGATACATGTCATCATCTCCCAGTGCATAGTATACGCGAAAACAGCGCAAATTGCAATCGCGCCGGTGCAAAAAAACGCGCGGGAGGGGCGTCCCTTCCGCGCGTTCTATTGTCCATTCCGATCCATGACAAGATCGCACACCCATATTTGAATCCGGAACCATTTCCGTTTCCCGAACAGCCAGCTCAGCAGCGGCGTCCTTGCGGCACACGGACAGATCCGCTTAATGCTGCTCGGTTCCCCGCCTGACATGGTTCACGGGAGCCCGTTGCGCAAGACCGATGCCTCAACACCGCTTATTCGGACAGCAAAACAGCACGAACCCGGGTATGGGAGTTCATCCCTGCTATAGCGGATTGCAGGTCACAGGGCACCGCTATCTCCCCGACTAGTGCGACCTTGTCACAGACCGGAATGGCCTGATTCAGCCCTCGTTCAGCTTCTTTTCAATGTAATCGGCAAGCTCACCAATGGTGGTCAGCTCTGCCATATCGTTCTGGTCAAAATCCACGCCGAGCTCTTCTTCCATGTCCATCATCATTTCGACCATGTCCATCGAGTCAAGCTGCAGGCTCTTAAACGTCGTATCCCAGTGCAGCGAATCCTTCGGGAAATCGAACTGCTCTGCCAGATATGTCGTGATCCGTTCAAACATCGTTCTTCGCTCCTGTCTTTGACGCGCTGCAAAGTCGCGCCTCTCTCCTCTCTATATCATACGGATTTTTTCCGTAAAGTCAAGAGAAATTTTTTCAGGGGCGTTTCAGCTGTCATCCTAAAAAGTCTTTCAGCACTTTAGAACGCGACGGATGGCGCAGCTTACGCAGAGCCTTCGCCTCGATCTGGCGGATGCGCTCGCGTGTGACGTTAAATTCTTCCCCGACTTCCTCCAGCGTATGCATGCGGCCGTCCGTCAGGCCGTAGCGCAGGCGCAGCACGCGCTCCTCCCGCGGCGTGAGCGTCTTCAGCACGCCCGCCAGCTGCTCACGCAGCATGGCATAGGACGCGGCATCCGCAGGCTCCTCGGCCTCGTCGTCCTGAATGAAGTCGCCGAGGTGGCTGTCATCCTCCTCGCCGACCGGCGTCTCGAGTGAGATGGGCTCCTGCCCGATGCGCATGACCTCCTCGACCTTCTCCAGCGGGAGATGCAGCTTGTGCGCGATCTCCTCGGGCGACGGCTCGTGGCCCAGCTCCTGCAGCAGCTCATGGTTAGCGCGGGAGACGCGGTTGATGGTCTCGACCATGTGCACCGGAATGCGGATCGTGCGGGCGTGGTCGGCAATGGCGCGGGAAATGGCCTGTCGGATCCACCAGGTCGCATAGGTGGAGAATTTATAGCCCTTCGTGTAGTCGAACTTGCCGACGGCCTTGATGAGGCCGAGATTGCCCTCCTGGATGAGATCGAGGAACGGCAGGCCGCGGCCGACATAACGCTTTGCGATGGAAACGACGAGACGAAGGTTGGCCTCCGTCATTTTTTTCTGGGCCTCTTCATCGCCCTCGGCCATGCGCACGGCGAGCTTGTGCTCCTCCTCCAGCGTGAGCAGGGGGATCTTGCCGATCTCCTTGAGGTACATGCGCACCGGGTCGTTCAGGCTCATATTTTCGGAGAGATCCTCCGTGTCGATGATCTTCTCCTCCTCGATCAGCTCGAGGTCCTCCTCGCTCGGGAGCATCTCCTCCGGCTTGGACAGCAGCTCCACGACGTCGGAGACGTCGATCTCCACTCCGGCCTCGTCCAGCGCCTCGTAGATCAGCTCCGTCTGCTTTTCATCCGCATCGATCGCCTC
>OGXO01001610.1_pt1 | contig 12244 bp, 10 predicted proteins | sample 1576321 | NCBI WGS metagenome assembly OGXO01 (sample SAMEA3541568, study PRJEB24748) | human gut metagenome | biome: human gut; feature: human-associated habitat; material: faeces | place: China | collected 2012 | reverse complement strand
AGCGCCGTGCCGAAGCGGCTTTCGACCCCTTCGAAACGCACCAGGCGCCCCAGGTGCAGGATATCATCAACCGCCTGTTCTGTATCGGGAAAAAGAAGAAAAAAGGGATACGGCGCTTTAAGTATCACAAAGCGGCGAACTGGTTACGATATGTGTTGCTGGCTGCCACCGGGATAACTGCGGTATTGGGATTTTCCGGTTTATGTTTGCTGTTAGACCCGTACAGTAACTTCGGACGAATTGCGACAAACCTATTCCGTCCGGCTGTTATGTGGGGCAATAATGTGCTGGCCGATTGGCTGATGAAGATGGACAACTATTCACTGTTTCATGTGACGATCAGCACCGTCAGTATAGCCGGATTGGTGTCTGCCGTTATTGCGCTGGTGGTTTTTATAATGATGGTCGTTTTCCGCGGACGATTGTTTTGTAATACGCTTTGTCCGGTCGGGGCATTGCTCAGTCTCGTATCACGTTATTCATTTTTCCGTATTTCTTTCGATAAAGATGCTTGTACGCATTGCGGAAACTGCGAACATACCTGTAAGGCGGAAGCGATCGATGCCGAAAAACTGACGGTCGATACTTCGCGTTGCGTGGATTGCTTCAACTGTATTTCGTCTTGCAAGAAAGGCGGATTGCAGTATCGTTTCAAACCGGGATTCCGCAAAGAGGAAAAACCGGCTAAAGAAGAAATGATAATGGCCACGGAACAAGAACCAGCCGTAAATAGCCGCCGTACTTTTCTGGCTACCGGAGCAACCGTTGCCGCCACCCTGCCGATCGTTTCGGCTATCGCTGAAGGAGTCGGCCATTGTGACGGAGAAGGGAAAGGACATCAGCATGGGAAGAAAAACCGTAAGAAATGGCCACCCATCACTCCCCCGGGATCACTCAATCTGGAACGATTCAAGGATAAATGTACCGGATGCCATATCTGCGTCGTGAAATGTCCGAGCCAGGTATTGCGTCCTGCGGGGTTGGAATATGGTTTCGATTATCTGTTGAAGCCGCGTATGGCTTATATCAGCAGTTATTGTAATTACGAATGTACCATCTGCTCGGAAGTTTGTCCGGCACATGCTCTCCAGCCGATCTCGGTGGAAGAAAAGAAATCGTTGCAGGTAGGTATCGCCACTTTCTTTATCAACCGTTGCATCGTGAAGACGGAAGGAACCGATTGCGGCGCCTGCTCCGAACATTGTCCGACACAGGCGGTACACATGGTGCCGTACGAAGGAACACTGACCATTCCGCAGGTAAATCCCGATCTATGTGTAGGTTGCGGCGGGTGCGAGTCTATCTGTCCGGTACGTCCGATGCGTGCCATTATCGTGAAGGCGAATACGGTTCACCAGCACATTGTTTTACCGGAGGAAGAGGAAGTTAAAAACGTAGAAGTAGATGACTTCGGATTCTAACGGAAAAATACTACCTTTGCTGCAAATTTTGCAGAATGAAATTCGAATTACAACACAACGATACTAAAACAAATGCAAGGGCGGGCTTAATTACTACCGATCACGGGGTAATTGAGACGCCCATTTTTATGCCTGTCGGAACACAAGGCACAGTGAAAGGCGTCCACATGACCGAGTTGAAAGAGGATATCAAGGCCCAGATCATCCTGGGTAACACCTATCATCTTTATCTCCGTCCGGGGCTTGAAATACTTGAAAAGGCAGGCGGACTGCATAAGTTCAATACCTGGGACCGCCCCATCCTGACCGACAGCGGAGGTTTTCAGGTTTTCTCGCTTTCCGACAATCGCAAGCTGCATGAGGAAGGTGCCGAATTCCGTTCGCATATCGACGGTTCGAAGCATCTTTTCACTCCTGAGAAAGTAATGGATATCCAGCGTATCATCGGAGCCGATATTATCATGGCATTCGACGAATGTTGTCCGGGGGATGCCGACTACGACTATGCCAAGAAGTCGCTGGGACTGACGGAGCGTTGGCTGAATCGTTGTTTCGCCCGTTTCAATTCGACCGATCCGAAATATGGCTATCAGCAATGCCTCTTCCCGATCGTTCAGGGTTGTGTGTACCCGGATCTGCGCCGTCGTGCGGCAGAGAACATAGCAGAGAAGGGAGCGGACGGTAATGCTATCGGCGGACTGGCAGTAGGCGAGCCGACCGAAAAAATGTATGAAATGATCGAGGTGGTAAACGATATATTGCCGAAAGATAAGCCCCGTTACCTGATGGGTGTCGGAACGCCGATCAACCTGCTGGAAGCCATCGAGCGCGGTGTGGATATGTTCGACTGTATCATGCCGACCCGCAACGGCCGCAACGGACAGATCTTTACCCAATACGGCACGATCAACCTGCGCAACAAGAAATGGGAAGACGACTTCTCTCCCATCGATCCTGCCGCCAACTCATATGTAGATACGCTTTACAGCAAAGCATACCTGCATCACCTGATCAAAGCAAACGAGATGCTGGGCCTGCAGATCGCTTCCGTCCATAACCTGGCCTTTTATCTGTGGTTGGTAAAGGAAGCCCGCAAGCATATCATTGCCGGCGACTTTGCGACATGGAAGAGCATGATGGTCGGGCAACTTGGCAACAGACTTTAAAAGTTGACTAAAAAAACATTTCATGAAATTCAAATTAAAACGGGTAGACTGGTATATCATCAAGCAATTTCTCGGAACGTATGTTTTCGCGATCATCCTGATTATCTCTATCTCGGTAGTTTTCGACATAAACGAAAAGATCGATAAGTTCCTGAAGCCGGATGTGCCTTTGCAGGCTATTATCCTGGACTATTACATGAACTTTATTCCGTATTTTGCCAACTTGTTCAGTCCGCTGTTCACGTTCATTGCGGTTATTTTCTTTACCTCCAAGCTGGCTGACAACTCGGAGATCATTGCGATGCTTGCCAGCGGAATGAGTTTCCGGCGGTTGATGTTGCCGTATGCTATTTCGGCGGGGATCATTGCGATTGCCAGTTTCATATTGAGTGCGTACATTATTCCTCCGGCCAATATTACCCGTATCGACTTCCAGAATAAGTATATCCGAAACAAGAAGGTGGAGTCTGCACGTAATATCCAGATCGAAGTGGAGCCGGGTGTGATCGCTTATTTCAACCGTTACGATTCGCGTCCGAACATGGGCTACCGTTTCTCCCTGGAACATTTCGAAGGTAAGAAGTTGGTATCCAGACTGACTGCTAATTCCATCAAATACGACTCGCTGTATCAATGGACGGTTATCGACTACATGATCCGTGATTTCGACGGACTGCGCGAGCATATATCGGAAGGTTCCCGTAAAGATACGACACTGACGATTATCCCTTCCGACTTCCTTATCTCCGCCACCGACTGCGAGACGATGACTTCACCGGAGCTGGCTACCTATATCGAACGTCAGAAAACGCGTGGCATCGGCAATATCCAAACTTTCCAGATCGAATATCACAAACGTTTTGCGTCGATCATGGCGGCGTTTATCCTTACTTCTATCGGAGCGTCACTATCGTCGCGTAAGATCAAGGGAGGGATGGGATTGAATATCGGTATCGGTCTGGCATTGAGTTTCTCGTATATCTTATTTACGACCGTGACATCGACCTTCGCCATCAACGGCTACGTAAGCCCGATGGTGGCCGCCTGGATCCCGAATATTCTTTATACGTTTATCGCGATTTATTTGTATAGGAAGGCGCCGAGGTAAAAGGCCAGGCAACATAATGAGATAAAAAAAGAGTTTCGCATCTAAACAATACGAAACTCTTTTTTATTTATTAAGTATATTCTGATTACTCAACAACCACTTCAATATCATCCACGATCAAGGTACTACCCGGAGCACCGTTGAAGTTATCGCCATCACTACTAGATGAACACATAACTGCGAAACGATATTTCTTGGTAGGGTCATAATTCTTTATATAGGTGAACGGGATTTCAAATGAAGTCCAGTCTGCTTTGGCAGTACCGTCAGGCAGACTAGCTATTGCAACGATTTTATCTGATGTCTTTACATTCATTCCTGTCAGATATTCAGAGTCATCCTCGAAACTGTTTACTTCATAGAGAACGGCGTTGATAGCGCACTGGTCAACACTGTTCGGATCTACAACTGCAATATGGCAGGTAGCTGCTGATTCGCAACGATAAAATACTTCACCCGGAGTATATTTATAAAATCCTTTAAACATGACAGGCTTCTGGCTGTAAGGATTACCGAATTTCGTACTATTCAATGTATTTGCTAAATCAGTTTTAAACTGTCCTTGGAATAGAGTTCCAGTAGTTACTTTAGGCACTTTTGCAATAAACATATCCCGACCTTGTGTATCGATCGTTTGAATGCAGGCTGCTAGTTTTCCGCTATGAGCATCTTCTGTTTCAGAAACAACATAGCTATCAGCAAGATTCATTGCTTTTAAGAAATGTGCCCCCGTATTACTGGAAGACCATCCTCCGGCTACTTCATAGAATGTCATTTCCGGTTTTTGTCCTTCCACACCGGGAACCCATGTTTCAAAATCGTAAACAGCTTTCTTCGCTGCAACAGAAACAGTATAGCTCGCAGTTACAATACCGTCTTCAGAAGTAACTGTGTAAACTACAGGATTAGAAAAATCTTGGGCGACACCGCTGGCCGGAGATATTTTTGCGTTGGCAGATATGGTAATCGTTGGAGCTAAAGCAGTTGCCAGTTCTTCAGTTGTAATCGTATCTGCTACAGCAAATGTGATATTATTACCATCAATTACCGGTTGAGCGGTTACCAGGTCTGTATCGAACGTAAACGCTGTAATCTTCGCTTCCGAGCTCTGGTCTGCTGCCAGCTTCGTACCGCTGAAATCAACTTTTACAGTGATAGCCGCGCCCGACTGGGTGGCTTTTACATCGATTACCATTTCAAGCTTGTCGCTAACGATTGTACCGTTCATTACGACATCGCATTCGCCTACAATAGGTAAAGTCAATTTCTGCTCGCCATCAAACTTACAAGCGTTTTCGCCCTGCATTTCTGCATTGCATTTATCGACAGAAATGTCGCCCAGAGCCATAGCACCGAAGCTAAAGTTCTTCAGTTCCATCTTGATCGCATTTTCACCGACTTTGGTTACATACACTTTCTGAGGGAGATTTTCACCGACTTTGGTTCCGTCTAAATCTACATCCAGAGTACCTTTATATACTCCATCAAATCCGGTTCCGATAGGTTCCACCTTATCGTCATCACTACAAGCCATGAACAGGCTGAGCATGCACAGCATGCTGAATACATACAGTAATTTTGTTTTCATAAATTTGTAAATAACTAATACCTCTTTAATTTGTAATAATTTTTTTCAAAAACACATGGCGAAGGTAAGGATTATTTTCGAGAAAGCATTTTTATTTGTTTTTGATTGTTTTCTGATTTTATTTGCCTATTTTTAGAGCTTCCGACGAGTGGAAAACATGAAAAACATCTTTTAGCGGTTTCCCGCTCGTTTGAAGAGGCAAAAAAATCGCCGCAGCGGTTTTCTGCGTGAAGAAAATGGCAAAAAACGTATTTTCAAGCTTTCCGACTGTCGGAAACGGGAAAAAATGTCTTTTTTATACTTTCCGACTTTCGGAAAACGTTTTTTTGTCTTTTTTGATAATTTCTGCGGAAAGTAAGATACTGCGGATAATTTCTAAGCTTTCCGACAGTCGGAAAACATTGGAAATTATCCGGAAGCTCTTTTTTAATAAGTTTTTTTAAGTTCATCCATAAATAATGTTAGTATGAAAAAAATTCCTGAAATTCTGTACCTGAAAAGCGCCCGTAACGCCGAGCACTACAATTTACAAGAGGCCTTATTAAAAGCTGTTTCTACCAGTTTTGCAGCAGAGTATAAACTAACCGAATTGCGCGACAGCTATGCGTCACTATTTGAAAAAGAAGATTCTATCTATTTGCAAAACAAAGCATTTGCCGACACGAAAGAACTGTCTGATAAAGATGCCGTACGAGACCGGTTTTTCCGCCTGGTCAAACTTACTATCCAAAGCAAACAACTGAGTCTGATACCGGCTGAAGTTGCGGCCGGCGACAAGCTTGCTTTCGTTATGAAGCCTTATAGCACAGCTGCTTCAAAGCCCGATGCAGAAAATACGGCAATGGTGTCGGATTTTGTGAAGAAATTGCAGTCGGACGAATATTCTTCTTATGTACAAACTTTGGGATTGACCGAAGTCGTAGCTTCACTGAAAACGGCCAACGACGAATTTGCAGAACTTTATTCACGCCGTGCCGACGAAAAACGTGTACGTACGGTGACTGAAACCCTCTTACAGGTCCGTCCACAGGTGGACGACGCTGCCCGTAAGTTGTTTGAGGCAATCAATGCCATTTATATGGTAAGCGAAGTGATTGAAAAGGATGCTGCAAAAATGGCTGCGATCGGTGCTGTGATCGATGCTATCAATGCGGAGATTGTACAATTCTCAGAAACGTTGTCGCGTCGCGGAATCGGTTCGAAAGCAAAAGTAGATCCCGATGACAAACCTCTTATTCCACCCGAAGAAGGGGGCGGCGGCGAGGATGATCGACCGGTGATCGAGTAAACGAATAAAAAAAGGCCTTATATGCTTCGTGCACATAAGGCCTTTTATTTTTCCTGACGGATCGATTATTTTTGTTTTACCAAATATAAAGTGGCATTTACATCGGTTGTTGTAGCCAATATTCCAGGGAGTTGCGTCATAAGACCCTGAACCAATGGCAACTGTTCTTCAGGTACTGCCTTCATGATCAAGCCTGCAATTGTTTCGTTTGACAATAAACCTAATACCGGCAATAACAATTCCTTGTCGGCAGTGATCTGTGCTTTACCATTCTCTACAGTGTAACTCAGCGGAACACCAGCCGACAGGTAAGTCATAAGTCCAGCCAAAGGATTGTTATCAGCTTTGCTACTAGCTACCAGATCCATGATCTGTGCGATATTCAACTGAACATACATTTTACCGTTTGCAATATAATATTGTGCCAGATTGATCGGAGATGTAGCCCAATCGGAAGCACCTGCTTTTTTATATGAAGCTACGATATTACCGTCTTCCTTGTATGTGATACTTTGTAAAGCATCAACCAATTTCGGAGAGATCATCTTATTATTCAACATTGATAAAAGTACATCTATAGGATATTCACCAGCCGGTATTCCCAAGATAGTTTGGTCTAACTTAAGAGGAGTAGAAGACTTCCAAGTAAGCTGGAGAGGTATAGAAAAATCATGACCGGTAACCGGTAAAAATGGAGCCAGTGCCCAAGTACCTACTAATTCATTACTCGGCATAGTTGCCTTTACAGCCATTGTCAGCTTGTCTTTCTGAACTTCACCGGAATAAGTTGCTTTTACGCCGGCTGCACCGGTGTATTCGCCTTCGAAAGTATATTTTTCACCGGAAAGGATCAGAGGAACATTAGATATTGTAGTAGTAACTTCACCCGGAATAACGCCCGGAGCCATAGACGGTGCAGCAGCTGTAGACTTTGGCATAATATCGCTTAAACTGAAAAGGCCTTTCATAGTAATGGTAGCAGTCTTGCCATCCTTAGTATCGAAGGTAATTTCTTTGCCTAAAAGCGCACTGTCGCCATACTTTAAATCCAATTTATCACCACTATAAGCAGTGTTCACGTCCAAGACAGTCGGATCCTTTGGATCATCGTCGTCACTACAAGCCGTGAAAAAACTCAACGTACATAACACGGTAAACAAATACAAAAAATTCTTCTTCATAATTCTCTTTTTTAATAAACAAAATCTTAATAATTAAGATTAATACTATACAAATTAACGTCGCGAATATAGTTATTATTTCATTACGCAAGCAAAAAATTCAAAGGCTTAACAATTGATGAACCAATTCCCTATAAATATTGACCAATATTATGGCAATAGAACAACCTCCAAACATAACCAGAGGTAGACGTAATGTAATTTACGCCTACCTCTCGATCGGTTCAGACATCATTTAAACCTGTTACAATTTCATGTGTGACCCATCGCAAATCACTCAACGACCATCATCTTGTCGTTTACGGAAACTTTATCGCCATCCGTGATAAACACTTCTTTCACCACACCGTCGATCGGGCTGCGGATCTCATTCTCCATCTTCATGGCTACCAGGACACAAAGTGGCGTACCGGCTTTCACTTCATCGCCTGCTTTCACGTTCACTTTCAGGATCACGCCCGGCATCTGTGCCGTGATAACCTGACGGCCTACCGCTACAGACTGGATACGCGACAGACGCATCTTCTTCAGTTCGTCGATTACCTGCACCTGGAAATAATCGCCTTTGTTCTTGACCTCATACACATCGTCTGAGATATTGGATATCTGGACACCGTGCGATTTATGATTAAGAATGATGGAATAGATGCTATCCCCTCCCACATTATAATCGACATTGTATATCTTACCGTTCACGGAGACTTTCTTTACCGGGCCGTCTTCGAGTATTTCCACCTTGAATTCAGTGTCCGGCATATCGTTTACTGTTGCAAAATAGGTTGCTAATGCTTTTGACATAATCAGATCCTCCTTTTAATAGTTATTGGCAGTCATCTGCAGTTTACCGTAATATTTCCATAAAGATTCGCCTACCAGCGGAACAGTCGTCATACGGGCGGAAGCCTCTTTCTCCTGTTCGAAATGTTTGAGGGCGGCTGCTATGACAGCAACCAGCGGATCATTGTTCTGGCGACGTTTCAGGTCTTCCTTGTCGAACTTGGTGTCGATAAAGGTCGTGTCGTAATTCCCTTTCAGGAATGTTTCGTTATGCAATACACGCTGATGGAACGGGATCGTCGTCTTTATTCCCAGTATCTTGTATTCACGCAGGGCACGTGCCATATTGGAAATGGCCGACTCGCGGTTGCGTCCCCAGGTACATAGCTTGGCGATCATCGGGTCGTAATGCAGGGATACCTCGAACCCGGCATAGGCGGCACTATCCAGACGGACGTTACGTCCTTCGGGGGCTTCACGCACCTTGATAATACCCGGTGAAGGCATAAAGTTATTTTCCGGATCTTCCGCGTAGATACGACATTCGATGGCGGCTCCCCTGAACTCTACATCTTCCTGTTTGTAGGGCAACGGATTGCCGGCTGCTACCAGGATCATATCGCGAACAAGGTCGACACCCGTAACCTCTTCCGTCACCGGATGTTCCACCTGCAGGCGGGTATTCATTTCCAGGAAGTAGAAGTTCTGGTCTTTATCCATCATAAACTCCAACGTTCCGGCACTGTAATAACCGATCTTCTTACAGGCTTCCACGGCTACGGCAAGCATCTTCTTACGTGTCTCCTCCTTCACAAAAGGCGACGGGGATTCTTCGATCACCTTCTGGTTACGACGCTGGATGGAACATTCGCGTTCGTAGAGGTGGATCACATTTCCATATTTATCTCCTAATACCTGCACTTCGATATGGTGCGGGTTCTCGATATATTTTTCGATATAAATCGCATCGTTCCCGAACGAGTTGCCGGCTTCGGAGCGCGACAGGCGGAAGGCTTCTTCCAGTCCCGCTTCCTCACGTACGAGGCGCATACCTTTACCACCGCCACCGGCCAGGGCTTTCAGCATGATCGGATAACCGACTTCCTTCGCCACTTTGCGTATCTCGGCAATATCCGACACAGGTTCTTCCGTACCGGGCACAACAGGTACTCCGGCCGCTTTCATAATCTTGCGGGCTTCCGTCTTTATTCCCATGCGGGCGATAACGTCGGCACTCGGGCCGATAAAGATTACCCCTTCTTCCTCGCAACGACGTGCGAAGTCGGCATTCTCCGACAGGAAACCGTATCCCGGATGGATGGCGGCACCGGTCTTCTTGGCTATCTGCAGGATTACATCCGGTTTCAGATAAGAAGTATCCGTTTCATTTTCTGAAATACAATAAGCTTCTTCTGCATATCGTACGTGCAAGGCTCCCCGGTCTACATGCGTGTAGATCGCAACGGTAGGTATATTCATTACGCGGCAGGTACGAAAGATTCGCATCGCAATTTCGCCGCGGTTGGCTACTAATACTTTCTTTATCATAATCGTTCGCGTATTAAAGTGGTAAATTGGAATGTTTCTTCGGCGGGTTCGACTGCCGTTTGTTGGCAAGGAGTTCGAAACTGCGGATCAGGCGGGCACGGGTACCGGATGGTTCAATGATTTCGTCTACATAACCCAGTTCGGCAGCGCGGTACGGATTAGCGAACTTCTCGCGATAATCGTCCTGAAGTTCCTTACGTTTCTTTTCCACATCTTCCGCTTTCTTCAGTTCCTTGCGGAAAAGGATATTTACGGCACCATCGGGGCCCATTACGGCGATCTCGGCAGTCGGATAAGCGAAGTTGATATCTCCGCGTATATGTTTGGAGCTCATTACATCGTAGGCACCACCATAAGCCTTGCGGGTAATAACCGTTACTTTCGGGACAGTCGCCTCACAATAAGCATAAAGCAGTTTGGCTCCATGACGGATAATACCTTCATATTCCTGATTAACGCCCGGAAGGAATCCCGGAACATCCACCAGCGTGAGCAGCGGTATATTGAATGCATCGCAGAAACGGACAAAGCGTGCGGCCTTCACCGATGAATTGATATCGAGTGTCCCGGCCATGACAGAGGGCTGATTGGCAACCACCCCGATCGTTTTACCATTCAGGCGGATATAACCGATCACAATATTCTTGGCATATTCTTCCTGTACTTCGAAAAAGTTGTGATCGTCTGCTACCGATTCAATCAGTTCCTTCATGTCATACGGTTGGTTCGGATTGGTGGGGATCAGTTTGTTGAGTTGTTCGTCGATGCGGTTGGCACTGTCGGTTGTCGGGATGAACGGAGGTTCCTCCATGTTGTTGCTCGGCAGGAACGACATCAGTTCGCGTATCTTCAGGATACAATCCATATCGTTATCTCCCGTGAAATGAGCTACTCCCGAACGGCTGCTATGAACTTCCGAGCCGCCCAACTCCTGCATCGTCACTTCTTCCTGCGTTACACTCTTTACCACTTCCGGCCCGGTGATAAACATATAACTGGAGTCTTTTACCATAAAGATAAAATCAGTCAAGGCCGGCGAATAAACCGCTCCACCTGCACACGGCCCCATGATCGCACTGATCTGCGGGATCACACCGGAAGCCATCGAATTACGCAGGAATATTTCCGCATAACCGGCCAACGACCGTACGCCTTCCTGGATACGTGCACCACCCGAGTCGTTCAACCCGATCACAGGTGCACCCAGTTGCATGGCCATATCCATGATTTTACAGATCTTCCGGGCATAGGTTTCTGAAAGAGCACCACCAAAGACAGTAAAGTCCTGTGCAAAAACAAATACGGTACGTTTTCCGATCAGTCCGTATCCGGTTACGACCCCATCGCCCAGTGGACGTTGTTTTTCCAGCCCGAACTCCGTGCATCGATGGGTTACAAACTTGTCTACTTCCACGAAGCTTCCCTTTTCCAGTAGAAGTTCGATACGCTCACGGGCTGTAAGTTTACCCGCTGCATGTTGTTTCGCGATACGGTCTTCACCGCCTCCCAGCTCTGCCTGATGGTTTAGAGCAGCCAATTGATCAATTTTCTCTTTCATGGCGATTGTCGGTTTTTATTGATTGATGAACTTAAAATTGCTTGCTAAATCATGTATCTCGCAAAAATAAGAGTAACATATATCTTAAACTGTATGATAAATTACACAGTAAAGAACACATCGTCTTTTAATGTTCTTACAATATAAACATTTGCAGGAACGTAATAGTTATGAAAACGGATTGAATTTATTGATGAGGAGATTGATAAAATTTATATCCAGCAGGAATAAAAGTTTTATTCCTAACTGTTGATTTGTGTCTTGCAAGTTAAAATATACAAATTTCTCTCTTTTTGTTATTGTGATATAAAATCTTTTTCTTTTATTTGTCAGACAAATAAGATTAATACGAATTATAAATCTAATATATACTTATGGATTCTTTAAAATTACATAGTCAGACCTTTACATTAGTAGACCAGGTCGAAGATAAACTTCTCAACTATCTCAAGGAAAAAGATTTGCGCACAGGAGATCCAATCCCCAATGAACTGGAACTGGCCGCAGCCCTTGGCGTTGCCCGCAGTGTTTTACGCGAAGCATTAAGCCGTTTGAAAATGACATTTCAACAGAAAACGAAACAATATAAATGCCGAGAACAATAAACAT
>OGXO01001608.1_pt1 | contig 12247 bp, 10 predicted proteins | sample 1576321 | NCBI WGS metagenome assembly OGXO01 (sample SAMEA3541568, study PRJEB24748) | human gut metagenome | biome: human gut; feature: human-associated habitat; material: faeces | place: China | collected 2012 | reverse complement strand
CATCCACGCCCAGCGGCTGGGCAATAATAAAATATACCTGCGGCTCTGATTTCCACGGACCGGTCATCAAACCGGAGATCCATCTGGGAACCGGGATCGACAAAAACCTGTGCGTTACAGATGCGGCGATCACAGCACGTTTGCAGGCTGCAATCGCCGCTGCATCCCGGCGCAGCTGAGCGGTATGGAACCGGGAATTGGTTTTTTCTGTTTTTGTGCAGTATCACCTTGACATTTTACTCGATTCGTATTATAATAGACAAAGATTTTGACGAATGGAGGCAGTGCAATGGAATTTCATGGAAAACATTCCGTGTGCGTCTTATTGATGGGAATGCTGTTCTGTACAGCCGGCTGTGCTGCAACAGAACAAAATCCCTCTGCAAATCATACAAAAGCCACCGATCTTCCGCCGCTTGTGACGGATACTTCGGAAGAAACAACTGATGCGGAGCCAGAGGAGACGGTCTCGGTTACCGAGACAACGCCTGCCGAGGCATTGTATAAAGCAAAAGCTGCCGCATGGAAAATGCCGGAGGAGCTGGGAACACTCCAGACTGTTCGCATTTATGAGGACGATGTCTACCTGCTCGGGACGCGGCAGAACGACTTGCAGCAGACAGAAAGCGTGTTGTATCATGCAAAGGCGGATACGGAACCGGAATTTGCACCGCTGTACGCCAATGCCAATGCGTCTGCTTTTGTTGGGCTGACAGATTTCGATGTACTTTCTGACGGAACGATCTGCGGCTTGATTTGTGAAAATACAGATGCTGTGCCGTATGAAGACCCCACATTTAACCCGGACGAATTCGACTGGGAATCCTACTATGAAAATTATGCCACACAGTATCAGCTGGTGTGGTACGATAAAAACGGCGTGGTCTGCAAAAAACTGGGACTTTCCACACTGCTGGATCTGGATGAAACTTCACGCCAGACTATGGCATTCACCGGCGTGCGCTGTGATGCCTCTGACCATGTCTATCTGACGGCAACGATCGACGAATCCGAGTGCCTGATGGCACTGGATGACAACGGAAACCTCTGCCCGGTGCAGGGAAATGCAGACAACGTGCTGTCCCTGGAATCGGATTATCAGTGGGTGCGGTGCAGTGACGACGGGATGCTTTTGTGGGAATGTGACACCGACGATGTGCAGCATTTGTCTCACATCGTGGTAACGGATGGTGCACTGTGGAAAACACAGACCGCTGTGCCGGAGCGAATGACCGCAGATGCCATGCTGGCGGAATCCGAAGAGGACAGTCTCCTCTACGGTATCTGGAACGAACACGGACTATACTGCATGGCGGGAAAGAACACGCAGCCGGAGCTGCTGTACCAGTGGGATGACTGCCGTCTAACTGCCTCTGAGATCGCCGGCGTTATGATCCTGCCGCAGCAGCAGGCGATCGTGACCGTATATACGGCACAGGGCAATCTGACAGTGGAATTTCTGATGCCGGAGGCACAGGAAGAAGAAACATCCGGCACAGACACCACGCCGCCGGTAGCGACACCGGTAAACTTTTCGTGATTTTCCGGCCAGGGCTTGCAATTTTCGGAAAAATATAGTATACTATACCTTAGCACTGCTGCGCTGAACGGACAAGCACAGATTTTTCATTGCGAAAAACGGTTTGCGGCGACGCAGTTTTGAGAGCCTAATGCTGCGCTCTAATGTAATGAGAAAGAAGGACTTATTTAGAATGAATATGGAGTTTATCAGAAAGCTGCCCATTCCGAAGGAACTGAAAGCGCAGTTTTCCCTTTCAGAAAAGCTGATTTCGGTCAAGGAAAAGCGTGACGCAGAGATCAAGAAGGTATTCACCGGCGAATCAGACAAAAAGCTGCTGATTATCGGACCTTGCTCTGCCGACCGTGAGGACGCAGTTCTGGACTACGTGAACCGTCTGGCAAAGGTACAGGAAAAGATAGCAGATAAGCTGATCCTGATCCCTCGTATCTACACCAACAAGCCCCGCACCACCGGCGAAGGCTATAAGGGCATGGTACACCAGCCGGATCCGGAAAAGAAAGAGGATATGCTCCAGGGTCTGATCGCCATTCGTGAGCTGCATACCCGTGCAATTGAGCAGACTGGTCTGACCTGCGCAGACGAGATGCTCTATCCGGAAAACCACCGTTATCTGTCTGACCTGCTGTCTTATGTTGCCATCGGCGCACGTTCCGTTGAGAACCAGCAGCATCGTCTGACTGCCAGCGGTCTGGAGTTCGCGGTAGGCATGAAGAACCCGACCGGCGGCGACCTCTCTGTTATGATGAATTCACTGACTGCGGCACAGGCATCCCATGTGTTCCTGTATCGTGGCTGGGAAGTTAAGTCTGCCGGAAATCCGCTGGCACACGCTATCCTGCGTGGCGCAGTAGATCCGCTGGGACGCACACTCCCGAACTATCACTATGAAGATCTGATTACACTGTATGATCTGTATCAGAAGAAGAACTATCAGAATCCGGCTGTGATCGTGGACGCAAACCACGCAAACTCCGGCAAAAAGTATATGGAACAGATCCGTATCTGCAACGAAGTCCTGCACAGCTGCCGCCACAGCAAGGAAATCGCATCGCTGGTCAAGGGCTTTATGATCGAAAGCTATATTGAGGACGGTGCACAGAAGATCGGCGAGGGCGTATACGGACGCTCCATCACAGACCCGTGCCTGGGCTGGGAGAAGTCCGAGCGTCTGATCTACGATATTGCAGACCAGCTTTAAGAAAATTTGACAATAAAAAGCCTGTATAGCGAAAGCAGGTGAACCGTAATGGTGAAAGGAGCGGAGTCATATGGCATCGATGAGTCAGTTGACAATGGCAATGGTCACATTGTACAGCGGGGATCCCAAACGGATACAGCATTTCATGAAAGTATATGCCTTTGCGAAAATGATCGCCGAAGAAGAACAATTGGGTGCAAAGCAGCGTGAGATCGTTGAGGCAGCTGCTCTGGTGCATGATATCGGCATCCATGCCGCAGAAAAGAAATATCGTTCTGCCGCCGGAGAGTACCAGGAGATCGAAGGGCCACCGATCGCAAGAGCCATGCTGATGGCGCTGGAGTTTTCGCCGGCGCTCATCAACCGTGTCTGCGATATGGTGGCGCACCATCATTCTTATGATAAGATTGATGACGTGGATCTGCAAATTCTGATTGAGGCGGACTTTATGGTAAACGCCTACGAAGAGGGTCTGCCGAAGAGAAACATCAAATCGTTCCGGGATAAGATTTTCCGGACAGAGACCGGCATCCACTATCTGAACGAATTGTTCGCACTGGAAAACTAAGAAAACCAGGCAATGTGAAAACGCATTGCCTGGTTTTTTGTTGGGGTATAAAATCGGTTACCGGGTAGGCAGCACCTTGTCCAGCACCACAAACCGTCGTTCTTTTGCAGTCAGACAGATCTCATCACCGGACTGCACCTCACTGCGCAGCATCTTGTCTGCGATGGTGTTTTCTACCATCTGCGCCAGATATTGTTTCATGGGACGTGCGCCGTACTGCTTGGTTTTGGGCGCATTCGCCAGCAGCTGGACTGCATCCTCCGTGAATTCCATGGCGATCTCCATGTGCGCCAGCCGCTGCTGCAATTCCCGGAGCATTCTCCGGGCAATCTGCGCCAGGCTGTCGCTCTCCAGTTTCTGGAACCACAGCACCTCATCCAGCCGTCCCAGAAACTCCGGGGAAAAGTGATTTCGCAGAGCATCAATGGCTGCTGCGTTGGTACTGTCGTTCTCTGCCGGCAAGAACCCCAGATGCTCACCGGTGCGGATGGACTCTCCGCCCAGGTTGGATGTCATAATCAGCAGGGCATGGCGGAAACTGGTCGTTCTGCCGCAGGAATCAGTCAGGATGCCGTCCTCCATGATTTGCAGCAAAATATTGCACACATCCGGATGCGCCTTTTCGATCTCGTCAAAAAGAATGACGCAGTAGGGTCTCCTGCGCACCCGTTCGCACAGCATTCCGCCGTCCTCAAACCCTACATAACCGGGAGGCGCTCCAATCAGCTTGGAGACAGTGTGCTTTTCCATGAACTCGGACATATCAATGCGTATCAGGCTGTCCTTGTCATCAAACAAGTGTGCCGCAAGGGCGCCGGCAAGGGCTGTCTTTCCGACACCAGTTGGCCCGGCGAATAAAAATGCGCCGATCGGTCTCGCCTTGTCCTGCAATCCGGTGCTTGCCCGGAACAGGGCGGCTGTCAGCGTGTCCACCGCATCATCATGCCCCACCACCTGTTTTTTCAAGGCATCGCCCAGCGTCAGAAGTTTTTGACGCTGGGCCTCGGTGATTTTCTCTGTGGGAATGCCTGTCCGGACAGAGACGATCACCGCAACATCTTCCTCGGATACTGCCGCCGGCGCAGTCGGCTGTGCCTCCGACTCCCAGCGAATCCTGGCACGGGAACACGCTTCATCTAAAAGATCGATTGCCTTATCCGGCAGAAAACGGTCGTGGAGATAGCGGTCGGCATAATGGATCGCCGTGTGCAGTACATCATCCGAAATCTCCACCCGGTGAAATTCCGCATAGGTCTCCCGCAGTCCCTGGAGCATGGCATAGCACTGTTCCGGAGACGGCTCCCGAACGGTGACCGGCTGAAAGCGCCGTTCCAATGCGCTGTCCTTGCCGATGGTCGCCCGGAACTCTTCCGGCGTCGTTGCACCAATCAGGCGAATCTCTCCACGTGCCAGCTGCGGTTTCAGCATATTGGCGGCATCAATCGCCCCTTCCGCTGCGCCGGCGCCCACAATGGTGTGCAGTTCATCAATAAATAAGATGATGTTTCCCTGTTCCGTTGCCTCTGCCAGACAGTTTTTCAGCCGCTCCTCAAAATCGCCCCGGTATTTTGCTCCGGAAAGCAGTGCCGGCAAATCCAGAGAAAACAGCTGCATCTGCTGTAAGGACTCCGGCACATCACCCTGCAAAATTTTCTTGGCGATGCCCTCTACGATTGCCGTTTTCCCGACCCCTGCCTCGCCGATAAGACAGGGGTTGTTTTTGGTGCGCCGGGAAAGAATTCGGATCATCTGCTGAATCTCCTTTTCTCTTCCCACCAGTGGATCATAGCGGCAGGGGCTTGCAGGATCGGTCATCAGCTTTCCGTACTGAAACAGGGCAGGGCAGTTCTTCCGGGAAAGGGTGTCCACCCGATGCCGTTCCATCCGCACACCGTATGCTGTGTCACAGCTGCACAAGGTGCAGAGCTGGTTCAGACTGACGCCCAGCTTTTTCAGAATGGTGACTGCACTGCAGCATGGCGCATGAATAATGGCAAGGAGCAGATGCTCCGTTCCGGCAAGACTGCGTCCGCTGTCTCTGGCACGTTCCTTGGCATCCTCTAAAATGGAAACCAGGGACGGCGTAAGACAGTCCTCTTGTACCTGTGCCGGAATGCCACGCCCCACCAGATCGACCACACCCATCCGCAGCCGGTCTGCATCCACCTGCTGCGCCGCCAGAGCGCTTGCCGCTGCGTTTCCGCCTTCTTCCATCAGTCCCAGCAGAAGATGCTCGCTGCCAATATAGGTATGCCCCAGTTCTTCTGCGGCATGGATTGCCTCTTTCATGGCAAGGATCGCCTTCCCGGTAAATCCTTCAGTATATCGCATAGTTGTCGTTCCTTTCTCTGTATGCAGCACAGCGGAAAGAATGCCTGCTGACCCCGTGCCGTGCTGCTGTCTCTCTTTTGAACAGGACAAGTATACCACATTTTTTTCGCAGGATTTGTCGAAGGAGTCACACTTTTTCGTCTGGGGCATATGATGTACTATGAAACAGACAAAAAACAGTTTGTTTCAAATAAAATTGACACAAAGGAGTCGTGTATTATGTGTTTCGAAAATAATGGTGGATGCTGCTGGATCATTATTCTGCTGGTTATTCTGTTCTGCTGCTGCGGTGGCGGCAACGGCTGTGGCTGCGGTGGCGGCTGCAACAATGGCTGCGGCGGATGCGGATGCTGAGAAGATCAGCTGACAACTGAATCGCTGTGAAACGGGTGCAGAGTCTTTTCGGGTCTCTGCACCCGTTTTTTGTTGGATTACCCATGATCTGCGTCATATTTTTGCCGCAAACTTTATGCAGCGCTGCCCTTGCATTTCAATTTGAAATGTGTTATAATAGAGTTTATGTAAAATAGCGGTACTGTGCAGTACTGCCGCAGACATTGCAGGGAATACCTGGAATGCAAGTATCAACAGATCTGCTCCGTCAGTCATGCCCGGAAAGATCTGGTCAAAGAAAGGCAAATGCAATATGAAAAGACGTGGTTTGAAGTTTTTGGCACTGAGCATCAGTGCGGCACTTTTGGTAGGAACACTGGCTGCCTGCGGATCGAAAAAAGATTCTGCAAGCAAAAGCTCCGGAGATAATTCCTTTGTAATCACCCTGTATCCGGACGTTGCACCGATCACCTGTGAGAATTTTGAAAAGCTGGTCAAGGACGGCTTTTATGACGGTCTGAAATTCCACCGTGTGGTAGAGGACTTCATGGCGCAGGGCGGTGACCCGAAGGGTGACGGTACCGGCGGCAGCACAGATACCATTAAGGGTGAGTTCTCTCAGAACGGCGTAGAGAATACCCTTTCCCACACACGTGGCGTGGTATCCATGGCAAGATCCAATGATCCGGACAGCGCCTCCAGCCAGTTCTTCATCTGCTACGGCGATGAAAGTTTTCTGGACGGACAGTATGCCGCTTTCGGTAAGGTCACTGAGGGCATGGATGTGGTAGATTCTTTCGTAAAGGTAGAACGTTCCATGGGCAGCGACGGCGCAGTTTCTTCACCGAACACGGATATTATCATGGAAAATGTAAAAATGATCGACGATGACTCCGACGGAAATCCCCGTGTAGAGATCACCATGAATGACTTTCTGAAATGATTGGAGAACGTGGAATCCACGTTCGTAAAAATCCGGCAGCAGGCACGTATCCCATTGATCGTGCCTGCTGTTCTGTCCACTTGCTGAGGAGGAACAACGATGCACAGCATTAAGCATTTTTTTGAAACCATGCAGCAGAGCCGTGTGGCATTTATCGGAACCGGTGTGACCAACGGAGATATCATCCGTCTGTTTCGCAAGAAAAACATTGATGTCACACTGCTGGACCGCAAGACCCCGGAAAAGCTGGGAAAAGTATATGAGGAATTTCAGGCACTGGGCGTAAAATTCTGCCTGGGTGACAGCTATCTGGATACACTGACCGATTATGATGTGGTATTCCGGTCGCCGGGTATGTACTATCACAACGAAAAATTGCAGGAGGCACGCAAAAAGGGCGTTGTTATCACTTCTGAAATGGAAGCCTTTTTCGCACTCTGCCCCTGCAAGATCTACGCTGTGACCGGTTCGGACGGAAAGACCACGACTACCACACTGATCTCCGAATTCCTGGCACACGCCGGTTTCCGGGTACATAAAGGCGGCAACATCGGACGGGCGCTGCTGCCCATCATTGAGGATATCCGGGAAGAGGACGTGGCTGTTGTAGAACTTTCCAGTTTCCAGCTGCTGTCCATGCGCCAGTCTCCGGATGTGGCAGTCATCACCAATATTGCACCGAACCACCTGGATGTACACGGCACGATGGAAGAATACATCTACGCCAAGACAAACATTCTGGCGCACCAGGACGCTTTCTCCAGAACCATTCTGAATCTGGACAACGAGCCGACCATGAATCTGGCATCTATGGTGCGTGGCACACTGACCACATTCTCACGCCGTCAGAAACCGGAATTCGGCACTTACCTCCGGGAAGACGGAATGCTGTGCTTTACCAAGGACGGCGTGGACACTCCTGTGGTACAGAAAGATGATATCCGCATTCCCGGTATGCACAACGTGGAAAACTACCTGGCTGCGATCAACGCCGTCTGGGGAACTGTCTCCGTGGAAGACATTCAGTATGTGGCAAAAAATTTCGGCGGCGTAGAGCATCGCATCGAATTTGTCCGGGAACTGAACGGTGTCAAGTGGTATAACGACAGCATCGCCACCAGCCCGACCCGTGTACTGGCAGGACTGCGTTCTTTCCAGCAGAAACTGATCGTTATTATGGGCGGCTATGACAAGAAGATTCCCTTTGAGCCGATGGCAGATACCGTTTGCCAGCAGGTAAAGCTGGTGCTTCTCATGGGCGTTACTGCGGATAAGATCGAGGCAGCCATTCGAGGCAGCCAGTACTATAAGGAAGGCGCACCGGAGCTGGTACACGTCAGCTCCATGGAAGAGGCAGTGCAGGAGGCGCAGAAACGTGCCAAAGCCGGCGATATCGTTACACTGTCTCCGGCTTGTGCAAGCTTTGACCTGTACCCGAACTTCGAGGCAAGAGGCATCCACTATAAGAATCTGGTAAAGGAGCTGCACTGAGTATGGATTGGATGAATTTGCTCGGTCAGCTGACTGCGGCATCCAGTGTGTCCGGCAGCGAAGAAAATATCGCTGATACGGTGCTGTCTCTGCTCTCTCCATATTGTGACAGCGCAGAACAGCGGCAGGGGAACGTCCTCGGCACACTGGGAGAGCGTCAGCCCGGAAAGCCCCACGTGCTGCTGGATGCGCACATGGATCAGGTTGGCTTTCTGGTAACTGCCATCACAGAAGAGGGATTTCTCCGGGTGGGAAATGCCGGCGGTCTGGACTTTCGGCTCATGCCGGCGCAGCGTGTGACTGTACACGGCAAGCAGGATATTCCCGGTGTGATCTGCTGCGTGCCGCCGCATTTACAGGGCGGAGAAGAACACGTTCTCTCTGTGACAGAACTTGCCATTGACACCGGATACACAAAGGCAGAACTGGAACAGATCGTCACACAGGGTGACACCGTTTCCTTTGCAATGCCGCTCCTGCCTATGGAAAATGACAGAGTGTGCGGACGCTCTCTGGACGACCGCTCCGGCATTGCAGCAATATTGTACGCACTTTCCCTGGTACAGGGTGAGGAACTGCCGTGCAGCTGCTCTGTACTGTTCTCCACCCAGGAGGAGACCGGCGAACGTGGCGCAACCATCGGTGCATTTACCATCGAACCGGACATTGCTCTGGCAGTGGATGTGACTTTTGCGCTGGGACACGGAGACGATCCGGTCAAATGCGGAAAAATGGGCGGCGGTCCTATGATCGGCATTTCGCCGACCCTTTCCCGTGATGTGACAAATGCGCTGATCGCTGCGGCAGATGCGGAACAGATTCCCTGGCAGCCGGAAGTGATGTCGGGCATGACCGGAACCAATGCAGATCGTTTTTCTGTAACAAAAGGCGGCGTGCGTACCGGAACTGTATCCATTCCGCTCCGGTATATGCACACGCCGGCAGAGGTCATCCAGATCTCTGATGTCAAGCAGACCGGCGAACTGCTGGCGGCTTATCTGAGGAGGTGCAGTGTATGCTGAATCATTTTGAAACCTTGTGTAATCTTTGCGCTGTATCCGGCGATGAGCAGGCTGTACGCAGCTATCTGATCTCCGTGCTGGAAAAGCGGCATGATGTGACCTGGACAATCGACCCGCTGGGCAGCCTGCTGGTGGAAAAGCGTGGACAGAATCGTGCGCCACACAAGCTGATGGTCAGCGCCCACATGGATGAAGTGGGTATGATTGTGACACACGTCAACAGTGACGGTACGCTGTGCATCCAGCCGGTAGGCGGCGTAGACGCATCGGTTGCCATTGGCAGACAAGTGCTGGTCGGCGAAAAGCATCTCCCCGGTGTGGTGGGAGCCAAACCTATCCATCTACTGTCCCCGGAAGAACGGAAAGCGCTGCCCAAATGGAGCGGTCTGGTTCTGGACATCGGCGCAGACAATGCGGAACAAGCCAGAGCCGCCGCACCGGAGGGAACATATGCGTACTTTGCACCGGATTTTGTCCGCATGGGCAAAGATCGCATTTGCAGCAAAGCGATCGACGACCGTGCCGGCTGTGCAATACTGCTGCATCTGCTGGAACAGGATGCCCCCTATGATTTTACGGCTGCATTCCTGGTGCAGGAAGAAGTGGGACTGCGTGGCGCAAAGGCTGCGGCATATACAGTTGACCCGGACTTTGCTCTGGTGCTGGAGGCAACCACTGCGGCAGACATTGCAGGGGCAGAAGAGGACGCAAAGGTTTGCTGTCTGGGCGGCGGTCCGGTTGTTTCGTTCATGGATCGCAGCACCATTTATGACAAGGAGCTGTACCGCATGGCATTTTCACTTGCGGAGAAAAACGGCATTTCCTGCCAGACAAAATCCCGGATCGCCGGCGGAAACGACAGCGGTGCGATCCACGTCAGCCGTGGCGGCGTGCGCACCCTGGCAATTTCCTTGCCGTGCCGCTATCTGCATTCACCGTCCTGCCTGGCAGACTTGAACGACCTTGACGCCTGCACGGCATTGCTGCCGCTGCTGGTAAAATCCATAATGGAAGAAGTTTCAACGATATGATACAACAAATCACTGCATTTTCCCCGGAGGAAACAGCGATTCTGGAACAAAGCTGGCGTGGCAGGCAGATGCTTGCCTATCAGCAGGCTTACGGCGGCGGATATGATTTCTGCCGCTTTTTCCGGGCAACGGACTGCGGCGGCACAGGCTGGCTGGTTTTGTTTAACGCCACACTGCTGATCTGCGCAGAGGGCAGCGTTCCGGAAGAAGAGATCCGCACTTTTGCGGAAATGCACCTGCCGTTCCGCATCGAATGCCCGGCAGAACTGCTCCCGGTTCTGGGACAGATCCCGAATTATCAAAAGCTGCACCGTGCAACATTCCAGCTGACGCCCTCTGCACCATCGCCGGCGTTCTGCCCGGATGAAGTAAACGAATCGCCCAGATTACAGAATGTTTACGAAATCCTGCAGGAAGGCTTTCCCAATCTGCTGGAATACTCGCTCTGGCTGACAGATGTTTCTCATCGCTGCCGCCACGGCATGAGCAAGGTGCTGACCTATAAAAACAGCTCTACGCTGACACTGGTGTATGACTGGAAAGGCAACGTTTTGGTGGGACAGGTTGCGACCAAGCTTGCACAGCGTGGCAGCGGCTATGCACGGGACTTCCTGCGCTGGATCGCCGGAAAACTGGCGGCTGAGGGCAAGCAGGCGGCTCTGTTCGCCCTGGATGTCCGCATCAGCTTTTACCGGGAGATCGGTTTTCAGGAGATCGCCTCGGAATACGTGCTGGAGCGCCAGGACATCCCCAAGGAACAGCAAGAGAAAGGAGCGCTGTAATTCATGCAGATACAAGAATTTTTCCCGATCGACGATCGGATCATGGCAGCCGCAGAGGCAGCAGAGAAACGCTGTCGGGAGGACTTCGCCAAAATAGAGGACAACGCCGCCTATAACGGGGCAAAAGTACTTGCCGCATTTCAGAAAAGCCGGGTCAGTGAGCCGTGTTTTTATGGCACGACCGGCTACGGCTACGGCGACCAGGGCAGGGAAGTGCTGGATAAAGTTGTGGCTGCAGCATTCCACACAGAGGATGCGCTGGTGCGGCACAATTTCGTTTCCGGAACGCACGCACTGAGCGTGGCACTGTTCGGGATTCTCCGCACGGGAGACACTATGGTCTCTCTGACCGACAGACCGTACGATACCCTGGAAGGTGTTATCGGTCTGAACGACGATGACAAAAGCGGTTCGCTGAAAAACTTTGGCGTGACCTACAAAGAAGTGCCGCTGACTGCGGACGACACACCCGATTATGATGCGATTCCGGATGCCGTTCGCGGGGCAAAGGTGGCATACATCCAGCGTTCCCGTGGCTACTCTCTGCGCCCGGCGCTGACTGTGGCACAGATTCAGCGTATGGCAGAACTGGTACGCAGCACCAACCCGGATGCTGTTATCATGGTAGACAACTGCTACGGCGAATTTGTGGAAACCAGCGAGCCGGTTGAAGTCGGCTGCGATCTGATGATCGGCTCTATGATAAAGAATGTAGGCGGCGGTATTGCACGCACCGGCGGCTATATTGCCGGCAAAGAAGAACTGGTACAGCAGTGCGCCGAACGTCTGACCTGCATCGGCATGGGCAAGGAAGTGGGCTGCACCCTGGATGTGAACCGGGAACTCTACCTGGGATTTTTCCACGCACCGGACACTACGGCAAACGCACTGAAAACGGCAGATTTCGCCGCATCTCTCTTTGGCGGATTCGGATTTTCCTGCCATCCGCCCTGGAAAGATATGGCTTTGGGGCAGGTGCGCAGATGATAGAAAATGAAGCGCAGA
>OGXO01001600.1_pt1 | contig 12302 bp, 7 predicted proteins | sample 1576321 | NCBI WGS metagenome assembly OGXO01 (sample SAMEA3541568, study PRJEB24748) | human gut metagenome | biome: human gut; feature: human-associated habitat; material: faeces | place: China | collected 2012 | reverse complement strand
CAAAATCGCCTTTCCACTCTACTTCCGGCTGTGCATCAAAATGTCCGTCCGCAAAGAGCTTCATCGACCTGTCTATATCATCCACATATGAGCCGAGAATACGGATAGACTTTCTCATGCTGTGTGCCAATCTACCGATTTCATCCTCTGAATGGTACTCAAGTGCGCTGTGAAGATTTCCTTCTGTCAGCTCCTTTGCCACATCCTCGATTGCATGTAACGGCTCAAGGATTGTATCAAGCACGATCTTTCCTGTTCTCTTTGTCAACTGCCATGCACATATCAGACAGACAATGATGACTATGAGTCCGACTGCAGCACATACATATGTCCTTACAACTGCCTGATGGCTTCTTTCGTCAGTCAGCTTGTTGATTTCCTTTGCAAGCTCAACAGTTTGATTTAACTTTGGTGTACACTCATTGATAATCTGATCAACAGCCTCATCCTTCTGTCCGGCTTTAATCTTATCCATGATTGAGTATCCGGTATTCGCCCAGTCAGAAAGAGCCTTTGAATATTCATTATACTGATTCTCAGGAACGATACCTGATTTTTTTATTGTTTTTAACTGCACATCAACATCCTCAAGCTTTTCTTTTGCGTCCTGCTCATAGTCGTCATATGTTGATTTGTCAGGATTAAGTGCCATCTCTCTTACATTTCTTGCCGCTGCAGTTACATTTATTCTGCATGTCTTAACCGCCTGATCAGAAGCATTTACCTTGTTTACATAGTTTAACATATTGAAAAACAACACACCAATGACCGCAATCGAAAGCAGTCCCGAAATAAGCATCATGGTAATAACCATTCTATAGCCATAGTTGATCCTTTCACCCAAATGCATGTTTTCCAATTTCTTTTTCATCGCACCTTTTTTTGAAGACATAGTTTGTTATTTCCTCCTTTATTATGATACCTTTTGACCCTTTAATCATATTATTATTTATACTCAAGTCCGAATTCGTCAGACAAATTTAGTATAGTACTATTTTTCTAAGGGCACAATACTATATTCTCAATAATCTTTATGTGAATCTTTCTATTAAATATGTGGTTTTGCACAAAATGGTAGATTTTTTTCGCAATCCCCTTAAAATACATATGATGATTTTTTCTTGTTTTATGTAATGATGTAAGCCTCGGCTGCCCGACCGGCACACACAGCTTCCCCGCGTGCTACGCTGCGCTGCTAAGATACTGTACGGAATTATGCTTGAAGGGCTTCTATGCCTGACAAAACCGTCGAAACGCGCCGTCCGTGGCGCGGTTCTCCTCGCCCCTGCGTCCATGCAGGAGCGTTTCTGTGCTTCATGGCATAATTTCTACAGTATCTAAGCAGCTTCGTTATTCGCACGTGGGGGAGCTGTGTGTGCCGGTCGGGCAGCCGGGGCTTACAGTTATATATTCAAGAAAAATCAGCTCAGAAGTGAAAATGCAAATACCACGATGCCAAGTATTACAAGCACAATACCTGTGGCACGATTTAAGGTTTTTGCGGATGCCTTGTTTGCAAAGACCGCTGCAATTCTCGCCCAAAGGAGTGTAAATGCAATACATAAAAGCAGCACAAACCAGTCCGGTTTTCCACCGATGGCAAAGTGCGAGGCAGCTCCTGTAAAGGCTGTAAATGCCATGATAAATACGCTCGTTCCGACTGCAGTCTTAAGCTCATAGCCAAGCACCGATGTGAGGATGAGGAGCATCATCATACCGCCTCCCGCACCTATGAAGCCACAGATAAATCCGATAAGCACGCCGCAGATGATTGACTGGACAGCTCTCTTTTTAGCTGAAACTCCCTGCATGGCCTCCTTTGTTGTCATGACAGGACGGACTATAAACTTGATTCCGAGTAAAAATGTCATAAATACCGAAAAGTTGCCCATTGTTGCTGACGGCACAAGGCTTGATACATAGCTTCCGACAACCGTGAAGCATAAAACCGTGACCATCATTATGAGCCCGTTTTTTACATCAAGGTTCTTGTTCTTTCCATATGTATAGGCTGACACTGCGCTGGCAAGTACATCAGACGACAGGGCTATTCCCACTGCCATATAAGGATCCATTCCCAAAAATGTAATGAGCATAGGGCTTATTACTGCTGCTGCGCTTAGTCCCGCAAAGCCAGTTCCAAGGCCTGCGCCCATACCGGCAAAAAATGTTACTATTATAGTTATTAATGTGCTCATTTGTGTGATTTCCTCCTGATTATTTCATCCATATTATTCTCAAGCTGTTCCATAACAATCGTCAGCTGCTTTTTCTGCTCCTCATCTATCCCTGCAAACAGATTTGCTGTAAACTGCTGCTGTATACGCCTTCCTCTTTCAATGACAGTCCCGGCCTTTTTTGTACAGACAAGCTCCGTCTTCCTCCTATCATTTTCCACAGGTTTTCTCTCCAGATAGCCTTCATTCACAAGCTTATCAACATTTACAGACACAAGATTTGCCTTGATTTTTCTTATTTCAACTATATCCCTTGCCGTCTTATATTCCGGATTGTTCGCCAGAAACATGAGTATATCAAAGGCTGTCTGCGGAAGCTTCAGCTCATGGCACAGTGGTCTGCACTCATCGCTGTAGGTTCGCGAAATTTTCTCTGCAAACTCAAAGTTAAATTTCATATGTGATATTCCTTCTTTTCTTTTCCTATTTTGCCACTTCGTTATACATTTTTGAATTATTCATTTTTGAACTAATTATATATCTCTCTGTCATTTTGTCAAGCGGTTATCGTAATTTATACCCTGCAATGCTATACTTTTTGAGGCATTTTTTCATTAACTATTATGATATGATTTAACAGTTATATAATACCTTGAAAGTATCCTGCAGTCATGGTATTATATGTAATTGGCGCTTTGTTGCACATTTTAAACACCGGCTAATCTACCGGTGATTTTAATTTTAATAACTAAAGCTTCGTACATATATAATGTAGGATTTTTAAATTAACAATCATTTACAATAGGAGGAATTATGAGTCAGGAAACAAATTCAGCCCCTGTAACAGAGAACAAGATGGGAACCATGCCTATCGGCAGACTTGTATTTAACATGTCTTTGCCTATGATGATTTCCATGCTCGTACAGGCTCTATACAACATCGTGGACAGTATTTTCGTTGCAAAGCTGTCCGAAAACGCACTCACAGCAGTTTCACTTGCCTTCCCTTTGCAGACACTCATCATCGCTGTCGCAACCGGTACAGGTGTAGGTGTAAACGCGCTGCTGTCAAAGTCCCTCGGCGCCCATAAATACGACGAGGCCAACAAAATCGGCATCAACGGTGCCGTGCTATATGCATTCAGCTACGTAATATTTCTGATTCTCGGACTTACAATCGTAAAGCCTTTTTACATGAGTCAGATTGGAAATGCTGATATCGAAATCATGGATATGGGTGTGAGCTACCTGAGTACTGTTATGATTTTTTCATTTGGTATTTTTGCGGAAATCTTTTTTGAGAGGGTGCTTACATCGACAGGAAGAACTATTTTCAGCATGACCTCACAGCTTTGCGGTGCCATCACAAATATCATTCTGGATCCTATCATGATCTTTGGACTGCTTGGCTTCCCTAAGCTCGGTGCTACCGGTGCAGCCGTGGCAACCGTTGTGGGACAGTGCGTAGCCGCCGTTGTTGCCTTTGCCTGCAACCACAAATTCAATCATGAAATCAGCCTGAGCTTCAAGGGCTACAGCCCGGATTTCAAAATCATGGGAACCATTTATGCTATCGGTATTCCGTCGATCATCATGCAGTCTATAGGCTCAGTAATGACATATGCCATGAACAGAATACTTATCGGCTTTTCATCGACTGCCGCTGCTGTTTTCGGTGTTTATTTCAAGCTGCAGAGCTTCTTCTTTATGCCTGTATTCGGACTGAACAACGGAATCACACCTATCATCGCATTCAACTACGGTGCTCAGAACAGAAAGCGTATGGTTAAAACAATAAAGGTCAGCCTGATAACAGCATTCTGTCTGCTCTTCGTTGGCTTTGCCTGCTTTGAGTTCATACCACAGGTGCTTCTTGGAATGTTCAGCGCCTCTGACGATATGCTCCAAATCGGTGTTCCGGCGCTCAGAATAATCGGCGTGCATTTCCTCATCGCATGGTTTTGTATTATCGTCGGCACAGTATTCCAGGCTTTGGGAAAAGCAGTCTTTTCCATGATCGTATCAATCATGCGTCAGCTTGTGGTTTTAATTCCGGCAGCATACATCCTTTCAAAGCTCGGTGGACTTCACGCAGTATGGTGGGCTTTCCCGATAGCAGAAGTGATATCCTTTACTGTTTCGACATTATTCTTAATCAGGATCAACAGAACTGTCATCTCAAAGATTCCTGATGGAAGCGATGTGCTGTAAAAAATTTTACTTGAGCTTTAAAATAATCAACAATAAAATCCGCTGCATTATATCATGTGCGTAATCATATGATATAGTGTAGCGGATTTATTATATTTATGTCATATTTTCACATATTTCTGATTTCTGCACCAGCTTGGTGCAGCTTATGAACCGACTTTATCTTGCGTATTTTCTTACGTATTTTCTTCCTCTATTATACGTATTTTATGTTGCTGGTCACACTGTTTAGTGTGAACAGTAACGATTTTATATAAAAAGTGTAATCTGCAGATACAAACCTCTTTTAAAAAATGCGATTTTGTAGTAAAATTGCCAAAAAGAAAATGCGATTTTGTAGTAAATCATCAAAATAAAAAATGCGATTTTGTAATTTTATTAGGAAAATGTCATGTTTAAGCGAAAAATATATGATAATTTATTGCAGTGATATGGAGGATTAAGACATGAAATTTATATCGTGGAATGTAAATGGACTGCGCGCATGCGTCCAGAAAGGTTTCCTTGATTTTTTTACCAGTATAGATGCGGATTTCTTTTGTATTCAGGAGTCCAAGCTACAGGCGGGACAGATTGACCTTGACCTGCCGGGCTATCACCAGTACTGGAATTACGCCGAGAAAAAAGGCTATTCCGGCACAGCCATTTTCGCCAAAAATGAGCCATTATCAGTATCTTACGGCATAGGCATTGAGGAGCATGATAGGGAAGGACGTGTCATCACACTTGAATATGACAATTTCTATCTCGTAACCTGCTATACTCCAAACTCACAGAATGAGCTGAAAAGGCTGCCGTACCGTATGCAGTGGGAGGATGATTTCCGTGAATACCTTAAGACTCTCGATGCCAAAAAGCCTGTCGTACTGTGCGGTGATCTGAATGTCGCACACAATGAGATCGACCTGAAAAATCCAAAAACAAACCGCAAGAATGCAGGTTTTTCAGACGAGGAACGTGCTAAAATGACGGAGCTTTTAGGTTCCGGCTTTACCGATACCTTCAGATATTTTTATCCAGATGCCGAGGGTATATATTCCTGGTGGTCATACCGTTTTAAGGCTCGCGAGAAGAACGCAGGCTGGCGTATCGACTACTTTATCACATCAAATCGCATCAATGACAAGCTTAAAAAGGCAGCGATCCATACCGATGTGCTCGGTTCAGACCACTGCCCTGTTGAGGTTGATATTGAATTTTAAATTTAAGGTTATGTATTTTTACAATCCCTTATGCAACACTTTCTTCTCGAGCTTATCCCCATCCAGTGTATACTCAACAGCATTGTACGCACCGTTTCTGTATGCAAACGTCTCATTGTCATCCTGATAATGCACGAAGCTGCCCTTGCCCGGATATGTCAGTATGCTGATCTTATCCTCTGTAATGTCCTCTGTAGAGCGGATTTCTCCGTCTGCAACAGGAATAATGGCTCCTGCCTTTATGAAGACAGGTACTTTATCAAGTGGTGCATCTGCTAAAATATATCTGCCGCCACTGTATTTTTCGCCTGTGTAGTAATCATACCAGTCGCCGTCAGGCAGATAAACCTCTCTTACCTCCTTGCCCGGTGCGATCACAGGTGCAACCAGTACAAAGCTTCCGAGCATATATTCATCGGAAATATTTCTCACATGCTTATCTGCAGGATACTCGTATACGAGCGGGCGCACGATAGGTGCTCCTGTCTTTTCACACTCATGTGCCAGATCATAGATATATGGGATAAATCTGTATCTGAGCTTTACTGTCTTTCTGACTGCATCTATCGTAGTCTCGTCAAACTGCCAAGGCTCCTGTCTGCGTGTTCCCATCGCTGAATGATTTCTGAAAAACGGCACAAATACTGCTGCCTCATAAAATCTGACAAGAAGCTCCGGTGTAGTATCACTTCCGAAACCGCCTATATCGCTGCCGCACATGGCAAGTCCGCTGACTGACAGATTGCACACCTGCTCGAGTGAAAGTGCTATATGCGCCCAGATGCTGTGATTGTCTCCGGTCCAGCCACCGCAGTATTTCTGGCTTCCGGCATATGCAGCCCTGGTAAGTACAAACGGACGTTTTCCACCATCATTTTTCGCAAGTCCCTCATATGTAGCTTTTGCCATAAAATGTCCGTAAATATTGTGAATCTTTTCATGTGCTCCATACTCAAACTGCACATCATCCGGCAGTGGTCCGTTGAAGCTTGCAGGCTCATTCATATCATTCCATATGCCACTGATACCGTGCTCGAGAAGTATCTTTGTCTTGTCTCCCCACCAGCTTCTGACGCTTTGCTTTGTGAAGTCCGGAAATACCGATGTTCCCGGCCAGACAGCATTTTCATATACACTGCCATCTGTATCATGTGCAAATGCATCCATCTCCATGCCCTCTTTGTACATGAAATAGTCCTCATCCTTTTTCACACCCGGGTCAATGATGGATATGAGCTTTACACCCCTGTCAGCAAGCTTCTCTGAAAGGCCCTTTACATCAGGGAATTTCTTATCGTCAAAGGTGAATACCCTGTAGCCGTTCATGTAATCGATATCCATATGTATCACATCGCATGGGATATCAAGTTCGCGGAATTTGTCAGCTATATCAAGTACCTCATCCTGTGTGTAATAGCCCCAGCGGCTTTGATGGCTGCCGTATATCCATCTCTGATAAAGCGGTGTGGTGCCTGTCAGTGATGTATAAAGTCCTACCACCTCTGCCATATCATTTCCCGGCATAAAATAGTAGTCCAGCTCGCCCTTCTCATGCTCGACGAAATAGTAATCTGTGTTTTCATAACCGAAATCAAAGGTTGTCTTGTAGGTATTATCCGCAAAAATTCCATAGCAATATTCATCGCCCAACACGATAAAAAACGGTATGGATTTGTACAGCGATTTGAAGCTGTCCACATGTGGCGCAGGATCATCCGTGTTCCAGTTTACATATGAATATCCACGCTTGTTGAGGCATCCCGGCTTATCTCCCAGACCGTAAATAGCATCATCCTTTCCAAGCTTTTTGATGATGGTAACAGAGTCAGTTTTTTCTTCATCTTTTCCGACAGTATGTCCCTCAAGCTCTGCGATGGCAAGATCCTCGTACGGATTCTTCTCACTCTTTTTGCGTGCTTTTTCATAATCTGAAAGCACAAGCTTCCCTTTGTAATAAATATCAAGCTTCTCGTTATCCTTCACATTTACAGTAATATCCCTTGCGCTGATGACTGCTTTAACTGCTGCATCGCTTACACCGGCTTCTGCTGCGGTCCCCTTGGCATCAGACGTATCCTTGCAGGTCACGTCCGGTGTGGCAGCCTTCGGAATAAAGCCCTCCTCTATTGCAACACTTTCGATGCCGGGTTTTTGTGCAACATGCACTATGTTGTTTTCAAATATGGTAACAAACAGACTGCCGTTCTCGTAGATCAGCTCTGCTGTGTTGTCCTGTATTTTACAGTTCTTATATGAATTTCCCATTGCATAATCCTCCCTTGAATTATATAGTTTCTCCTGATGTTTCTTATAAAAATACTTCTGTTTACTATAATAGTATCATCCATTTTTTATTTTTACAACAAAGAAAGTCACCGGTCACACCTAGTATGACCGGTGACTGCCTCAGGCTGTAAGTATCTCTGTCAATACACCATACAGCTCTGTATCAAGCTCCTTTGCCTTGAGCTCTGATAAAATCACTGTTGTTTTCTTTCCCGATGTAATAAGACCGTAGATTTCATCCTTTAGCACAAAGCCTATCTCTGCCTGATTCAGGAAATCAAAGCATCTTTTTTCGATTTGATTATCAAGCGCTACTGTGTCTTTCGATATTGCAACGCTTATTTTGCTCGCTGACGATGCATTTACAGTAACGATGAGCTTTCTGTTTTCTTTATCATATTCATTCTTTGCCAATACCTCTTTACCATCCACGAATACCTTTACCTTATCGGCTGCTGCTTCGGTTCTTCTTTCAAAGACAAGCTTATAGGTTCTGTTGTCAGGTATTAATGATGTATCTCCATCTGCCGGAGAAATGACAAACATATCTTTATCCGCAGAATATTTCATAGCTGTGGTCACACATCTGCCATCCACATATCCGCAGGATTCATTGTCATCCTCGTATAGCTCAAACTCACCATCAGCCTCCGGGAATACCCTGACACATAATACATCAGGATTTTTGATAACAGATCTTGCATCAAGCTCATCAGCATCTGCACACACAAGTATGCCTCCCGCCTTCGCAAACACCGGTATGCTGCTCAAATCCCTGTAAACCTCCAGCATTCTTCCACCATCATAGCGCATGCCTGTATAGATATCATACCAGATGCCCTCCGGGAACCATACTTTGGTTCTTGCCACATTAAGTCCCTTAATACGTGGAGTTGTAACAGGTGCTACCATAAGCTGGCTGCCAAAGAAATACTGATTCTTTACCTCATAAGCCTCTGCATTTTCAGGATACTCATAATACATAGGCTCAATCAGCGGCATATTCTCGGCATAGCTGCGATAGTTCATAGTATACAGATACGGAATCATACAATGCCTCTGTCTGAGCGCTGCCTCCATCGCTTCCTCAGTCTCTTTTTTAAATCGCCACGGCTCCTTGCCGTTAAATTCGCTGCATGAGCTGTGCAGACGCATTATCGGAGAGAATATACCATATTGTGTCCATCTGGCTGTCAGCTCATCATCCTTGTAGCCAAGCATATGTCCGCCAATATCATGGCTCCACCATCCATATCCGATGTTTGTCGCTGTCGTTGTAAAATACGGTTGAAAATCAAGCGACTCCCATGTAATATGTGTATCTCCCGAAAATCCAATCGGATATCTATGGCTTCCCGGACCTGCATAGCGCGAAAATGTCATTGGACGCCTGCCGTCTCTTTTATTATCGAGATAATGAAAATGATTAAAAATCCATAGCGGATCCAATCCTTCAACCTTGCAGTTGCTGCCCTGCTGCCAGTCAATCCACCAGAAATCCACACCTTCAGCCTCTCTCGGATGATGAAGATACTTAAAATATGCATCCATAAACTTTGGGCTTGCCGGATCACATACAACCGGGTCCTCATTTTCATAGTCCACGCCCATTTCCTTTGCCATATCAACATACATTTCTTCACAGCCCTGCACACCATCCGCAGGGTGTACGTTCAGGGTAGTATGCATTCCTCTGTCATGGAGCTTTCCAAGAAAGCGCTTCGGATCCGGGAAAAGCTTTTTGTTCCAAGTATATCCTGTCCAGCCGCTTCCGTATTTAGGGTCCACATCAACCTGATGCCAGTCCATATCTATTACTGCTACTGTGAATGGGATATTCTTTTCATCGAATTTGTCCATCAGCTCCATATAGCTTTCTTCTGAGTATTTATAATATCTGCTCCACCAGTTTCCCAGTGCATATCGCGGAAGCATCGGAGTCTTGCCGCAAAGCCTGTAAAAATCATTGAGCGCCTGTTTATAATCATGTCCATATCCAAAGAAATACAAATCAGACACACCTTTTTTTCTTGGCTCAATCCATCCATCGTCAAGTAAAATCTGTGATTTACTGTCATCAAGAATTGAATATCCAAAGCGTGAAACAACACCGTGTCCAAGCTCAACCTCTCCGTTTACGTCATCAAGTGTACGCGCTGTACCCTGCAAATCATGCACCTTCTCGCCATAATGCCAGATGCTGTGATATGCGCTCAGGTTTCCCTTAATCTGTATACTCAGTCCGTGTGATGAGAACTCCTTCTCATTATATATCAGGTGCAGCATTGATGTATGAACCTCAATTCCATCAGCGTTACGCACCACATGATAGCCGGTCTTTGGAAAATCCCTGAACAATACTGTCTGTGTTGCCCTATCCTCGAATACGCCATCTTCACTGTATTCCAGACGGACAAGGGCTTCTGTCAGAACTGTAATCCTGTATTTTTCACCTATTATCATATTGTCCGATAATGCCACCGGACTTGTCTTTACTCTGTATATTTCCTGCATGAAATACTCCCTCTCATATAAATTACGCTATCCCTTGACAGCCGATGCCGCAATTCAATATCCTCTTTTTGTTCAAATTAGTTTAGCGCTAAATCCGATCTACTCCCTGTGCACACGCTTGTTTTCATACATTTTCCATTATCTTGTCAAATCCTTTACCCACTTGTATTTTTTAAAATGTATGAGTGTCCACGGTATCTTTCCAACCTCATCCACACAGGTGCACGCATATACCACAACCACCGGCCAGTTCAAAAAATATGTGCCTGCAACTGCAAGCGGTATTGCTATGCCCCACATCGTAACAGCAAGAGAGTACATATCAAACATCGTATCTCCTCCCGAACCAAAGACACCGTTTATGATGATTTCATTTACCGATCGTCCAATCATGTAGAAGGCAAGTACACCGAATAACTGCTTCAGATACTCTGCAGCCTGCGGTGTGAGCTTTACAAAATGTAAAATCACCGGTGCTGAAACCGCCATAAGCACTGTCATAACAGCTCCACACAAAAATGACAGCTTTGCCATTCTGATGCCATATGCTTTTCCACGCTTTAAATTCCCTGCACCAAGCTCATTTCCTATCATAATGCCTGCTGCACTTGATATACCTGCACTGAGACAGCAAATGATATCACGCACAACCGCTGCGACGGAGTTGGCCGCTGCTGCGTCTGTTCCCATGTGTCCCATAAATGTAGAGTACGATGTAAAGCCTATTCCCCATACAAGGCTTGCTCCGAGAATCGGTCCGGAGCACTTCATAAAATCTGCTGACAGTTCCTTGTTTCTCACCAAAAGCTCCCTGATTTTAAGCCTGATATATCCCGGTCTGTAAGAAAATGTGATTGAAAGCATAAGCTCCAGCACTCTTGATATGAGCGTGGCAATTGCCGCTCCCCTCACATTCATGCTCTCGATGCCAAATGCACCATAGATAAACACAGCATTCAGCACGATATTTATTAGCACTGTAATCGAGCTGACTGCCGCCGCAGTCCCTGCATGCTCTGATATCTTCATCATGACTATATAACACTGCGAGAAGCCCGTCAACAGATACGAAAAAGAGGCTATTTTCAGATAACTTACACCATAATCTATAAGCACAGGCTCGTTTGTGAAAATGAGCATCAGATATCGAGGAAAGAATGCACATGCCACGAAAAACAGTACTGATACTACACAGCATATTCTGATTGCAAGAGCGAATATGTCATCGAGCGCCTTTATATCCTGCTTGCCCCAATACTGCGCTCCGAGTATTGCAAGGCCCGCTGTCGCCGCTGATAGAAACATGTTCTGGATGAACTGTATCTGTGTGGCAAGCGAAACCGCTGACATATAGTTCTGGTCCAGTCCTCCGAGCATGAAAGCATCCGCCACAGCCACCAGCGCCAGCATCAGATTCTGCACCATTATCGGGACCATGAGTGTCCACAGCTTTTTGTAGAAATGTGTATCAAATTCTATTGTTTTCATGTATCTTTTATACCCCTTGATTACTGATTATTATCCCAAATACAAACAATTATATATGGTTGCATTGGCATATGTCAAATATATACATAATATCTGCAGATATTTCATCCAAAAAAGTGTGCCGCTATCCCCATCATCGGTATAGTGTGCAAGGTTCGTAAACCCCTGTTCTTTTCTATAAATGACCATAAAAATGACAGGGAATGTAACCCTGTCATAAAGTCAGAAATTGTTCCTTCACTTATAGGAGAAATTCGAGGGGATAAACGGAACTGTTTTTTTCTAAACAATAGTATGTAAATGTTTACGACAAACTGGGAGTTATCTATTAACTTTCTTAACTTTCCCTTATTTTCAAGGCTTTCTGCTATTGAAAATTCTATATATGTATCCTTTTCCCTTGTTTTTGCCCTTATGGGATAAT
>OGXO01001560.1_pt1 | contig 12460 bp, 7 predicted proteins | sample 1576321 | NCBI WGS metagenome assembly OGXO01 (sample SAMEA3541568, study PRJEB24748) | human gut metagenome | biome: human gut; feature: human-associated habitat; material: faeces | place: China | collected 2012 | reverse complement strand
TGAAACGGAAATCACAAAACAGTTCGGGCTGAATAAAACGATAATAAATGCACTCACATTCAGTCATAGCAAGCATCTCAAACATAGAACCAATGGCCTGAAGGATAAATTCACCTTCCTTAAGCATTGTCCCCGCATATTCCTTACTATTGACCAGTATTTCTCCCTTCATCAAAAAAAGGATAAGATTTTCTTCACACTTTTGAGCCGGTTTATGAAAACCACGCTGATAAATCACATGAGTAATGGCATTACTCACCGCTTTTGGACATATTTGACAATCCCAGGTTCCTTGACAAATAGATGGCATACGCTGACTGTGTTTGTTTTTGTTTATGCTGCCAGCAAAAATATATGAAATCTTTCATATTGCCATAAAAAAAGAGAGAAAAGTGAAAAAGAGGTTATGTTATATCGTTATATCAAAATAGAACTGTATAATTCATTAATTTTATACAGTTCTATTTATCAATCTAAACCATAAATTTCAAGATTAAACAACCCAATCAAAGACATGCCAAATGCTGTCCACTTCTATGCTCTACTCCCCTTATTCAACATCTTTATTTACTGGAGTATCATCATCATTCGCCCATGGGCCAACCTCTGGAGCAAAAGTCATGGTAGCTGCATTGTTTGCCAATTTTAAAGTATAACGAACTTTCTTACCTGCTTCCCATGCAGCAGTTTCTTTTAATGGAATTACTGTATTTTCTGATTTCGAAATCTCCGTTCCTCCATTATAAACAGAATAACTTATTTTAATTTGGGCTGCATCTGTCATTGCCTGTGGCATTAACATTAAAATACCATTTTGTTGGTCAAGCTGAACAGCTGTCGTAGAACTTGAAACAGAAGCATTTGATGCAATAGTATAAGCATATTTTCCTGTTGTTTCACTGCCAGCAGTCCACTTACCTGTTTTAAATGAATAAACGCCACTCTCTGCAACTCCTTCAATTGATACAGAGCTTATTTTATACGTACTATTGTCAGCTCCAATTACAGAAAAATTGACTTGTGTAAGAGCATGAGTAAAAGTAAGCTGAAGAGCCTCTGCCATTTTCTTCTTATCATTAGCTTGAGCTACAACAAAATCCTTTTGGGATTTGACATCAGAAGCAATAGTATATTTCAAAGTAGGAAGTCCTGCCGAAACACTATATTCTGTTACAGCATCGTCTGTTGCATAAGCAAAAAACTGTACATAGTCATTTAGTGGCCAATAATATGTACCAGTAAAGATCCAATTCTCTCCTGAAGAAGTTACCGCCAATCCCTCAGGTATAATAGAGTTAGTTAATTCTAAGCCTTCAGAACTAATAGTATTAGCACCAGTATTATAAGCATATACAGTAAACCCACTACTCCGTAAACCCGTAATATCTGTCACTGCAGCTCTTGTTGTTTTACTTACAATTGTATTAAATACAATTTCGGATTTTAGTCCAGTACTTTCAAACTCTTCATTTTGTGAGCAACCCGTAATTGCTAAAGCAGCTGTTACTGCCAATAAAATTTTCTTCATAACTGTATTTTTTAAGTTTATAATATTGTTATATTTTGTTTATAGCATTTATTTAATTCACGGGTAACTCAACATTATCTTCGGGCCCCCATTCATCAACATTGCCGCCCATTCCTCCACCTCCATCAGGACTCGGTGGTGTTTCCGGCTTATCAACCTCAATCTTATCATCAGGCGGTAACTCAATCTCCGGTGGTGGGGTTGGCTTTCCATCTTCCCCTGTTCCAGCATTTTCAAGTGTACCTATTATTTCAGTAACATCAATTGTTGCTTCCTGAACTGTATTATCTGTTTTGATAAATTTCAATATTAACATTATAGCACCTTTCTCACTAGAAGTTTCTCTCTCTGATGTTGACATTCGCGTCGGCATTGTCATTTCCTTTACTTGTTTGAAAGCGGTGAAAAATGCCGTTACCTTACTATCTCCCTTCTTTACCTCAAAGTAGATAGGTTGTGAGCTACACACTCCACGACCTTTGCCTATACAGTAACAATCGGATAGTCCATCAATGCTTCCTACCACTGTTGCAACATACTCCAAGCCTTTAGCCTCTACTGCAAAAGAATATTTCTTCACCACAGATTCCAACTTCCAGTCTAAGCGAAGCACTTCTTCACTCTTCTCTATTTTCAGCTCATCTATATTCAACACATACAATGAATCCGGTGACCAAACCATCTTTTCCGTTCCTTCAATCCCTAAACCATTGCAGTTTCCCGTATAGGCTTCTATCGTTTCATAGGACTCTTCACCCCTGATTCGTATAGATTCCGTGTTATAGTTGTAGACTACTACCGAATACCGTCCCGGAGGAACTTTCATTTCTCCGCCTCGTACCGAAAGGTACTTATCTACTTTCCTGCCATCTCCGTTCTTCGGATAAAAAATCACCCGAACTCCCTCCGGCAGTTGATTTGTCACTCCATCCCAATCCAGCTTTATATCTACCCCACTTACGGGATAATCATCCAATATATCGCGACGGCTACATCCAGTTAGCATCAGCAGCGAGGACAAAAGCACAAGAAACCCGTATCTTGTATTTCGCATTACGCCCTCCTATCTCTTTGTTGTTATCAACCATACCAAAGAAACTTTCGCCTTGGTAGGACCAATAAAGTTATAACGTCCACTATTTGTCCATACAATATCTCCCTCATAAGGAGTATATTTCTTATATTCTGTTGTCAAATACCCTATGCCAAGACTGAATTCAAGGGAAAAATGCCGTGCCAATTGCCGTGCATATCCATAAGTCACTCCCGCAGCTCCGTAATACTTACCTTGATAGCCGTCTCCACGCAGCTGGAAGTCATATATCCCGCCTTCAGCATAAAGTCCGATAAAATGTCCGGTCAATCGGTCACGTTTCTGACGGTTTCCCAGCCAACAACGTCCTTCCATCCCTCCCGAAAGGAGCTGATAGCAGAAATCATGTTTGCTATTCAGCCACCACGGACATTTATATTCAGTATTCAAAGACCACCTCTTGCCTATCGGAATTTCCACTTCTATATTTGGCGCCAATGCCAAATCATATAACAGATTATTCTTCACTGCAAGTACAGTTTGGCTTTTCACCGGTCCTTCTGCCTCCGATATATCGACCTCACAGGCCTGTTTTTTTTCACTTTCTCCCACAGGCTTATCAGGTTGATCTTTCGGAAGCGCCTCTTCCTGCTTTGAAACAAACAACCCGGAGACAGAAGATACCGGTTCAAAAGCCTCTTTACCTAATTTCGAAGTTTCTCCAACAATCGTAATAACCGATCTCCGCAGTTCTGGAAAGATATTGTGAACAATGTATCGGTAAGCAATTCCCCGATTCAATTTTCGCAACAGTTGCTTCCGTTTATTGACATCATTCTTATGATAATCAATCAATATCAGCACTTCTTCCCGATCTGGTAAGTTAGAGTCGGATGCCACCAACTTACGAAACTCCGACCAATCCTCTCCCCCTGAAAAAAAATGAATCTTATCAACACTAACATCCGAATTATACCGTTGTAAGAATTCCTTTATCGAATCGTTTCTCCGAGCAGCCAAACTTCTATTATAAGATTCATCACCATCAGGAGAAACAAAAGTTTCCACATTCAGCGCTGTTATATATTTCGTATTCAAGTTTCCGAGAAGCAAAGAATCTAAAATTGTAATTACCTGATTATTATTTTTATAACTAAGATCCACTTTCGCTTCATTCGCATCAAAACATATCACTGCCCGCCGGATTGTATCATTCGCAACAGCGAAAAATGGAATCGAAGCATACCCACTTTCTGGAAGGCTTAATAAAGCCATAAGAATAGTCAATATATAGATACCATGTTTCATTGTCGTTCGTTTCTGATGACAAATATAGAAGTTAGAAAACAAATCGAATCATACTTTTAGAACAAAAACAAAGGCATGAAAGGTTCTGTGAAACGATTGGAACGATTTTGCAAGTTTGGGTAACTAAAGTCAGTCATAAATAAAAAAAGATACACAGATTATCGACTATAAATCGATTCTCTGTGTATCTACTAGTCAAAAGCTTGTCTTGTCAGTCAAAATGAAATGTTCCAATAGCAGAATCAATACCTACAATTGATTTTGCCACACCTCAAATATCTCCGAAAAGTATCAGAGTTTATAAAAATCCGCCCATTCGTCGCGGGGCACCGCGCCCCAAAGAAGCTGGTTTGCGAGTGGGTTATTGACGATTTGCTTTGTTTTACGATCAAAAATCAGTTTTTCACCCATCCACTGACTTATTACACCCAAACAAAAGACTTGGCTTAACGGACCTGAAACAGAAAACGGCGAACGAGCTTTTTCTCTTCCCATACATGCCATTAAGAAATTAGCATAATGGTTTGATGAGCTTTCAGGGACTTCAGGTAATTTCGATTGCATTTCCTTTGCTTTTTCATCCGGAATAATAGAAAGAGTACTTCCGTGTGACCCACCTTTAAAAGTCAGTGTCTCGGAATATATCTCCTTACCGGGATTCAATTTGGCAGGCTGTAACTTTCCACCTGCAACAGGAGGAATATTAGGATCTATCTCCGAAACACCATACCCTTCGGGAACCTGTGGAATATTATCCAAACCGTCATACCAGGTAATATCCAAAGGAGGCATATTTTCTCTTGCAGGAAATTTAAAAACAATAGTCGACGACATAGGGTAGAAAAATCTGTTATGGCCTTTCAGATACAAAGGGGTGATCTCGGTAGGCAATCCCAAATGTAGAAATTCATGTACCGTATCTAAAATATGTGCCCCCCAATCGCCCAGTGCTCCCATTCCAAAATCGTACCAGCAACGCCATTGTCCATTGTGATAATCACGACTATAATCATGATAATGCGATGTTGCCAGCCAAGTATCCCAATCCATATCAACCGGAATTATATCCCCCTTAGGATAAGCTGTCATCTTCGGGTTCCATGAATGCCACCGCCGCTCATTATTCATATGCGCAGTGACCGCTGTGACATCCTTTATGATACCAGCGTCTCTCCACGCCTTAAACTGAAAGTAATTAGCTTCCGAATGCCCTTGATTACCCATTTGCGTAACAATACCGTATTCTTTTTCAGCCTGCATCAGCAACTCACATTCATGAAATGTCCGGGCAAGTGGTTTTTCGACATAGACATGAATGCCATGCTTCATAGCAGCCATACAAATCGGGAAATGGCTATGGTCAGGAGTCGCAACCATCACCGCATCTATCTTATCTGCCATCTTATCGAACATCTTCCGAAAGTCACGAAACTGCGGAACGCTTGGAAACAAGCTCATTATCTCCTGTGTATGTTCAGCCCCCATATCAACATCACACAAAGCAACGACATTACACAAACCTGTCTTATCAAACTCTTTGATAACATCTTTACCCCGATTACCAATGCCTATCATTGCTACATCTACTCTTCCATTCGCCCCTGCTATCCGTGCATCTTTCTTCTTTGGAGCCGTACCGGAACAGCTGCTACCTGTCCCCATTATCAATGAAGGTACAGCCAAAGCTGAAGACAGAGCCACCGTATTCGCCAGAAATTTTCTGCGAGACATTTTGTTATCTGCCATTTTATACTGTTTTTTTTAAGTTACTAGTTGAGTTCCTTGATTTTTAAATTCTTAAAGTAGACTTCATCCCCATGGTCCTGAAGTAAGATGTGCCCCGTTTCAAAATTGCCGAAATTAACCCAATCCTTATATTTACTATAATCGACAAGAGCATTCCACATCTGATTATTACGCGTATATTCGATAATTTTGACGTCATTCAGCCAATGCTCCACTTGATTTCCATTGACAATAATCGTTGCTTTATTGAAGAAGCCAGGACGGAAAGGCTTATCTACAGGAGCCGGAATAAGGTCATACAATGACCCCAATTTCCTGTTTCCGTTTACTCCCAATTTGGCATCCGGATGCAGATTGTCATCCAAGATCTGAAATTCACATCCAATAGCCGAACCTCCCGGTTCATCATTAATATCCGGATTCACAAAATATTTCACCCCACTATTGGCTCCCTTCGTTATACGAAATTCAACAGTAAGGACAAAATTCTTATATTTCTTCTTCGTAATAATGTCACCGCCATTACCTGACTCGGCACCATCCGCCTTTTCTACTACCAGCATGCCATCTTCTATATGCCAACCTTTCCGGGGGAACTCCGGTGCCCGATGGCTGATCCACCCATTTGTAGTCTTACCATCCCATAACAATTTCCAGCCTTCCGCCGCTTCACGTTCGGAGAGCGTATTAGGGATACAATTATATTGCACAATAGTATTCCCTGTAGATTTTTCATTCTGAAGATTAGCTGTTAATATACGAATATTTCTCCAAGCAACCTGCTTCCCTGCAAGCTCCTCTTGATGAATGGAATGAACTTGTAAACCAATAAATCCAGTAGCATCCTGGGCATCTAAAATATCCGCAGCCGGCACGCCATTAATCCACGTACGTATATTATTACCAATAGCCTCTATACGAACTTTATTCCAATCATTGTGTTTAAATGCCTTCCGGGCAGACGGATTAGTTGTCAAAGGATATAGCCATCCCAACCGGGCTTCGTCATAAAGGCCACCACTCCATGCACGTGGAGATGGATCAATCTCATATTGATATCCGTGCACTCGTCCATCCTTATACTCCTTTTTTGAATTACTCCTAAATTGGATACCGGAATTCAACCCGTCATCCACTTTGAATTCTAATTCTAAAATAAAGTCTCCATATTTTTTATCTGTCACCAGAAAAGAATTAGGAGTATTCATCTTACTTATACCGACAATCGTTCCATCTACAACTGTATACTCTGCTTTGCCGCCAATAACCTTCCATCCTTTCAAGTTCTTTCCGTTAAAAAGAGATTGCCAGTCGGGTTGAGCCGAAACAGTACAAGCAATACAACTTATCATTAAAATAAATAAATGTTTTTTCATGATCTTATTTCTTTATTATTCAACAATTTGCAATCTGGGTATCAAATTTACCTCATCAGCCCGAATCTGGACACTATTCCCTTGTTCCATTTGAGTAATACTTACAGAAAGGCTATCTTCCGTGCAAAACGTATGGATAGCAGCTTCCATCCTGTAAGATATCTCCGGTTTTTCTACCTTTTCCCCCGATTCTACGATCTTCACAACGACACCAAACCAATCGGCTTTCTCATTAAATACATACTCGTTGAAATGTGCCGGACGTGTATGGTAGCGGGGGCTCGTCTTGTCTCTTTGGCGAAATTCCATGGAACTCGGCTTTATTTTTCCGTTATCCATTTCAAATGGGAAAATATGAACATCATATCCGTATGCCTGTATAACAATCCTTTCAGGGGTTTGCGAAACTTGCTTGAATTTATCTGTAAATCCAATACCAAATTCTGTAAATGTTTCACGATAATCAGACAAATCTCCTTTCCACTGGGTCAAATGCCACATGGTAGGCAAACGATTAAAGACACAAAGGGCAGACAGCCCTCGCTGGCTTGTAAACCCATTAACAGGCGTATATGAACCAGGAATGAAAAGCGTAGCTTTCTCTTTTTCATTTTTCCCCATCGCAGCCATGCAATAGATCTGCTGCCAATAATAGTTTCCCCAACCACTCATCGACCCCATAGCCGCATTAGGCGTCTGATAAGAATTATAGATAAAAGGTAGCGCTCCTGTTCTTCCGGTAGCTTCGAAAGGATATTTCCGATTCCTGTTTATTTCAATTGCCTTCTTAGGAGGAATATAACCTTCAACATCATTCTGCAGAAATCCGACTCTGGCATCATCATATTTGGTCAACTCCCTATAATCACGAGCAATTCCCGACACAGGAAGTTTCAAAAGAGGATGCGTTACTGCCGATTGCTGCAGATAAAGAAAATCCATCATCTCCTTTGCTTCTCCGGCAATCCTTTCTTCATGAGCAAAAGCCTTGATGTCCATTAGTGCATCAAATATTACCTGATAATATGTAGTAGATAAAAATTCGGAGATACCATAAAACTTAAAATTATTATAGAAACGCCTCCATTGGATATTTGCTTTACGCCGCAGACGGTCACTATCGAAACGTTCAGCAGCTACCGTTAACGTCTGTACGTAAAGGGCAAAAACATTACTATACGCAACCACTTCGCGCCCCAGTTCAAATATTTCTTCATCATATCTACGTTCAGCCGCAATCAATATACGTTCACATGCTTTGAGAAATCCCTCACGAGTCTGTACCGACATTTTATCCTGCTCTTCCCAAAGACTAACCAACATCAGATGTGCTTGAAATAACGGTACATTTTTGTCTTTGATGGTTGAACCTACACTCCAAGGCCATAAACCATAGTTTCCCGATTCTGAATCGTCCGAAACTTGAAAAGAGAGGGTCATGCTTAATACCTTATCTGCTTTTGATATTGATTCGGGCGTATTTTTCTGGAAAAGCAAATAGGCATACTGAAGAGCATTTCCAATACTTGCCTTCGCCATATTTGTCTCCAACAAATTCAACTTGTCCAGCTTATGGAGTTTCTCGTCGAGACTGCTCTGTCCACAAACGATACACGTTGAAAAACAAAGCAACAGTGTAAAAAGGAAATATTTCTTATTCATTACTGATCTATTTATTCATTGAACGTAGTTTGTCTATTTCGATAGCAGCTATAATTACAGGAAACAACCCGTGACAGTCATTCAACGCCGTCGGACGCTCTAAATAGTAATTAATATCTGTAGTACCATTCGTGCCTACTGTAATTCCGTGTACCTGATACTGTTCATCTATCATTGTTTTTATACCTGCCCATCCTTTTTCAACGATCGGGGTATATTTTTGGCTGTTCAGCCAGCCGTTCATTATTCCACGAGCCATACAAAGTGTAAAAATTGCAGTACCGGATGTTTCGAGATACGATTCGGGGACATCAAGTATATTATGCCATAGACCAGTCTTATCCTGCCATACAATCAAGCCTTCGACATGATTCCGATAATGTTTCAGCAACTTCCTGTATAGTGGATGATTCTTGGGCAACTCCGCTAAAATATTAGTAACCGCCCATAACGCCCAGCCGTTCCCTCTTGACCAAAACGGAAGTTTCGCCGGTTTTTCGGTGAACTGTGCATGTTGGTATAGCTTGACTTCCGGATGATAAACATATTTATTAAATGCAAAAACCATCTCGGCAGCTTCATTCAGCCTTCTCATTTTTTCCTCCTTGCTATCCGACAAGCGAGATGACTGTACTAAAAACGGAAGTGCCATGTACATATCATCTACCCAAACCGTATATTTCACAGGATTAATGCGATTGAAGTTTCCCTCCGGTGTACGAGTTTGTACGTGATCCAGATAATCCTGCATCTCATTAAACAAATTTATGTATTCAGTTCTTCTCTTTTCCGGTTCGGTATTCAGCAAAACCTCGGCATAAGGAAGTAATGGAGCCGAAGTATAATCCAATAAATGCCCTTCGACTAATTTATGGTCCCATGCATTAAAGGCGTTGACCACATATTTCTGATAGCCCATATATCTACGTTTCTCAAGAAAAAAATCACAATAGGTATGACAATATTCAGAATAAGGTTTCAAACCCGTATAGTTTCCCAACATTTCCATAGCCATAGCCAAGCCTGCCGCATGATAATTAAAAGCAGTATATCCCTCTCCCCACGGTTGATGTATCTCGGCATTCGCTGCCACTATATCCAGCCGAGGGATATTCCACGCAACTGATGTTCCTGCATAACCATCATACATTTTACCTGTAACAAATTCTTTTTCTACAATACCCGCTTGAGTAAAGTCAGCATCAGGAAAGGTGCCAATAATCAACCATTTAGAAACATCAGACAATGATTTTTCAATTTCTTTCAGTCCGGTAAGTGTAAAATTGAATCCATGTGGACGCAAATGTACCTTCCAATTTCCGGATTGAGGAGCAAGGGACTTAATAAGAACTTTGTTCACACCTTTATTCAAGTGTAAGTCGACTTTACCTTTAAGTATAAAATCGCGTTCAATATATATAAAGTCGTCCTTGGACATACCAGGGTTATACCAAACCTCCTTACCATTCAAAAGAATCTTGCAAGGTCCATAATTAACAAGAGACAAGGTTACTGTTTTATCACAATCTGCAACAACTGTGGACAACGCATAAGCCGTACCTTTTTGAAAGAAATTACGGGAAAAATCCACAGTCTGCACCACCCAATAATCTTTTTCTCCCGCTAACTTGAGATTGTAATAGAAACGTACGTCCTGAAGCACTTTATCTGCAACCTTACATGCCGTTTCAATGGGAGGGACTTCTGCCATCGAATGTGATGGCAGAAGACACAATATTAAAAACACCACTTTGAAAACTATTCTCATCATTCAATCTTTATTTAATTGACTCTATAAAAGTAGCATACTTATTTTAGCTTGAGTTTGAATCTTTGGTCTTTTACATTCCATCCTTTTATAACCAACGAATTATCCGATACTTTAGATAAAGAAGTATCAATCGTCACTTTATGTGACTCGCCCGGCAATAAAGAAAAGAAATTATCAGTATAAAAACTAGGTCTGACCGGTTGATTGTTCCTGTCCAGAAATTGAATCTGTGTAAAGAAAGCAATATTCCGCGAAGGATTCTTCAATTCTATATCAATATAGTAACTCCCATTTTCTATTCTAGTCTTATATCCGACTGACAATTTCACTTCCGGTAACTGATCTATGGACTCAAATCCCGAAGTAGCAGGTCCGGTAAGTGTCTTAGCCCCTTCATAATTGTCTTTAGACCTCCAATAAAAGTTACTTCCCACCTGTTTGCCTTTATTATCCAGCAAACGCAGTTTTATAAAATGAACTTGCGATAGTTCTTCCGGGAAATCAATCTTGAAAATGTCATTCACCACGCCGTCTTCAGGAATATCAATATTAGCCGACTTCTTCCAGACATTACGACTTTTTATATCATATACTTCAGCCAGAACTTTATAACCTTTGAAAGACTGATAATAATCATTATACACAGAAACTGTATTTTTCAAATAATCAAACTGTGGATGCAAAGGTTCGAGCGCATTTTGAGTATGATAAAGGGAAGCTGTCGGTTCAAGGGTATAATCCCACATCCTGCCAGCCACTTGCGGAACAGGACATTGATGATACCAGAACAACAAGCCGGAAGCATATCTGTCACCAAAGTCATATTTATTATAATTCCAGCACTCCCATATCGATTTAGAGTTCATGGCTCCTACAAACTGTCCTTTCATGGCATATTCATCAATATTAGATGACTCGCCATATTTATCAGTTAACTCTTTATACATAGTAGACATCAAGTGGAATCCACCACCATCATGATAATCCCAAACTTCTTTATTTATCGGCCAAAGATCTTTTTCATCCATCATCTCACGCAAGGTTTCAACTAAAGGCAATGTAGGTGCTCCGTATTCGGGATTAAATCCGTCTATTCTACTCCCCCGCTCCGATGCAGTATTTTCGTAATGTTGCATCGGATTGACTTGTTTATAAGGACTCCCATCATGTACCCCGCAACATTCCGACTCCATCTGATAACCGCGAGTGCCGTCGAGCCGGTTAATTAGAGCTTCCGCATCGGGCATTTCCGTACTCTCATTCGATGAAACATAATAAGCAAGAGACGGATGATTGCGTATGCGTTTGACAGTTGACTCCACATTACCCAAATACAAAGATTTATCATGCGGGTGTTTGGTATCTCCCGTCATCCAAAACTCTTGCCATACGAGAAATCCCATCTCATCACATAATTGATAAAAATAATCAGATTCCGCAATACCGCCTCCCCAAAAACGGATCAGATTGATACCTGACTGTTTTGTATAACGCAACTCGGCATAAGTTCTTTCATCAGAAGTACGGAGCATAGCTTCAGGAATCCAGTTAGTACCTCTCACAAATATCTTCTTTCCATTTACATAAAACTGACGCGAATGGTCCGGCGTATTTTGATCTGAAGTAACCTCTCTAATGCCAAAGCGTGTCTTAACAGAGTCACAAACCACTCCATCAATAGCAACCTCTAACTTAAGTTCATACATTTCGGGACTTCCTTTGAATAAGGGCCACCAAAGACGTGGATTCTTGATGACAAGTTGAGGATATTCTTCCGGAGTAAAAACAACCTCCTGTGTCTCTCCTCTAAAAAGAGTGACATTCTTACTGAATCGGATCCCTTCACCAAGAATCTCTCCACTAACTACACAATTCACTTTGGCAGAAAGAGTACTCGGATTGATGACCTCCACACTGACAGTTTCCCGGGCTATATCATAATCCGGTACAGAAAGCTTCGACTTCACAAACGGATGTCTGACTGTTATTCCATTTGTCTTCCCAAAAAATCCGCTGCGCTGACGGCAACTCTTTGT
>OGXO01001546.1_pt1 | contig 12534 bp, 10 predicted proteins | sample 1576321 | NCBI WGS metagenome assembly OGXO01 (sample SAMEA3541568, study PRJEB24748) | human gut metagenome | biome: human gut; feature: human-associated habitat; material: faeces | place: China | collected 2012 | reverse complement strand
GCGCGACGCCTGTTCGTCGAAGGTCGATGCCACGACCTCGGCCTTGGAGTTGCGGGCCATCTCGGTCACCTCCTCCGGGCGCTCGTCGATCAGCAGCACGATGATGTATACTTCGGGATGGTTGTCGGCGATGGCGTTGATGATCGACTGCATGAGCACCGTCTTACCCGTCTTGGGCTGTGCTACGATCAGCGCGCGCTGTCCCTTGCCGATGGGCGAAAAGAGGTCGACCACGCGCGTCGACATGTTGTTGTGTCCGTTGCCCGTAAGGCAGAATTTCTCGCTCGGGAAGAGCGGCGTCATGAATTCGAACTGTACGCGGTCGCGGATGAACTCCGGCGCCAGGCCGTTGATCTCGTTCACGCGTACCAGCGGAAAATATTTCTCCCCCTCCTTCGGCGGGCGTATGGCGCCGTTCACCGTGTCGCCGGGCTTCAGCCCGAAGAGTTTGATCTGCGACGGCGAAACGTAAATGTCGTCGGGCGAGTTCAGGTAGTTGTAGTCGGCCGAACGCAGGAACCCGTATCCGTCGGGCATGATCTCCAGCACGCCTTCGCCCTCGATCTCCCCGGCGAAATCGTCCTTGGTGATCACCTCGCCGTCGAAGGATTGCGCATCGGCTGCTGCCTGGGTAGCCTGGGTAGCCTGGGCAGCTTGGGCAGCCGGGGGTGTTGCGGCGGCGGGTTCTGCTGCCTCTTCCTGTGCTTGTGCTTGTGCTTGTGCCTTGGGCTTGCGGCCGCGGCGCTTGGGCTCGGCCTTCTCCTCGCGGGGTGCCTGTACGGTTTCTGCCGCTGCCGCTGGTGCAGGTGCCGGGACGCTTTCCATCGGGAGCTCCGGCTCGGCAGGGGGGCCGGCGACCGTGATGGGCGGACGCTGTGCTGGTGCGGTGTTTTCGGTCTTCGTATTGGTGATGCGCGGCCGACGGCCTCGCGGGGCCTGGGGAACGGTTTCGGGAGCGGCTTCCGCCTTTACGGCGGCGGGTTCGGCTATGGCTGCCGTCTGCTGCATTTCCGTTGCGGGAACCTCCTTTTTCCGGCCTCGTCCTCTTTTCTCTTTATTTTCTGCGGGGGCGCCTTCGGAAGCGGAGAACCCGGCGATTTTCTCGATCAGTTCGCGCTTCTTCAATGTGGTGTCCCCGATACCGATAGCTTTTGCTATTTCACGCAGTTCGACGAGGCTTTTCCCTTCGAGCGCTTTCAAATCCTGCATATATTTCTATTTCAAAGTGATTTTCAGAACCCCGGCGGGCGCCGGGACATTGGAATTTGCTTGCAAAGATAGTGCATTATTTCGAAATTCAAAATAAAAAATTGCAGATCACGCCCTTCCGCCGGGGCTTTCACCATAAATTGGGAGTGCCCGGACGTAAAATACTCATTTATGGCGATTGTACGACCCGGAAATTACCCCCACCTTTGTATCCGGAACAACAGATCTATTCAGCCATTGCGTTGTTTGTATTGTTAATGTTTGTGTGTGCAAAAACCTCCCGGGAAGCCCGGGAGGTTTTTCTTCGGTGTCGTTCCGGCGTCCTGCCGGGGCGCGTGCCGGCGGCGGGAGCCTCCGGGGGTTATTCGTTGCGCCGCAGGTTCCACTTGTTGTTGTTGCAGATCACGGCCCTGACCAGGTCGTCGCCGTAGACCTGCATGTTCGAGTAGGTCTGCCCGTAGGTCATCGTGGCGTGCGATGCCGCCGCGAAGTCCATCAGCACGATGCCGACGTTCCCGCGGAAATCGTACCTGTCGATCTTGTCGGCCGTATACCTGTTGTATTTGTTCGCGCAGTAGTCGTAGTCGCCCACTGCGCCGAACAGGCTGATCCCCGACACGCTGCAATGGGCCGTGTCGTAGCAGCTCACATAATTCATGCACCACCGCGTCGGGTCGTCCGTATTATAGGTATAGGCGATGCACTCGTCGATGGCCGCATACTTGGTCTTGCCGTCCGATGCCCCGTTCTTGATGTTGTAGAGGTCGTTCACGCGGATCGGGGCCTTCCCCACGCCGTTGCCGCTGAGCGTCGTGTCGAAGACCACCTTGTCGTGCGTCCAGTTCAGGTAGGCGCCGAAATACCGGCCGTTGTTCGACGATTTGTAATCCTCGCGGATCACGAAGAGTATCTTGCCGCGGGCGTCGGCCAGCGTCATCAGGGGGTGGAAGTCGGCCACATAGCCGCTGCAATGCGATTTGATCAGGCTGACCACGCTTTTGTCCCACCCCGTCTTATTGGCGCTGGTGCTGGTGTTCTCGTATTTCATGTGCACGAGCACCGTCTCGCCCGGATGTTCGTCGAGGAATCCCACGAAACGGTCGAGCAGGTGCGAAAGCATGAAGGGCGAAAGCTCCTGGCGGCCGGAGCTGCCCGGGGCGTAGCCGCCCAGCGTCGGGTCGCCCAGCGGGGCTATGCCGTGATGGATCGGGAGGTCGCGCACCGAGGAGCTCGACGAGGAGGGGCGCAGGTCGAACATGCGAACCCCGGCCGCAAGCTGCTCTTCGATGGATAGCTCCTGTGCCTTGATGATCTTGGTCGTGTTCATATAGCCGAATACGACGTTCTGCAACCATTTGAAATGGTACCTATCGTCGGGCATCCCGTCTTTGTACTCGTAATGCGAACCGTAGATCGTGCAGGCGTCGTGCGACCCGGGGATGGAAACCTGCGACAGGTAGGTGTTGTCGGGCAGGTAGGCCATCCAGTCGGAATAACCTTCCGAGGTCTGTTGCGCCTGCGCCTGCATGTCGCCGATCGTGAACGAATAACGGTGTCCGGCCTTGAGCGTTGCCGGGGTCGTGTAGCTGTAGGTCTTCCCCTGCGTCGTGACGGCGGAGAGCGTAAGCCCTTCGATGTCCTGCGGCAGCATGAACGCCGTGACCGCGACCTTCGACCCTGCGCTGAGCTGGATATAGGGGACGTCCCCCGACATCAGGTGCAGGGCCAGCACGTTCGATCCCTTGCCCGGGATAACCGAGCACCGGTCGGTTTCGATGTCGAACGTGAAGCCGCCCGCTATGGGGCCGTTCTCGCTCGACAGCACGAGCTTCTGTACCTCCGCGGCCTCCGAGAATCCCACCTGGATCGTAACCGTGGTCATCAGCGGGCGGAACCTGAAGGGCACCTCCCCTCCGCGTTCCACCCCTTGGGTGCATGCCGCCATATAGGCGTACTGCATGTTGCATTCGCCGTTGTGGTAGGTCTGTACGGCCGGGATTGCCGTCGCGACGATCGAGCCGCTGTTGGCCTGGACGGCGTCTGCCGGATAGAAGGCGTAAAAATCGTAGCTGGGACTGCTCCCCCACTGCATTCCCGTGTCGCTCAGGTCGGCTTCGCTTTCGGTCGCCCCGGAGACGCTGACTTCGACCTCCGCCCATTGCGGGGTCGTCTGCGGACAGATGATTCCCACGCGGTCGGCATTGCGCCAATAGATCGGGTAATAACCGTCCTGTAGCGGGCCGTAAGCCGTACGGGTTTCGTCCGTGGGGTCGGGCGCTTCGTTGCCGATCGACAACCGGCAGACGATGGCATCGCCTCCTGTCGCGGGAGTTTCGGGCCCTTCGGGCAGTTCTGTCGTATCCTTTCCGCAACCGGCCAGCAGGAGCGCGAGCAGCGCGAGTCGGAAAATAGGTTTGTGTTTCATAACGTCAGGTTCGAATTGGCTGTTTGTAATTCAATACTCGTCGTCCGCATAATCCACCGGGCCCGGCCCGAGTTCGCCGCCGTGCGGCTGTGAAATCGCGAATCCTGCTTCGGCCGCAATTACGAGTATCTCCAATTCCGGCTTTATGTATGCTGCTTTCATCAGATTCGGTTTATAGATAAATCGGGACGGTATCCTGCTCCGTCCCGATCTGAAAAATTATTTTATCGAAATTATTCGACCGTATAGGTGAAGTCCGCGAACTCTACGTGGTAAGATCCTGCGGTAGATAGTATCTTGATCATGATACGCTGTCCGTTGGTGACCGTAAACGTATGGGTCTGCGTACCGGATTTGCACTTTTGGTCGTTGCCGTTCAGGATGTTGTTCCTGTCGCGGAGCCACGATTCGGTGATCGGGCCGTTGCCCGTTACGCCGATCCTGTACTCAATATTGCGTATACGGTTGGTCGCTACCTCGAAGGATACCTTCACGGTTTTCGAACCCTCGCACTGGATCGGAGCCGTGACGAAAGCGCCGTTGTTTGCGTTGTTGAAGCCCGCAGGAACCTGCAGCTGGATGCGGTTCTTCTTGAGTTTGTCGTCGCCGTTCTTGTCGCTCTTGATCTCTGCCTGGTAAAAATACCAGTCATTGAAAATTCCTTCCGGGTCGTATTGGGAATCGACCGTGTAGAATCCGTTGTCCTGATAGGTATGCGTACCGTACTTCTGGTCGATGGCATCGGGCACGGTGATCGTCACCGTTTTCTTGTTGCAGGGTACGCTCATCGTATAGTGGTGGTTGCGCTTCAGGCCGGCCAGCGTGAACGACTTGTCCGAGTAGGTCAGCCCGTCGGTGGTCATCACCTTCACGGTCATGGTCGAAAGTATGTCCACGGGGAGCAGCCCCAGTACGAACTCTTTCCGGTTCGTGGGAACTGCGATCGAATTGGTTGCGGACGATGCCGTGAAGTTCCCCAGGGCGTCGATCGTACCGGCCGTCGGCATTACGTTGCTGTCGGTCTCCAGGATGACTTTCTTGGGGGTTTCGTTCGCACCCAGTCCGAGCGAAATCTTGATGCGGGCCATCAGCGGCTTGAACGTGAAGTGTACGTGCAGTACGGTCGTCGCCTCGTTGATTTCGAACGGCTCCTCCCAGATGTTCGTATACATGAAGTCATAGGCGGCCAGGTTGTCCGTGCAGTATTCCGGACCCCAGGTGTGCTTGAAGGTCTTGTTCACGGCGTCGAACGTGGCGTTGCAGTCGTACGGGTAGTAAGCCGCCGCCAGCGAATAGGAACCGATGGGCACGTCGCCCGAGAACGTCGTGGTCGGGCCCGACTTGTCGGCCGTGAACTGGCATGTCATCGTCGCGGCTCCGTCGTAGAGGAGCACGGCGACTTTGTCGCCGGCCACCCAGTTGGTCGTGGTGCCGTCGATGGAAGTACGGGTCTCCCCGGAAACCATCTCCTCGGGGATGGTTACCTGGACATACTTTTTCGGGCCGCCGGCCGGAGCCGTGTCGTCCTTGCTGCACGCGGCCATGCCGACCGTTGCGAGCATTGCTATAACGAATAATTTTTTCATGGTGCGTTTTCTGTTTTTGTCGTTAATTCCCAATGGATGCGTCGCTATTCGTAGTCATCGTAAGAGAGCGACCGGGTTCCGCCCAGCTCACCGCCGTCGGTTCCCGGTTCGATGCCGCTGCTTGCCGCGAATCCTTTTTCCACGCATACGGAGATCAGGTACAGCTCCGGTGCTTCGTAAGTCATAGTTTGTTTTTTCATGGTCTTTTTTATTATGTGTAGTTGCTTTTATTCCATGTCCGTTTCGGGTTGGCGCTACGCCCTTACGCAGAGCACGCGCATGCCGCGCTGCACCCCCGCCGCGGACAGGCATATTTCGACGATGCCTGTCCTTTGTCCCGTTCGGTGGATCCGCTGCAGTTCCGCTTCGATGCGCATTTCGTCCGCTCCGGGAAGCTGCCGTCCGACCCATAGGCCGGTTTGCCGGAGGCGTATACGCGAACCCGGCCTTCTTCCAGGTAGGCGAGCAGGTAGTGCGGCGCCCGGCCGGATCCTGCGGTTTCGCCCGCTGCGGTCGGTATTGCGGTCTGGGGCATGCGGTAAAGTCCGTTAGGGGTTGTCAATTCCGATTGTTTTACTTATTCCACGATCACGACGCGGTTCAGTTCCGGCTCTGCGAACCGGTTGTTGGTGTCGCCTTCGGCCTTCTTGACCAGACGGGACGGGTCGATGCCGTACTTGTCCTTCAAGAGGTTGTAGACATACTCCATGCGCTGTTCGCTCAGCCGCTGGTTGATCTCTTTCGTGCCGGTATCCTTGTCTGCCGAGCCGATCAGCGTGAAGGTCTTGTCCTTGTCGGCCTTCATGGCGTTCCTTACGTAGAATTCGAGGTTGGTCAGTTCTTTCTTGTCGAGCGTGGCTTTGCCGATCTTGAAGAAGAGCGCCACGGGCGATGCGGATACCTTCTGCTCGGCAACCACCTTGGGCGGCATGTTGCGCAGCTTCTCGTTCTCGTCGCTCAGTTCCGAATTCTGCGATGCGAGTTCGTTGTTGGTGTTTTCGAGCCGCTTGATACGATCCAGGTACGACGTGTAGTCCACGGGCTGAGCCTGCGAGGCTCGCTTGAAGCCGCGGCGGTTCAGGTTGAACGACAGCCCTGCCGTTACCGAGAGCATACCTTCGCCGATGCGGCCGCCGCCCACGCCGTCGAAACGCTGGTTGACCAGCAGGCAGCGAGCTTCGAGCGTCAGGTCGAGCAGATCGCAGAGGCGCACTACATTCAGCAGACCTGCGTCGAAGCCGATTTCGTTGTCGTGGGTGTCGTTGCCGTAGGAACGCGCCCAACCCACTCCGACGAAGGGTACGAAATTCCAGGTGCGGGTCTCCTTGTAGCCGCTCACGGCGTTCGAGAAGTTCCACATTGCATCGGCATGCAGGTACGATACGCCGAATTTCTCCTTGAACATGCTTCCGTCGGCACCCTTTGCGTATTTGGTGCCTGCGGTCGTCCACCCTTTGGCCTGCAGGCCGGAGTATCCGACGCGGGCGCCGATCGAGGGGGTGAACCATTTTCCGACATGGATGTCCAGTGCCGGGGCCATGCGTTTGCCGAATTTGCCGTAGGAGTCGTGTTCGCCGAAATAGATATTTACACCGCCGGCGACGCCGACGAAGATGTTGTCGAAAAAGCGGTTCGTTTCATAGGGGCCGCGCACGATGCGGTTCTGCGCATCGCGATTGCCGTTTTCCTGTGCCGTGGCTGTAAGGCTGACGATGATAAAGAGGGCAATAAGATAGAGGCGTTTCATGTTTGAATGTTTTAGTGATTAGAAATTTCCCGGTATCTATGGTCTCGTTGCGAGTCCGTTATTCGTGTTATCTGCCGTGTCCGGTACATGTGGCAGGCTACGGCTACCGCCAATGCCGGGGCGGCGATTGCCGGTAGCGACAGGATGAAAATGGTCGGTGGTTGTTTGTTTTTCCATGAATGTGTTTTTGTTCGCTGACGTGAGGGGGCTAAAGCGAGCCTGTTCCTGTCTCCCCTGTGACCCGGGGCGTTGCCTGCGGCAACCGGAACCGGCTTTGCCTGAACAGGGCGGGTGATTCCAATTCTTCTATGTATATCTTTGATAGATAGGTTTGAATGAGGTTGTCGTACTCCTTGCACACTTTCTGGAGGGGCTGCATCGTGCGTGTATTTTCGTATGTCCAGAACGTGTGCGAGACTTCATGCATGCCACCGTCCAGCCTGCGGATCAGGTCGTGCAGCGTCGGGCGGTGGTTCGGGTTCCATTGGTAGAAGGTTCTTCCCGACTGGAATACGCAAATCAGGTAGTCCGTCTTGGCCGCAAGTTCCCGTAAAGTACGGCGGTACATATAGGTGTCCGCATCGGGGCCCACACATGCAGCCTGCAATTCGCGGCCTTTCATCAGGGGAGTCCCTGCTTCCGACGCCTTGTGCAGTACGAGCAGTATCTTTACCGCCCACAGGATTCTTGCGGAAAACATCGAATGTAAATTATTAGTAACCAGTGATTTGTATGTATTTTTCGTGACCCATTATTACCAATAATGGGTCTCCTTTGGCGTATGTGCTTGGTTACCAGTCGGTAAATACGCTGTTTGGACACTTTCCCGAAGGCATGGCGGGGGCTGTCAGGACATTTTCGGTCTGTCCGGAATAAAAATAAAAATAAAACGATACAAGATTCTTGTTTACAGTATCTTACGCTGAGATATGCGTTTTTTCCTCCTGAAAAATTTGGTTATGAATATAATTAATTCTATTTTTGCAGGTGAATTGAAACGTCTATAATACAACTTATTACGATTTCGTGACCCATTATTGGTAATAATGGGTCTTGATTTTTTTTATTGCCTGTTTCCTTTCGTCCTAACCAAAAAATCCGGATATTATACGAAACCGTCTTTTACTGCAAGTCGATGATTTTTCGATTGGCTTTGTCGATGATGTTGTGGTCGAGTTGTGCGAGATAGATGCGCGTCGTCCGTTCGGACGTGTGTCCCATCCCGGCGCTGATCACCGTGAGCGGTGTGCCGCAATCACGGGCCAGAGTTGCCCATGAGTGTCGTGCGACATAGAATGTCAGCGGTTCCGGGATATTGAGCAGGACTCCGATTTTTCGGATAAATTTATTCAGCTCGCGCTGCTGCTGGCGGTAATTGTCATAGCTGTCGTCTTTTGCCAGTATGGGGAGTATATAAGGCGAAGCATTGCTGTAACGGTCGATAATGTGCTGCAATTGCGGCTCGATACGCATCGAGAGCATCTGCCCCGTTTTATGGCGTGCATAGGTCAATACGCCGTCATGGATGTCGCTGCTGCGCAGATATACCATATCTACGAACGACATGCCGCGGGTGAAGAAACTGAACATGAAGATGTCGCGTGCGAGGGAGTACTTGGGATGCAGCGCCGAGAAGTCGGCCGTGCATATCCGTTTGATGGTTTCGCGTGACAGCGCCCGTTTGCGCGTTACGGTCTGCCTGACGGTCAGATGGGTGAAGGGATTGGGAAATGAGGCCGGTATGAGCCGTTTTTTTACGGATCGGTTGTAGACTGCCCTCAGGTTGCGCAGGTGGAACGTCACCGTGTTGGTTGTCACGCCCCGTGCCCTGAGCCAGCGTTCGTAACGCTCTGCCCAGCGGGCCGAGAGGTGTTGCGACGTCAGGTGCTGGCCGTCGAGGAAACTCAGCAGCAGCCTGTATGACGACCGGTAGTTCGCAGCCGAGCCTTTGCGCCCGGCTTTCTCGTAGTCGGAGATGTGTTTCGAGAAACACGACATGAAGTCGAATTCATAATTACGGGTGCGTGTCATCCTGGCCGGGTATGGCCCGACAACCGGATGCCGCCCCGTAAAGGCGGAATCTGGCGAATACATAATCAAGTAAATTTAATAAGAAGAGTTGGTCACTGGGTGCAAAGATACAAAATTATAGCCAATTATCCGCATTTATGTCGATGATATTGTGTGCTTTAGTGGCCTTTGAAGCGTATTTGCAGGGACTGTCATTTATATATAATATACTGATAATGCAATATTTAATGCCCGGATTTGCCTCCGGATCCACCTCCTGTTTTATTTATCTGAAATTTAGCGGACTAAATGAAATATTCACCCCGGAAACCGGTTTCCGTCGCGGTCATGTCCGGCACGGTAACGGTTTATGATGATTATTCGCTTTCGGCCTCCCCTCCCCGCTTCCTGCCGGATACGAAAAAGCCGCTCCCCTGTCAGGAGCGGCCATGGAGGAGGTATGGGGGCTGCTGCCGTCAGCCGCACATATAGACGCATCCGTAAATCAGCCCTGCGGCGAGTGCGCCCAGTACGGGCCCCGTTACGGGTACCCAGCTGTAACCCCACCCGCTCGTGCCCTTCCCCCTGATGGGCAGGATGCTGTGGGCCACACGCGGAGGCAGGTCGCGCGCCGGGTTGATGGCATAGCCCGTCGTGCCGCCCAGCGACATGCCGATGGCCATGATGAGCATCGTCACGGGCAGGCTTCCGAGGCTTCCCATCCCGATTTCAGGGGTGTTCTGTTCGTTGCCGATGGCCAGGATCACGAACACCAGCAGGAACGTGCCGAGGAATTCGCAGAAGAGGTTGCGCGGCTTGTCCATGATCGCGGGCATGGTGCAGAATACGCCGAGCTTGGTCGCCGGGTCGTCCGTGGCGTCGAAGTGGTCTTTGTAATAGACATAGACCAGTACGGCCCCGCAGAAGCCGCCCAGCAGCTGTGCCGCGATGTACCCGGGCACGAACGCCCACGGGAACGACCCCGCCACGGCCAGCCCGACCGAGACCGCGGGGTTGAGATGTGCCCCCGAATAGGGGCCCGCGATCAGCACGCCGCACATCACGGCCAGGCCCCACGCGATTGTGATTACGGCCCATCCGCCGTTAAAACCTTTCGATTGTTTCAGTACCGTCGATGCGACGACCCCGTCGCCCAGCAGTACGAGCACCAGTGTCCCGATGAATTCGAACAGGCACTTGGTAAACAGTGTGATTTCCATAATCCCGGTATTTTAGTCTTTGCTGTTGCGCAGTACCCTGCGTACGGCGTCTTCCCACCCTGCGACGGCCTTCCCGATCTGCGAGCGGTCGGCCGTGGGTTCGAATACGTGCTCCGCCTGCCATTGCTGCCGGATTTCGTCGATGCTTCCCCAGTAGCCTACGGCCAGTCCGGCCAGGTAAGCCGCACCCAGCGCCGTGGTTTCCGTCACGCCCGGGCGTATGACGCGCGTGTCCAGCAGGTCGGACTGGAACTGCATCAGCAGGTTGTTGCGCGCCGCGCCGCCGTCGACCTTCAGCTCCCGGAGCGTGATGCCCGAGTCGCGCTGCATGGCGCCCACGATGTCCAGCGTCTGGTAGGCGATCCCCTCCAGCGCCGCGCGGGCGATATGCGCGGCCGTCGTGCCGCGGCTGATGCCGCTGATGGCTCCCCGGGCATACTGATCCCAGTACGGGGCTGCCAGCCCCGTGAGCGCCGGCACGAAATAGACGCCGTTGGTGTCGGGTACCGAAGCGGCCAGGGCTTCGACTTCGGACGACGAGCGGATGATCCCCAGCCCGTCGCGCAGCCACTGCACGACCGACCCGCCGACGAAGATGCTCCCTTCGAGCGCGTAGTCGACCTTGTCGCCGATCTTCCATGCGATGGTCGTCAGCAGGTTGTTCGACGATGTGATGGGCTTTTCCCCGCTGTTCATCAGCAGGAAGCACCCCGTGCCGTAGGTGTTTTTCACCGACCCGGGCTCGACGCACATCTGCCCGAACAGCGCTGCCTGCTGGTCGCCCGCGATGCCCGCGATGGGTACCTTGTGGGCGAAGATCGTGGTCTTCGTCGCGCCGTATACCTCGCTCGACGACTTCACCTGGGGCATCATCGAAGCGGGGATGCCGAACAGCCTCAGCAGCTCCTCGTCCCATTGCAGCGTATGGATGTTGAAGAGCATCGTGCGCGAGGCGTTGCTCACGTCCGTCACGTGCACCTCGCCGCGCGTGAGGCGCCAGATGAGCCACGAGTCGACCGTGCCGAACATCAGTTTGCCCTTCTCGGCCCGCTCTCTCGCCCCCGCCACGTTGTCCAGAATCCATTTGATCTTCGTGGCGCTGAAATAGGCGTCGACGATCAACCCCGTCCTTTCGCGGATGAATTCGGTCTGCCCCTCGGCCTTCAGCCGGTCACAGTACTCCGAGGTGCGGCGATCCTGCCAGACGATGGCGTTGTAGACCGGCTCTTCGGTCTCCGAATCCCACACGATCGTGGTCTCCCGCTGGTTGGTGATGCCGATGCCCGCGATGTTCAGGCCGTTGATGTCGATGGCCGCGATCGCCTCGGCGATCACCGAAGCCTGCGACGACCATATCTCGTGCGGGTTGTGTTCCACCCATCCCGGCTTGGGGAATATCTGCGTGAATTCCCGCTGTGCCATCGAGCATATCTGCCCTTTCCGGTCGAATACGATCGCACGGGAACTGCTCGTCCCCTGATCCAATGACAAAATGTACTGTTCCATATATTCGAGTTGTTATAGATGCGTCGTTGCCGCTTTTGTCCGCATTCCGTTCCCGTGCCGGGGACTACCCTGCGGCGGCCTTTACAAATCTATAAAAAATATCCGGGATTCGAAACGAAAGCGACAAGTTTTTTTTCGAAACCTTCCGTGGGGCGTTCCCTATCCTCCTCTCCAATCCGCCTTCTTCTGTCGCTTTTCCCGTACGCTTTCTCGTGTCGCCTTGCCGCCCTCTCCCGTCCGCCGTGTACCTATATCATATATAATCCCCGCAAAACCCGGTGGGAATTCCGTGGCGTTGCGGGAGGGCTCCCGGCCGGGGCGCTTGCTGGGCTATCCCTTCCGCAGCAGATGCTTCGACAGAAATTTGCGCACCGGTTCGTCGTACAGCCTCAGGCACAGCCATGCCAGGATTACCGAACCGAAGAAAAGCGCCAGGGCATCGGGCAGCGACTCCCGGAACGTGAGGTCGCCGTTCTTGACCCAGGCGTAGTAGAGGTATATGAAGGGATAGTGCACCATGTAGAGGGGATAGGATATGTCCCCCAGGAATTTGCACACTCGGGCGGTGACTTTGTCGGTGGTCTTGCCCGACGCCCCGAGAAAAACCAGCAGGGGGAAGGCGACGACGGCGCAGAACGTATCGTACAGTCCGTTCATCCACAAATTTTCATTGCCACCGATGCGCGGAACCGACAGCAGGGCGACGACGCACAGGCTGCATATCCAGAAGGCGCCCCGGATATGCACGGGTTTGAATACGCGCGAGAGCAGCAGGCCGGCCGAGAACGCGAACATCAGGCGCAACGAACCGCCGATCATATTTTCTTCGGT
>OGXO01001544.1_pt1 | contig 12544 bp, 11 predicted proteins | sample 1576321 | NCBI WGS metagenome assembly OGXO01 (sample SAMEA3541568, study PRJEB24748) | human gut metagenome | biome: human gut; feature: human-associated habitat; material: faeces | place: China | collected 2012 | reverse complement strand
GTCGGACAGGGGAAGTCGTTCCCGTGTCCGACACGGACGGGCGAGGCTCGGTGGACAAAAGGCGGGGGGTTCGAAGGGGACGGCGCAGCCGCCCCCTCGCAAGCTGACGGAGTAGGGCAAATTGCGAGAATCGCAATTTGTACGTACGAAGTCAATGCTTGCTCTTTTCCCCTTTGCGCAGAGACGTTGCGAGATTAGCCGAAAACGGCATTTCGGATTGTCCGCCGCAGGCGGGCGTTTCGGATAGCGGCAAAGGAGGTGTTCCGCATGGCGGAAACGTATGAAAAAAGAAGCGGGAAGGCGACGCGCCAGAAGTACGTGAAAGACCGCCGTGACAAGGTGGTTCAGGTGCGTATGAGCGACGCGGAGCTTTCCCTGCTGGACGAGCAGCGCGGGACGCGCTCGCGTTCCAATTTTCTTCGCGGCGCGCTGTACGCGAGTCGGTACGCGCCGCCCAGCCGCGAGGTGGTTCTGGACGTCCCGGCCCTGGACCGTGTCCGTGTCGAGCTGAACCGCATCGGCGTCAACATGAATCAGATTGCACGCGCGCGCAACCGGCGCTTGAGCGGCATGGGAATGCTCGACGCGACGCGTGAGGAAATGAGGACGAAGGACGAGGCGGAAGCGTTCCGCGATTTCCGCGATTCGGTGGACAGGCTCCGGGCGCAAGTCGATGGACTGCGTGCGGATTTGCGGGCGTACGTGGAGACGGGAGGTGATGTCTGATGTCAACGACGCATGTGCAGTCGCTTCCGAACGTGCGCGGGCGCATGTCGTACACCGAGTTCGGCGAGGGAAAGCGCAGACGCGCTCATCTGGAAAACGGCACGGACCGCATCGCCGCGCAGATGGGTGACGCCGCCTCGAGAGGGGACTTCATCGTCTACTGCGAGGGGCAGAAGCATCGCCACCCGAACGCGGTCAACGAGGGCTACGAGCTACGCATCTCATGGGCGACCGACGAGCTTGACCCAAGCAAGGCCGACGACATCCAGCGCGGCATGGAGTACGCGTACACGCTGTGCCACGAGCTTGCCCCCGACTCCATGTGCTGGGTCACCATGCACGTGGACGGCGAGGGAGGCTGCGTGCACGCGCACGCGACCATTGCGAACCACGACGCCCACACCGGTCAGGTCATCAACAAGGGGGACACGAGCCTCTACGCTCCGCGTGTGAAGGCGGTCAATGATGAGCTGAGCCGTGAGAATGGTTTCTCGGTGCTCGGGGCGGACAAGGAGATGTCCCTCTGGGAACAGAAGCGCGAGACGTTCCAGCCGGATTCCTTCGACAGAAGGCTCGGCGACAAGGTGGCGGATGCCCGCGACCGCTCCGGCACGCTGGACGAGTTCAGGCGCAATCTTGGGCTGAGCGGCGTGACGCTGAAGGAGACCGCGAAGACCGACAGGAAGACCGGCGAGGTCACGACGGGATGGTCCTACAAGGCCGTGGACGAGTGGGGACCGAATCGCCGCACCCGCAAGCGCCGCGCCTCCAACCTCGCCGACGACCTGACCCGCGAGGGCATCGAGGCGTACTTCGAGGCGAAGCAGCGCGAGCTTGAGGCACCGGAACAGGACGCCCCGGCACCGGAAGTCACGCCCGACGTGCCCGAGACGGCGCAGCCGGCAGCACAGCCCCCTGCGGATTCCGCTCTCGACGTGTACGGTCTCGACCGGGCGTACGTGTCGGAGATGGCGTCCGACCTTCAGAGGGTGCATATCCACCGCTCACGCGATAAGGACAAGCCCTTCATGGACGAGCGCTACGAGGCGCTCGTGGAGGCGCGCAACCACCCGGACGAGCAGCTGGCGAGGCTGCGTGAGGACGTGGACGCCGCAAGGCGCGAGTTCCATGCCTCCAAGGAGGCGCTCGACACCCTGCAAAGCCCGTGTCCGGGGCTTCTGGCCGGCATGCACGTGTTCGCCAAGGCGGGGCGCGACGCCCGTGACCCCGTGTCCCGCATGATGGCCGACATGACCGCCATGATGCTGCACATGTTGATTCAGGAGGCGCTCGCGGAGGAGCGCCGCAGGCAGCGCGAGGAGGCGGAGAGGCGCGTCTACGAGTCCCGCAAGGACATGTGGGACGCCGAGAAGCGCCTCAAGGCGGCGGAAAAGGCGCTGTCCAACGAGGACGAGCGCGAGTCCAAGGCGCATGCCGAGACCATGCGGGCGCGCTATGCCAGGGCGCGAAGTGTCAGCCCAAGCACGCCGAGGTCGGCGGACAAGGGCAAGCAGTTCGGCGAGTAACCGAAAAGATAAGGGAGCAGCGTCAAGCTGCTCCCTTTTTCAATGGATTTCAGGTGCCGGCACGTAGTCCCAGCTGGTCCCGAAGTGGGTGATTCCCCACACGTACAGGTCAAGCTCCTCGTCGTAGAACACCGGCTCGCCCGTGTGCTCCATGACAAACGACGGGTCCTGTATGATGTACCACTGGAAAATCTCCTCCCACGGTGCCCAGTCCCCGCTCACAAGCTCAAGCGGGCGTTTTGCCATCTCGTTTGCGAGCACCATGTTCCCGCACGTCTCGGCGAGGTCGGCGTAGGTCTTGATGCCGTAGTCACTCATCGCCCTTCCCCTCCGCTTCCCGCTCCTCGGTTCGCTTGAGGCATTCCGCCACGCAGTAGCGCATGGTGCGCAGGGTCTCGCAGTCGATGCTCTCCGCGAGGATGTCCCCGTCGAGGACGACCTCGCCCAGAGCGTTCACGAACCGCCACTCCATCACGTTGTCGATGCGCTTGAGCACGTCCTTCAGGGTGCTGCCGTCGCGCATGGGGGCGTTGCCGTCCACCTTCGCCATGCGCTCAAGCTCCTTGGCCTTCGCCGAGCAGATGCGGGCGGTGCGCCTGAGCACCTGCGCCCTCCACATGGCCTCCTCCTGGGGGCTGTTGGGTTCAAGACGCTCCTTGTCCATCGTGTACCTCCTTATCTCCGTTTCAGAGGCACCCGACGCCGCAGGCGTCTTTCACGCATGCCCATCCAAAGCCCAGCGAAAGACCTTCGAAAGACCTCCGCAGGGGCTCTGTTCGGGCAGGGGCGCGAAATGGGCTCAGCACAGCCCAGTGAAAGACCTTCGCAGGGGCTTTGTCCGGACAGGGGCGCGAAAAGGTCTCAGAACAGCCCACCGAAAGACCTCGAAAAGCCCTTCAAAGGTCGGTGCGCTGTTGCTGATCCTATTTCGCGGTATTCCGGAGCATCTGGGCAAAAAAACAAGGGGAGCACCCGTTATACGGATACTCCCCTTGTTCGGGAAACGGACACCTGCACGCGACCTGAAGGGAGCGCGCGGGTCTGTGAGGGCTATGCCCGAACACAGCACGTGCCGTGATGGTACTCGTTACTGATGAGCACCACACGAACTGCAATACACGTAGTCCACGTAGGTTTCGGTCGTGTAGGAACCATGGTCTTCCTTGTGAGAACCAGTCTGAACCTGTTGGGTCTCGTAGACGGGCTTTGTTTGATAACCGCAATCCTTGCCAGCCATAGCCAGCTCCCTGCCGTGAGCCTTGGCGGCGTTGATATCGGTAGTGGAATAGCCGTCGGAGAAGATGTAGGTGTTGCCTACGACAACCTGCTGAGTGCCGTAGTCGGGTACGTCGACCCAATTGCTCACCCAGACCTGACGGGTAGCCGTGTGGTTCACCCAAGTGTGCGTATGGGCAGGCTTGGAAGGCTGGCTGGACTGAGAAGGCTTGCTGGAAGCAGAACCCGCGTTCGAAGAACCGTTGTTGGAAGACTGAGAACCAGCGTTGTTGTCAGTCTTGGCGTTGTCGGCCTTGGCAGACGGGGTCGTCTGTGCGGGCTTGTCGTTGACATCGACTTCCTTGTCGGCGTCAGTTGCCTCCTGCTTGGTCTTGTCGCTCGCGTTCGGGTTCTTGGCGACGTTGCCGTCGAGCTTGTCGAGGATGCCCGTGCCCGCATTGCCCTTCAGGGTCTCGTCGCCCTTCTTGATGGCGTCCTTGGTCTTGTCGACGATGTCCGCGAGCATGTCGTCGGTGACCTTGTCGGCGGGAATCTGCGCCATGGGGCAGTTGACGGCAGGTGCGGTCTTCGCGTCGGCGTCGACGGTGATGTCGACGGGGGCGCCCGTGTCGTAGATGTCGAATGCGGAACCGTCGGAGTTCACGGGGCTGACGAAGCTCACGGTGTAGTCGCCCTCGGCGAGTTCGACCGTGGAAGTGCCCTTGTTGCCCTCGGCATCGGGGGTCACCGCGTGGTAGAAGTCCACATCGTTGCCCTCGATATGGGCGATGGCGGGCGTGGAGTTCTCGTCCCAGCCGTGGTCGGCCGTGACGTTGAGGGTCACATCGACGGTCTTTTGTTCGTCGGTAGCGGCCTTGTCTTGCTGCGTGAAAGCACCTGATGCTGCGGCAATCGACACGGCTATGACGGCAACGACTACGATTACGATGGCCGCTGTATGTGGCTTGTGGCTTTTAACCCATTCGATTGCCTTTTCCATTTAGTCCACCTCTATCCCTTTTGTGTCAGGGGTGTCTAACACGAAGCCGGCGTGGTTTTCGTTGACTGTTGTGGCAAGCCCGCTGAAGCCGGCGAACGTCATGTCGTAGACGGTCTGCTTATTGACAGGTGAAAAAAGCTCGATGCGCTCGTTGCGAATTGCCTTCCCGGCTTCGATATAGCTTACGTTTATACCCCAATTGAGTACATCGGCGGGGGTTTGCTCTTCGTAGTCTGACTCCCCAATGTGGCCTAACTGCGCTTTGTAGAAGGAATACGAAGGGGCGTCGAAGGATATCTTCTCGCTCTGCGTGCTGTTTCCGGTGCCGTCTGTCTCAATGCGAAGCGTGTACGGCTGAGCCTTCGGTTCCTGATACGTAGCCGACTTAGTTGCGGCCTGACCGTCTTTCGCCGCGTTCAGTAGAGCTTCCAATTCGGAGAGCGTTTGGTTGTAAATAGACTTCGTCTGTTCTAAATCAGCGTCGGTTAGGTCTGACAGTGCGCTTCCGCCAAGCCAGGACGTGTACGTGCCGCTGTCGTACTCATCTTTCAGAGCATCGTAGGCGCTTTGAATGTGCTCAATAGCCGGAGCTGTACTGTCGAGGGCGTCCTTACGTTCTGTGTCGAACACCTTCTTGTCTTGCTCCTTTGCCATCTCAACGATTTCATCGTCAGACTTACCGTTCAAGTCTGCGAATGTCGCTCCATCGCATTGGTATGCGGTGACGTTGCCCTTTCCGTCAAAGACAAGAATGCGGTCAATTTCTCCGTCTTTCTCTATTGCGTCATTCTTGTTGTACTGCACCCATACGCTTTTCTGCCCGAAAGCCTGAGATACAGCAAGCGGCTCACTCGCACTCTTCACATCGTTTGTACCTCCACAGCCTGCGAGTGTGAGTGTGAGCAGGCATGCAGTGGCTACCGCAGCTGCGGTAAGTCTTCTCTTCTTCATCCTATGTACCTCCAAATGATTAAGATTTTTAGCCTCACCCGCCGCATCGAAGCGGATGCGGGTCTAATGATATGTCGGGGCCAGAAGAATATGAAGTGTATAGGCTGAAAAAGGCCTATACAGATTATTAAACTATACACACATTCTCCATACGATTCAAAAGTAGATGAATTGTATGGGCGGTTAGAGGATGAAATACTACGAAATAGGACAGCGCATACGCCGCTATCGCAAGGCATGCGGTCTGTCGCAGGAGGCTCTTGCCGAGAAGGTGGGCATTTCTGCAACGCATATGAGCCACATCGAGACCGGGAACACCAAGCTGAGCCTTCCGGTTCTCGTAAACATTGCGGAGGCTCTTTCGGTGCAGACGGATGCTCTGCTTTACGACACCCCACGATTTTCCAAGACGGTTGCGTCGGAACACATACAGAATCTGCTTGATTCATGCACGACGGAACAGCTCTATGTGATTATTGATACGCTCGAAGCTCTCAAGGTTTCACTGGACAAGCACGTGGGTGATTGAATTGATTTACGGCCTCGACTTGTGAAAGCCCGGTACGAATAGGTGCCTGGCTTTTTTCGTGCGCCCATAGGTCGCTATTATTGCCTATATACACCCACAGGCTATTGACAAAATACACGTTTGGGCGCATAATATATACATAAATGGAGGTGATTTCAATGGATGAGAACACAGGCAGCATGACTCCAGCCGAGGAGCTTAAACACATGCGCGAGCTGTACGGTATGAAGCGCTCCGAGTTTTGCGAGCATTTTGGAATCCCTCTACGCTCGCTGCAACATTGGGAGATTGGAGACCGCAAGCCGGCTCCGTTTCTGATTTTCCTTATTCGCAAGGTGCACGACCTCGAACAGGAGAATAAATACTTGCAAGAGTGCATCGACACGCTCGACCGTCAAAACGATGAGCTGAAAGCACTTATTAAGTCTCAGGCAAATACACAGTAATAACCGAGGTGGATTTTCATGAGTACAAATAAAGAATTACGCGAGGGGGTGGCCGACAAGGCAAAAACCTGCTTCCTGTATGTTCGCGTCTCCACGAAGATGCAGGTGGAGAATGGGGAATCAATCGAGGCGCAGCTGTACGACCTGCGCGACTATGCAAAGCGAAATAACCTCCGCATCTTGCACGAATATATTGACGATGGATATTCAGGTAAGAACATCACCGGGCGTCCCCACTTCCAAGAGATGATGGAAGAGATAAAATCCGGTGTTCGCGTGAACTATGTTCTTGTGTTCAAGCTGAGCCGTTTCGGGCGTAACGCAGCAGACGCACTTTCGTCGCTTCAGCTTATGCAGGATTACGGAACAAACCTCGTCTGCGTCAAGGATGGCATCAACAGCGAAGCCCAGATGGGCAAGATGATGATTGCGTTCATGTCGGCGTTCGCAGAAATGGAGCGTGAAAACATCCTTGTTCAGACGATGGCTGGGCGCGAGCAGAAGGCCCGCGAGGGAAAGTGGAATGGCGGACAAGCCCCCTATGGCTATAAGCTCGTCAAAGACGAAAAGGGCAAGGGGCATCTGGAAATCGACGAAGACGAGGCGGAAATCGTTCGCATAATATTCCACGAGTACACCAAGAAGGGCAAGGGCGTTATGGCGCTCGCATCTTGGCTTAATGCGCAGGGATACCGTAAGAATGTCCGTGGGAACGGCAAGTACGAGCACTTTGTCCCGACGTTTCTAAAGAACGTACTGTGCAACCCCGTATATGTTGGAAAAATCGCTTACGGACGTCGCAGGACGACACCCGTCAAGGGCAAGCGCAACGAATACCGCATGATTAAGCAGTCCGATTATGACGTGTACGATGGAGAGCACGAGGCCATCATTGACGAGGCTACATGGAACGCAGCGCAGGAGCGCATGGCCGAGGAGTCCCATCCGTTCCCAGAAGCAAAGACTGGCGAGCACGTGCATCTTCTCACGGGAATGCTCATCTGCCCGGTATGCGGGCGCAAGATGATTGCCAACGTCTCACACGGAAAGCGAAAGAAGGACGGGACTGTAGGCAAGTCCACCTACGCGTACGCCTGCAAGTACAGCAAGAAACAGTTCGGGCCAAGCTGCACGTTTACCCGCCAGTTCAAGCAAGAGTACATCGACAGAGAAGTAATCGAGGTCATAGCACGTGCCGCCTACTCCGATATATTCGAAGAGCGTGTGCGCGACGAGCTTGATGCCGCTGTGGATATTGAAAAGCTGGAAGCGGACGTGGAACGCATAGGCAAGGCACTGGACAACAACAAGGCTGCAAGGCGTATGCTGTCCCGCAAGCTCGATTCCTTGGACGTCTCCGACCGTAGCTATGAGCGGAAGTACGAGGATATGCAGGCACGACTCGATAAGCTCTATGATGAGTGCGCAGACATCGAGACAGCGTTCGACAACGCAGAGTCGAAGCTGGAGAGTGCCAAGGAGAAGCAAGTGACGACTGCTCGCATATACGAGATGCTTGACGAGTTTCGTGAACATTTCGACGAGTATGACCCTGTGCGTAAGAAGGAGATTCTGCGGCAGGTAGTGGATAGTGTTGAGATAAATCCTGATGCAAACCCGAAGAAGGGTGACACGATTGTGACACGTGTGCGCTTCAGGTGCCCCGTATCCTTTTATCCTACGTTGCCCGAAGGGGCTTATGATGCACTAGGCATCAAGGAGTTCAACCGCTTGGAAACGACAGAATATGTCTCCGAGAATAATTCTCGGGTTGACGAAGATACCGTTGAGACCGTCGCGGTCCTCGAGCGCCGCTAATCCACCGGCACAAGAAAGGGGGCGGCCCGTCTGGACTGCCCCCTTCGCTTGGTTTATGAACTCCGCTACATCCCCTTGCGCAGGTCACATACGCCGGCTGCCGCCATCTCGCGCAGCAGCGTCTCGCGGTCGCGCGTCACGATCAAATCCAGCGGGAAGTGAATCTCGTCGAGCATCTTGCGCGCGTGATCGAGCTTGCCAATGGCCATGCCAATGTGGGCATCGGTCGACACGCCAATACCCACGCCCAGCTCGGCGCAGCGCTCGGCGATCTTGCGGCATACGGCCCAATGCTCAGTGTCGACACCGTGTTCAAGACTATGGTTATTGATCTCGATAATCTTGTGCTTGGCCTTGGCCGCCAGCAGCACCTCATCGATATCGAACGGCACGCCCGAACGACCCGCATGCCCCAGCATGAACACCTTGGGGTGCTCCAGGGCATTGATGTACATCTGGGTCGTTTGGGCGAGCGTCGCGCCTTCGGCAAACTGCGGGTTATGCACGCTTGCCACCAAATAATCCAAATTACGCGTCACCAAATCGAACAGCGAATGCTCACGACTATACGAATCGCCGGCGATATCGAGCGAAACGGGAATGTCTTCGCCAAACAAGCTGCCGTCCAGCGAAACGATATCAGCCTCGGCACCACGCAGCACCAGCACGCCGCTCCAAATGCGCGGCCAGATATCCTGGTTAATAAAGAATTGGAAACTGCGCAGGTCATTGGGACAAGGCGTAACCATCGAGCTTAAATGATCGGCGGAACCGAGCACCTGAAGGCCGCGCTCCGCCGCCCAATAGATGTTCTCCTCGATGGTTGAGTACGCATGCGCAGAGAACATCGTATGAGTATGAATATCACAAGAAAGAAGGTAGGGCATCGGGTCTCCTTGTCCAGTATGGCCGTCGCGTATATTCATTGTACGCATAGCTTTCGGCAGTCGTAAAACTGCTTCATCCCAATCACACAACGGCATAGACAACGGGGTCTGGCTTAAAACCAAACCCCGTTTCACGTAAAACATTGTAAGCAGAGCGCTTTACTTTCGACGATATTCGTCGGCCAGCTGCTTCCAGGCAGGCAGCGAGTTGACGATTGTCTCATAGCTCACGCAGTAGCCCAGGCGGAACCAGCCCGGCATGCCAAAGCTATCCGAAGGCACCGCGAGCAGCTCATACTTCTTCGCGCGCTCACAGAACGCATTCGCATCGGGCTCCAGTGCCTTCACCCACAGGTAGAATGCACCATCCGGCTCAGCATAGGTGTAGCCGTACTCCGCTAGTGCGTCGGTAAGCGCGGTGCGGTTGCGAGCATAGGCCTCGACATCACTCGGCTCATCGATGCAATCGATGATCACGCGCTGGAAGAGCGCCGGTGCACACACGAAGCCCAGCGTACGGGCGGCACCGGCAACGGCGGGCATTAGACGAGCTGCCTGAGGATTCGTATTGGGAACCAGGATCCACCCGACGCGCTCGCCCGGTAGCGAAAGCGACTTGGAATACGAGTAGCACACGATGGTGTGCTCGTAGATCGAAGGCACCCAAGGCACCTCGGCGCCATAGACAATCTCGCGATACGGCTCATCAGAGATGAGCATAATCGGATTCTCGGGATCGCGCTGAGCGTTGGCCTCGCGCAGAACATTGGCCAGTCGCGTCAGCGTGTCGCGTGTATATACGGCACCGGTCGGGTTGTTGGGCGAGTCGATGATGACGGCAGCCGTCTTATCAGTAATCGCCTTGAGCACGTTACTCACGCTCAGCTGGAACGTATCTTCATCGGCGAGCGCCTCAACACACGTGCAGCCGGCCTTCTCAATCCACACGCGATACTCCGGGAAGTACGGGGCGATAACAACAACCTCATCGCCCGGGTTCGTAACGGCATTGAGCGTGCAGGTGAGCGAAGCCGCGGCACCCACCGTCATAAAGACGTCCTTGCCCTCATAGCTCGTGCCAAAGCGACGGTTGAGCGAGTCGGCGACGGCCGCTCGACATTGCGGCAGACCCGGCGCAGGCGTGTATCCATGCAGCTGGTCGCTCGGCAGCTCCAATGCCTTCTTAATGGACTCAGCAACAGCAGCGGGCGCCGGAACACTCGGGTTGCCCAGCGAAAAATCGAATACGTTCTCCGCACCGATCTGTGCCTTCCGCTCAAGGCCATAGCTAAAGATCTCACGGATGATGGAGCTTTCCGCACCGCGAGCATACATAGTTTCGTTGATCATCTGTTCCCCTTTCGCATAGGCGCTATTGTACGCTTTAGCTGAGCAAAGTGCCGCAGCAATATTGATTGGGGACAGACTTAAATGCGTGAAAACGCTCATTTAAGTCTGTCCCCAATCAACATATCGCTCAAAAGAAAAAGCCTCCACAGGTTTCCCCGCAGAGGCTTTCGCTACAAGAACTATTTGTCGGCGTCGGTGTTGCCGTCAGCGTTGACAGCATTGCCATCACCGGCATCATCGGATGCGGCTTCGGCATCCTCCTGCATGGCCGCCTGCGCAAAGGCCGCAGCATCAGCCGCCAGCTCCTCCTCGCTCATGCGAGGCGAGCGCTTCTTGGTCGGCATGCCGGCCGCCTTGGCGTTGCGCTCCTCCTTGGCCGCCAGGATATCGCCCTCGCGCTCAAGGTAAGCATCCCACTCGTTGTCGAGCAGGGCGTTCACGGCGTCGCCTTCGACGGTCTCGCGCTCAAGCAGCACCTTCGCCATCAGATCGAGCTGATCGCGACGGGCATCCAAAATCTCGACCGCACGGCGATGGGCTTCGCGCATGATGCGCTGAACCTCGATATCGATGCGGCGCGCCGTCTCCTCGGAGTAATCCTGGTGATCGGCGTAGTCGCGACCCAGGAACACCTGATGTTGCGCCTCGCCAAAGACCTGCGTGCCCAGCTCCTCGCTCATGCCCAAGCGCGTGACCATCTCGCGCGCCATCTTAGTCGCGCGCTCCAGATCGTTGCTCGCGCCCGACGTGATGTCGTCGCACATGAGCTCCTCGGCAACGCGACCGCCCAAGAACACGGCGAGCTCGTCGAGCATCTCGTTCTTGGTCTTGAGGAAGTGATCCTCCTGCGGAAGCTGCAGTGTGTAGCCCAGGGCCTGACCGCGGCTGACGATCGAGATCTTATGAACCGGATCGGAATGCTCCAAGATGTGGCCCACCAGGGCGTGGCCGCTCTCATGGTAGGCAATCGTGGTGCGCTCGGCTTCGGTCATCACGCGACCCTTGCGTTGCGGTCCGGCAATCACGCGCTCCATCGACTCCTCGACCTCGTCCATCGAGATCACAGAACGATGACGGCGAGCGGCCAGCAGCGCAGACTCGTTGAGCAGGTTCGCCAAATCGGCACCAGTAAAGCCAACGGTCATCTGGGCGAGCTTCTCAAACTTAACGTCCTCGTCCATCGGCTTGTTCTCAGCATGCACGCGCAAGATCTGCTCGCGGCCCTTCACGTCCGGACGGTCGACCGTAACCTGACGGTCAAAACGACCGGGGCGCAGCAATGCCGGGTCCAGAATATCGGGGCGGTTGGTCGCGGCGATCAGGATGACCGACTCGCTTTCCTCAAAACCGTCCATCTCGACCAGCAGCTGGTTGAGCGTCTGCTCGCGCTCGTCGTGACCGCCGCCCAGACCGGCTCCGCGCTGACGTCCCACGGCATCGATCTCGTCAATAAAGATGATCGACGGAGCCTGAGACTTGGCCTCCTTAAAGAGGTCACGCACACGGCTGGCGCCGACACCCACGAACATCTCGACAAAGTCGGAACCCGAGATGCTAAAGAACGGCACGCCCGCCTCGCCGGCAACGGCCTTGGCCAGCAACGTTTTACCGGTGCCCGGAGGGCCCACCAGCAACACGCCACGCGGGATCTTGGCGCCCAGCTTGCGATAGCGATCCGGATCGCTTAAAAAGTCACGGATCTCCTCGAGCTCCTCGACTGCCTCGTCCTCGCCGGCAACGTCCTCGAACTTGACCTTGGGACGCGTAGCCTCGTTGGTCTTGGCATTGGTCTTGCCAAACTGCATGTTCCTATTATTGGCGCCCATCATCTGGCGCATAAAGTAGAACATGATGGCGATCAGGGCAATCGTCGGCAGCACACTCATCGCCAAGTCGCCCCAAAAATCGGGGTCGTTGGTGTTGACGATGTACTTGGTGTCGGGGTGCTCCGCCATAAGCTCGGCAAGCGAATCGGAGCCGACATAGGTCGAGGAGAAGCTCTTGAGCTCGCTCGTGTCGCCCTTGTCCTTTTTTGTCTTCCAGTAATGACCCGCCACGCTTCCGTCTTGAACCGTATAGGTCAAATCTTCGACACG
>OGXO01001543.1_pt1 | contig 12550 bp, 8 predicted proteins | sample 1576321 | NCBI WGS metagenome assembly OGXO01 (sample SAMEA3541568, study PRJEB24748) | human gut metagenome | biome: human gut; feature: human-associated habitat; material: faeces | place: China | collected 2012 | reverse complement strand
CTCGTCGTCTGTGGCGTAGCGCGTTCCCATGCCGGTGGACATCACGATCATGCGCCCGTAGGGCAAGTACTCACCATGAAAGAGAATTTCGGTACCCGTCGCCACTACCTCAACCAAAAGAACTGCATGACCGTCATGCTGGAAAACGGAGTAATTCCCATTGTCAACGAGAACGACACAATCTCCGTCAGCGAACTGATGTTCACCGATAACGACGAACTCTCCGGACTGATAGCCTCCATGATGGATGTCCAAGCCCTGATTATCCTGAGCAACATAGACGGCATCTATAACGGATCGCCTGCCGACCCTGCATCGGAAGTCATCCGCGAGATAGAACATGGCAAAGATCTCTCCTCTTACATACAGACATCTAAATCCAGTTTCGGACGTGGCGGCATGCTCACCAAGACCAACATCGCCCGTAAAGTGGCCGATGAGGGCATCACCGTCATCATTGCCAACGGCAAGCGAGACAATATACTTACAGACATCCTGAGAAATGAAGAATTAAGAATGAAGAACGAGGAATTGAAATACACTCGTTTCATCCCCTCTCCCGAACCCGTATCCAGCGTCAAGAAATGGATAGCCCACAGCGAAGGTTTCGCCAAAGGCGAACTGCACATCAACGAATGCGCCACCAAGATATTGGCTTCCGACAAGGCAGTCAGCATCCTCCCCATAGGCATCACCGATGTACGGGGCGGATTTGAGAAAGACGACATTGTGCGCATCATTGACCATACAGGAAATGCAGTGGGTGTGGGCAAAGCCAATTGCAACTCCGAACAAGCGCGTGAAGCCATGGGGAAACATGGCAAGAAACCCGTAGTGCACTACGACTATCTCTATATAGAATAAGCCGAAAGAAAGCGGCACGCTTTGACATCTGCATCCTTCCGGGAAGCATTTCATATACCAACCTGTGATATTCCGCGTACCAACCGTTGGTACAACATATACCAACCATTGGTACCAGGTGTACCAACCTTTGGTATTTCATGTACCAGCCTTTGGTACAGGATGTACCAAAGTGCGGTAGTAAATTGGTACACTTATGCCTGTCTTTTAATGCACTACTTATTAATATTATCACTACATTTGCGAAAGAAACAATTATAAACTTCAAAGAGAAATGAATTTAAGCAAAACTTTTGCCGCCGTACAGTATGCCAGTCGCAAACTATTGGCGCTGAACGACGAAAAGATCAACCAGATACTGCTGGCAGTTGCAGATGCAGCCGAGGAGAGAACCGATTTTATCCTTGCCGAAAACCGGAAAGACTTGAACCGCATGGATACTTCCAATCCGAAGTACGACCGTCTGATGCTCACCCCTGAGCGTCTGAAAGGAATCGCAACCGATATCCGTAAAGTAGCCAAGTTACCCTCACCGGTAGGACGCGTACAAAAACAGGGAGTAATGCCCAACGGATTGAAAATAAAGCGGGTGAGCGTCCCCTTCGGAGTAATCGGCATCATCTACGAAGCACGTCCCAACGTTAGTTTCGACGTGTTCTCGCTCTGCCTGAAAAGCGGCAACGCCTGCATATTGAAAGGCGGAAGCGATGCCGACTGTTCCAACCGCGCCATTATCAGTGTGATACATGATGTGCTGAAACAGTTTGAAACAGACCTGCACATCGTGGAACTGCTCCCTTCCGACCGCGAAGCCACCACCGAATTGCTCCATGCCAACGGTTATGTAGATCTAATCATTCCGCGCGGCAGCAGCAACCTCATCAACTTTGTCCGCCAGAATGCCACCATTCCGGTGATAGAAACCGGCGCCGGCATCTGCCATACATTCTTTGACCGTTACGGAGATGTAGAGATGGGGGCTGCCATTATCAACAACGCCAAGACCCGTCGCGTCAGTGTATGCAATGCATTGGACTGCCTACTCGTAGACGCCGACCGCATGAAAGACCTGCCCGCCCTCTGTGCACCGTTGCAGGAAAACAACGTAATTATCTATGCAGATACGTTTGCATACGCCTCTCTACAAGGACACTATCCGGCCCAATTGCTGAAAGAAGCTACGGAAGAAGACTTCGGTACGGAATTCTTAGACTATAAAATGGCAGTGAAAGTCGTTGAAGGTATAGATAGCGCCATAGCGCACATACAGCAATATGGCTCCAAGCACAGTGAATGTATCGTGACCGAAGACAAAGGCCATGCCGACTGGTTCTGCCGCGAAGTGGATGCGGCCTGCGTCTACGTCAATGCCCCGACTTCCTTTACAGACGGCGCACAGTTCGGATTGGGTGCGGAGATTGGCATCAGCACACAAAAGCTACATGCACGCGGACCAATGGCTTTAGAAGAAATTACCACATATAAATGGATAATTGAAGGAGAAGGACAGATAAGAAATTAGTGATTAATGGTTAACTAATCACTAACCACTAACCGCTAATCGCTAATCATTAACCACTAATCATTAGAAAAGTATGAAGAAGTTTACTTGCGTGCAGGACATCGGTAACCTGAGAACTGCACTTGACGAAGCATTCGAAATCAAAAAAGACCGTTTCAAATATGTAGAGCTGGGACGTAACAAGACATTGATGATGATATTCTTCAACTCAAGTCTGCGCACCCGTCTCAGCACTCAAAAAGCCGCCCTCAATTTGGGCATGAATGTCATTGTATTGGACATCAATCAAGGAGCCTGGAAACTGGAAACAGAGCGCGGCGTCATCATGGACGGTGACAAACCGGAACATCTGCTGGAAGCCATTCCCGTAATGGGTTGTTACTGCGATATTATCGGAGTGCGTTCCTTTGCCCGTTTTGAAAACCGCGAATACGATTACAACGAAGTGATACTGAATCAGTTCATAAAGCACTCCGGTCGTCCGGTATTCTCTATGGAAGCTGCCACACGCCATCCGCTGCAAAGCTTTGCAGACCTCATCACAATTGAGGAATACAAGAAAACGGCGCGTCCCAAAGTCGTAATGACATGGGCTCCGCACCCGCGCCCGTTGCCGCAGGCTGTTCCCAACTCTTTTGCCGAGTGGATGAATGCGACGGACTACGAATTCGTCATTACCCACCCCGAAGGTTATGAACTCGATCCTAAGTTTGTGGGTAATGCCCGCGTGGAATACGACCAGATGAAGGCTTTTGAAGGTGCAGACTTTGTATATGCCAAGAACTGGGCCGCCTACACCGGTGACAACTACGGACAAATCCTGAGCAAAGACCGCGACTGGACCGTAAGCGACCGCCAAATGGCAGTAACCAACAATGCCCATTTCATGCACTGCCTGCCGGTACGCCGCAATATGATTGTAACGGATGATGTGATTGAAAGTCCGCAATCTATCGTAATACCGGAAGCTGCCAACCGGGAGATTTCTGCAACAGTGGTACTGAAACGTCTGATAGAAAGCTTATAAAGACGCACTCATATATGGTATAAAACCTTATTATGCCTTATATTTCATGGGGTTGTATCAAAATGAGATTCAGCTGAATTTCATTTTGATACAACCCCATGAAGTAACAAGCCACAAGAGATTTACCACTTTCCCATCGTTTGCACTCTTTGGTCGCCCATTTCCTGAACCGTCCATTCCCCGTTGACACAGTCGAACAAAACAGAAGCATCTTTCTCTTTACATGAATAGAGTTCTCCGTTTATTTCCGGTTTCTTATCCCCATAGCTGAACACAGCATTGTTCCGGCTGTTACGGATATACAATCTGCCCGGACGTTTAGCATTCAATTCGGCTTCAATAACCCATTCGCCGCATTGGAAAGTATTGCCCTCTCTCATTATCTGCACAGCCTGCCTGCCATCGGCTTCAACCTGAATAATGGTAAGTATACGATTATTCCTGCTCGGCCCGAAACTTGCAGTAAGTGACCAGGGATCGGTAAAGTCCTCACCACGCTGGGCATCAGCATGATTCGGAGGAGCAGCATATTTATCAGTTTGGGTGATAGCAGCTTCCTGTTCACAAAACAATTGGACAACGGAACTAACCCCCTTCTCTTTGTTCACTGTCGTGAGTATGGATGCGGCAGGATTTATATCAAATTTCACAGGACTATGCAGCAACCAGTCCCAACGCACTTTCTCATTTGCCTCCAGTTCGTCATAAATAACGACTTTATTGGGGTGCAACAGGAAAATGTGTCTACGGTACTTCTTCAAAGGAGTCTCACCGAAACCGTTTTCGGGCGTTTGTGTCAGATGATACTTCTCAAAACTTCTTTTCCACAAACGGATATTACTGATGCCACAATATGCTGTTGAAGCGTCCCCCAAAGCATAAGAGATGTTATCCCCATTGAACATACGCACAATGTATCCATAGGCATCGGGTGTAAAAGGCTGACCGATACCGTTTATAAGCATGGTGTTATGGGCACGTGTATTGCGATAGGACAGCAGATTATGCGGATCACAGAAGTTCATATAATGCCCCACTGCATGGAAAACCGCTTCCCCACCATAATGCAGATTGAAAGCATTCTGATTGGAATGGGTATGATTGCCCGAACCGAAAGGACTGGAACGAAAACTCAGGCTGATATTCTTTTTCAAATCCCTCAAATTACTGTTGGCTATCATTTCGCCACAGTCCCTAAACCATACAGCTTTCGGCGCATCCGCCGGAAGTTCACAATTGGCCGGGCGCTGCTTGGCGGATGCGAGACGGTAGAGACGGGTTTCAAACTCGGTATCATAGCGGTTGTTGACAGCAGAATACCAGGCTGCATACGGGTCACCGGTAGTACGGGCCAGGAAATCGGCAAAAGCGCTCCGGATGCGTAAAGGTTTACCATTTCTTTTTTCATGTCCGTCGCCAAAGCCGGCACTCAAAGAGCCGGGCAGCCAAGTATATGCCACCCCTATTCCCCCATTCTTATACCAAGGATGCTGCAGAAAGTCAGTCCCTGTGAGATAACCGAACAAAGTGGGAAGATAGCACAAGCTGACTGCATTTGCGCTGAAATAGTTGGCTCCATTGTGCCATGCACCGTCACGATTAAAACCTGTGCCCGGTCCTCGCGTATTCCAAAGTTCATAGTAATACTCCAAATATTCTTTTGCAGCAGGATATTTGTCATACAGCACCAATGAAGCTTGCAGGAAACGGCGTATTTCAAACTGCCAGATATGTTCATCGAAAAACATATTCTCCTCACGCCCTAAGAGCCGGCCGTTATAATAAAAGCCAAGAACCCCCATTATAATCTTTTCTATCTGCTTATGCTCTTGCTCCGTAAAGCGCTCATAAAAATTCTCATAAGTAGCTGCCAGCAGATAGACCAGCTCTCCTGCCTTGAAATCATTGTCGATAAAGTCCTTAGTCGGTTCTTGCTTAAGAAAGCAACGTACATTCGCCATCATCTTATCTGCATAAACGTCATATTGCAACATTTGATAGGCAGTATTCAGCTTATCAAAATTCTCAGACATGGCAAAGACATGTTTATAAGGCTGCGTATCGGTACTGAAATCCATAGCAAGCGCAGTACGTGCATCATCAACCATCACTTCAAACTCCGGATGAGTACGCACCTTCTTCCGGGCATCCGCCAAGTGTCCGTTCAAAAAGCAATAAATACGCGGATAGTCCTTAGGAAGGTTCTTCAAAAGTACCTCAAACGGAGGTGTTGCAAACTGCGGAGTAGTCTCTTCTACTGTAAAACTATACGTCTCACTCCAGGGCATTTCTTCACCGGCCTTGCTGACCGAACGGAAACGCCAGTACCACACACCTGTATTCAGTACCTTATGGGCATTGAACATGCACCAGGGTACAGGTTTGGAGAGAATATCGTTGTCTCCTTTGAAGTTCTTATCTTGCGAGAGGTTAAACTGCAAATAATCCGACTGCTTCATGCTCAACGGCACCAATAAAGGAGCCGGGTTCAAATATATGATATTATCCTTTTGCGGATAAGGCGATTGTCTCAACGGGTTATTGGCATGCACAGACATCAGTCCCATGCATAATATCCCAATTACAGCAAATATAATCTTCATTTTATCAGGGCATTTAATTAATATACAATTAATACTTATTTTTCATGGTACACAATTTAATGTAATTCTTTGTTTTCATTTAGAATTATTTGGGTAAACAAATGTAGTCAGTTATAAAACAAAGAGCCATTAATATCGTCCATCAATATTGGTAATAAGTATTTTTTGATATTGTTTTTGTCCTGCCGGATTATAATATTGTCCAAAGAAAAAACAACGCTTCAATCGATACCCTTAACGGCTAAGCATCCGGTATCGAGAGTATCAAAACAAGGAACAGCCTATTTCTCTGTTTCCTTCCCTGCTTGTTTCCAGCCGGTGAACCCCTTATCGAGTTCATAAACCGTATATCCCTTTTTGCTTAGGATAGCCGCAGCCTTCTTGCTGCGTTTTCCGCTACGGCAATAAAGAGCTACCGGTGCGTCTTTCCGGAGTGTGGAATCCGCCACAACAGCAAACTGCTCATCCAGCACATTGATATTGATACTGCCGGGGATGTGCTCTTCCGAATACTCGGCAACCGTACGCACATCCAATCGCTGAATTTCGGGATCAGCAATCAATGTCGCAAACTCATCTGCCGAAACAGATGTAAAACCTTCTCCCTTCTGCTGGCAAGAAACGAGGGTGGCAAAAAACAGACAAATGCCTGCAAGAAATGCTTTCATAAGTTTACTCTTTTTAATCAGAATTGAAAATGCAATCAAAGTTATGACTTTTTCGTTTTTAGTACCAAATATCTCGGGAAATATCTGTGCTGCCTCCACTATACAACAAAAAGAGGATACCACTGTGACAGTATCCCCTTTTCTTTTGTTACCTCTGTTACAGAGGCTCACTAACCATTATTATAAACAAATGCACACAATTAGAATTGGAACATCAGACGCGCCTGAAGCACATGGAAGTTCTTGTCGTACTGGAACTTATCGCGATCAAGACGATTGTAAGTATAGCTCAACATTACTTGGGCGAACTTGTTGAAAGAGTAGTTTACGCCTAAAGTTGCCGAGTGCATATTACCGCCGCCAATGCTCAATGAAGTGGCGGGATAGTCTGCCAATACACCGTTAGGATAATATTGATCGCGGCCGGGAACATATTTCTCACCCTCAACGAGATCGTTCAAGCCTGTATAACTATAACGAGCCACCACCTCAAGCGCTCTACCGTTCAGCCCCTTCAACAAAGCATCGGAATTGCTGTATTGATACGGATCGCCGAAGATCTTATAACCGGCTTCAATGTAAGCCCCATGGAAAGAATTGTCACCAAGCGGATTACCTTTCTGCCATGACTCAAGCGAGCCCCAAGAGTCAATAGACCCCAGATTAGCTTCGAACAAAGCCTGGTCATCACGTTTTTTCGTCACATGTTTGTACATGTATTCGCCGCGGGCAAAAAAGTCATCTGTCTTATACAAGAACTCAGCACCCACATCATACACATTTTTTGCCCATGGCAACTTGGCCGATAAGAAATCCTGAGTAGCGTCTACGTAAGTTTCCAATGAAGATCCCATATCCAGTTCGGTTTTCAGGACATTGTTCTCTACTGTGCCGGTAGCAATATTAGCATAACGGAAAGCAGCTCCTAAGTGGAATGTCCTGTCATCATTATTGATAGGACGCCATACCCAACGGCCACCCAATGACATGCCCTGATAGCCTGACGGCTGATCGTTGTATTTGTTTTCGGCAAATACACCCTGATTTGCAAAGAAATGGTCGTTGTAAAAAATATAGCTCAGACCCAACTCACGAGAAGGCGAAAAAGCATTGGCTGCAGCCGAACGGGAGATAAAGTGCAGGCTTCCGCGGCTGGTATTATTTGCCATTGAAACCGGATTGTTGTAATAACCGGCTTTAAAGCGGTGAGTACCTTTTGCACCTTCCAACGAGTATTGCAGGAAAATATTCTTCTGTGAGAATTTACCTTTGGAGAAATCAAAATCTGCATAGAAGTACCAGTCTTCATAACTCATTGAAGTACGGATACGCGCATCAGTAATGGCTGCTCCCGATTTTACCGGAGTGAAGTCCGAATGATAGTATGCACCGTCCATCATGAAACGCGCACCAATCGTGAAGTTCAAGTTTTCCTTACTGTTGCTAACATTAACAACCGGATTATTATCAAAGTCCTGAGCTTGGATTACCGATCCTGACAGTGACAATGCAGCCAATACTGGCATTAAAATATATTTTTTCATATAATATAATCTGTATTAGTGTTAATAAATTAATTAATAACCAAGTCTTTCAAGTGTCTCAACTGCATCCGGAACCGTTTGAGGAGCAGGCGCTTTGCGCAGACCATTGTCAATTAAATATTTCAGACTCATTTCCGAACGGTTAGTGAACAGACCGTCACCATAGATACCATGCAGAACATCGTCATATTGTACAGTATTTCCCCAGTTATATTGTCCGAAATACTTACCCATTTGCGCATAAGAGTCGAATGAGTACGGATGATTCAACATGCCGGATTTCTTGATCAGATAGGCCTGCCATGGGGCGTTCATCTCCGGATAGTTATTAGGAGCTCCCGCAATGCAAGGGCCGATAATGTGAGCCTTATATTCCAAACCAAGATTGATGAAAGAGGCATATCCCTGAGGCGTGTCATACTTCAAGTCGGTGGCGCCGTTGCCTTCCCACAACAAGAAACACATAGGTATTTTACCCTGGAATTCGTCTGCTGTGCGGCGAAGACTTTCAAGAGAGAATGTCTGAAGAATCACCTTACCATTGGTATTGCCTACATTTACTTTATTGTTCTTATAGAAAGGTTCTCCATCACAAGGTTTCGTAATAATGTTCCAACCAAGTTCGTCCAATTTATTGTAAACACGCTTTTCAAAGTCCGAAGGATTCAGCCAAGACTCCTTAAACTCGATATAAATACCCGGACGGTTACCTGTATCCTGCGGATCATCCACATATTCAAATTTATATGTCAAGCAATCCCGGGGTTTGTCCGGATCCCAAGTGCCGGTGACAGTGTATATGCGTTCACCATCAGAACCGCGTTTCAGCATTTTGCCTTCGGCGTAACGAATCTGGTCTTCAAGGGCGGAAACATATTGATGTTTTTCGGCAAATGACTTGCGGGCTTGCTCAATACTTGTCTCATTGAACCAACTGCCGGCATCCAGAGCCAGTAATTCTTCGTACATATAAGACATCGCATAATAGGGACGGAAACTTGCCTTATCAGCGGCAACCAATTTTTCTGCCTCTTCCTCGCTCACTCCATGACGCATGTAAAAAGCTTTACGCGTTGCCGGAACCAGTTCGCTATACACATTCTCAATGTTAGTGGTACGTTTCAAATTGTCATCATGGTTCGCAAGGATCACACCGTCCTTCGTGCACTGAAGATCGGATTCAAGATAATCCGCACCCATTTCGCGTGCCCAGCGCCATGCTGATTCCGTTTCTTCCGGTGCCCAGAATGTTGAACCGCGATGAGCCATTACAGCGTAATCGGGTACATAGTCGCGTACTTTTGCCATTTCGGCTGAGATTGTGTTTACTTCAACACGTGTTGCATCATTATTCACATCTGTAAAATCTTGGTCTTCACAGGAAGTGAAAGCTACTAAAGCCATACCTAATAAGGTTGCGCTCAATCTAATTGGATTCTTCAACATAGTTTAATTTTTAAGGTAAATACTGGTTTAAAATCATTCTATATTATCTTAAAAAGATTATTTCTTATTTCTTTCCGCAAGTAATGCTTTTTCGTCTTTATAAGTGAAAGACATCAATAGGATGGACAAAGCACAAGCGATGAGCAGCAAGATGAAAGTCCAGTCCCAACCGGCCATTTCAGCTACATAACCGAGGACTACATTGGCCAAAATAGCCGTTCCGAAGAAGTAGCCGAAGAACCCGGTAAGTCCGGCAGCCGTACCGGCGGCATTCTTAGGAGCAAGATCGAGCGCCTGAACTCCAATCAACATTACCGGCCCATAGATAAAGAAACCGATAGCAATCAGAGACAAAGTCACAATCATATAGTTGTCGGAACACTGCCAATAGAGGAAGATAAATACCGCTACAATAGCCATAAAGATGATAGTAGTCATAGCACGCCCACCCTTAAATACCTTATCACTCAGCCAACCGCAAACCAGTGTTCCGGGTATTGCCGCAAACTCATAGGCAAAATATGCCCACCCCGCTTGCTTGATATCATATCCCTGGGCCTCTTTCAGGAACGTCGGAGCCCAGTCCAAGCAGCCGTAACGCACCATATAGACAAAGGCATTGGCAATAGCAATGTACCAAAGCATTTTGTTGTTGAACACATGCTTAAAGAAGATTTCTTTAGCCGTCAGCACTTCTTCCTGTTTTTCGCTATAATTCTTAGGATAATCATTGCGGTATTTCTCAATGGAAGGAAGTCCGCAGGATTGAGGAGTATCACGTATCAGGCAATATGCCACCAACGCCACGAGGATAGCTACCGCTGCCGGGAAAACATACGTACCGATGAGAAAGTAACGGGATGAATCAACTCCATAGAACCAAGAGCCAAACCACAGTGCGCCATAAACAGCCATTGGGCCTACCAACGCACCGCCCACGTTATGGGCGCAGTTCCAAATGGACATCATTGTTCCCCGTTCGGTCACTGAAAACCAGTGTGTCATGACCCGTCCGCAAGGAGGCCATCCCATACCGTTGAACCAACCTACCAAAAAATTCAGGACAGCCATTACAATGATAGCCAATGATTTTTGTTCCGGACCGAAGAATTGTACCGGTACAATCATAAACATCATGGAAACAGCCGCCAAAACCAATCCTAATGGTAGGAATACACGCGCATTGCTACGATCGGACACGCTTCCCATTAAAAACTTGGACAAAGCATAAGCAACCGCATTCATAGAAAGCACGATGCTCAATTCTCCTTTTTCAAAACCAAACTGGCCAAGTTCCGGGATAGCCATTGAAAAGTTCTTACGCACAATATAAAAACCTGCGTAACCGATAAAAATGCCTAAGAAGACCTGCCAGCGATAACTCTTATATACAGAGTCAATCTTCTCTGCCGGTAACTCCTGCTTGTAAGCAGGTGGTGCCAAAAAATTCCACATAGTACAAAGATTTAATGATAATATTATTTATTACAATTCAATTTACTGGTTTCTTCTAAATCCAGAGCTTCTGCAAGTACCGAGATGGGGTGTTTTACTTTTGCCGAAGTAGACATTTCAATCTGCCATTTGCAGGTTTCACAATCGGTAGCCACAAAATCCGCTGCCACTTCTTCTATCTGGTTAAACAGTGAAGCGCCTATTCCCTGTGATGTTTCGTAGTTTTCTTTTTTAAATCCATATGTTCCCGCAATTCCGCAACACTGAGAGTTCAGTACGGTAAGATCCACATTGGGAATACTGCGCAATAAAGCAATGGAATAATATGCCCAACCCAATTTTTCCATATGGCAAGGCGTATGATAGGCTATCTTCATCTTCACATCATTCCGGAATTTCAACTTTACGTTTCCTTCCTCAATCAGACGGAAAATAAAACGGGTGGCCAGCTCTATGCTGTCGCGCACATCTACATTGTCAATTCCAAGTAAATGAGGATATTCATCGCGCATCGTGAAAATACAGGTTGACGAGGCTCCGATAACAGGACGCTTGTCCTCCAGAACAGACTTACGAACGGAACGGAGATTGGACTCAGCCTGCTTACGCGCTTGATTTATCAAGCCGTTGGAAATCAAAGCCACCCCGCAACATTTCTCCTTTTCAAGCAAATGCACTCCATAGCCTATCGCATTGAGCACACTCACCATGTCCTTACCCAGTTGGGGGAAATTATAATTGATGTAACAGCCATGGAAGAAAGTCACATGTTTCTTATAGTTCTCTTGCAAAGCCATTACATTCTTCTTGAACCAACTTTCGAATGTCTGGGAAGAATATTTCGGAAAGACACGACGATGATCTATCTTCAACGCTCCATCCATCACCATTTTCACCGGTTTCAAAGACAATGTGGCATTTACCACAGGAGCGAAAGCAGATGCCATAGTGCCCACAAAATCCGTATTGGCCAACATAATATCACGCAATGCCGGTTTTTTCTTGCTATATTTGATGCGTGCCAGCTGAATGATGTCTCCAATCTTCACATTCGACGGGCAAGCCACTTCACAACGTTTACAATTCAAACAATATTTCAGCGCCTCATCAAAATATTCACCTCTTTTCAAGCGAAGGCGCTCCTCGTCCGGACCAGCTTGCTTCGGACCGGGATACTTGGGGTTCACCGGAATAACCGGACAATACACTGTACAAACAGTACATTTTATGCATTGCTCAAAATTGTTCTCGCTTATATTGTTCTGCTGCATATTCATGATCTCATCCATTTATTAAGTTATCCGCTACATATAATGCCGTAAGCATAGAGACACCTGCACCGCAGCCCTCGTGTATTGTATTGGAGCCGCCTAAAACAGATCCGACCGCAAACAGATTCTGTTGTACATCGCCCTTGATCT
>OGXO01001532.1_pt1 | contig 12579 bp, 12 predicted proteins | sample 1576321 | NCBI WGS metagenome assembly OGXO01 (sample SAMEA3541568, study PRJEB24748) | human gut metagenome | biome: human gut; feature: human-associated habitat; material: faeces | place: China | collected 2012 | reverse complement strand
AATATCATTCATATCAATTAAGATTAATATCAAACAAATTGTTAATTTTCATTTTTGCTTTTTCTATTTGGGAAGGTTGGGATTCCAATAGTAGTATATCGTGTTCTCCATTCATGTACAGTATATGCAGGGTGTAGTTTTTGAATAAGATGTAAAGCACATCATCAATTACTGCTGTACCGAATATTGTGGCGCGCAAATTTGTGCGCCACTTTTTTAGGTAATTTAGTATACCCCACCCCAGCATCGAAGATGCTTCACTTTCCTTAACTCTTTTTACGTGCCTATATCCGTGTTTTGATTGCTAAAAATTGTTTTCCTATTCTCCATACGATAGCTTGTTCCTTCGAGCCTGATAATCTCGCAGCAGTAGAGCAGCCTGTCGAGCAGGGCGGCTGTGATCGCTTCATCCTCCAATGTCTCCAGCCAACGGGTGAGTGCCTTGTTTGCCGTGATGATGATCGATGTCCTCTCCTGGAAGTCATTGACCAGTTTGAACAGCAACACGGCTTCTTCTCTTTTCAGGGGGAACAGCGTGGCATCGTCTATGGCCAGCAGGTGTGCCTTCATGATCCGTTTGTATGTTTTCATGGCATGGGGTGATATGTCTTTTGTCTTCAGGCAGGTGAGCAACTCCTCGAGTGTCATCAGGTATGCCTTGTATCCCGCCTTTACCGCTTCATAAACAAGCCCGGCCGCTATGAAGGTCTTACCTGTTCCGGAAGGTCCTATCAGTAGCAGGTTGTACGCCTGGCTTACCCACACCAGTTCACGCAGTTCTTTCAACCTTCTGGCATCCACAGCTTCTGTCCTGTGGAAATCATACGAGTCCAGATCGTATTTGGTGGGCAGTGCGGCGGCTTTTAGCCGGCAGGAATAGTTTTTGCTTTCCCTGCCCTGGATCTCCCTGGCAAGGCAGTCCAGCAGGAATTCCGAATAGGTCAGTTGTTTTTCTTGTGCCTGATGGATTATCATGCCCATATGTTCGGCCAGGTTGGGTAGTTTCAGCCGTCGCGCATATTCCACCAGTTCCTTCTTACGTTTTATCATGGCCATGAAGGATTTCATTGTAAGACTGTATCAGTCCGGTTTGCTGCGGCACGCAACTGTCCGGCCTGCCTGTTTCTTTTTCCCGGCTCCTGTACACGAGTTCACACAGGCTTTTAACGGATTCACCGTTGTAGATGCCTTTGTCAAGGCATATGTGAACTGCCTCTATCAAGGTATCCTTGTCATAGCCCGGCATCATGCGCAGGACCACTTCCAGATTGTCCCTGTAATATCGTTCCTTTTTTCTCTTGAGGTTCTCCATCCACAAGGCTACCTCCCGGTTTCCGGATACATAGACAAGGATGCGTTCGGCCAGCTTCCGTGCCCCGGTACTCTTCGGCCTTCTGTGTCTTTCATCATAAATCGTTTTCCCTTTGCGGGTACAGAGAACATGCCTGGCGACGATTTTTCCCGTCTCCTTGCTGTACAGTTCCACATACCCCTCAGCTTCCTGCAACCAGACTGTCGTCTGCCCGCTCCGGTAAGTACCGCATGGCAGGCTGTAATAATTCCCCCTGTACTGGACCGTGTTGTCCTTGCGTACATGATATTCCCTCATCTGCTCCTGTGGTGGCTGCGGTAGGCCATAATAAGGTTTCAGATATCCTTTCTCCACAGCGAACTCCTCAGAGGGGACCAGGCGGGTGGTCCCATGCACTTTTCCATTACCCGTCCTTTCAAGCCATCTCCGGGCTTCCTCATTCAGCCCGGGAATATCCCGTAAAACACGGGCCACCAGAAAATTCTCTTTCACATACTTCACCACATTCTCCACTTTCCCCTTCGATTCGGGGTCTGACTTGCGACAGAATACCGGCTGAAAATGCTGCTCTTTTATGAATGCCTGAAATTTTCCGGTCAGTATCAGATCCCCCAGGTTCTCGTGTGCTATAAGCACCCTGTCCTGGTCATAGATAATCTTTTCAGGCCTTCCCCCGAAATACTCGAAGGCCAGTTCATGGGCATAAATCGCAAGTTCCGTATCAAAAGGACGGCTGCTGAAGTGGATAAACTTATAACGGGAGCGCGTCAGTACGATAGCGAAGAAGTAAACCTTCGTGCTTCCGCCATTCTTCACAGTTATCCACTTCTCCCCGAAATCCGCCTGGGCGTATTCCCCGTAGGGGGTCTCCGGCAACTTTTCGTAATCCCGCCGTATCCGGGCCTCCGATTTTTTTCCGATACCGTACTTTCTGCGTATCCTGTCCACAAAATTGAATACGGTCTTGTCACATACCCGAGGAAAATCCGGATAGCATTCCTTGAGCCAGTCATGCATACGGGCGGCCGATATGTACGGGTATTCTTCCAACGTACCCCGTACATACTCTTCGTACTTTCCCAACCTGAGTTCATACTCGCGGTGGGAATTCTGCTTTCTGATAAACTCTTCCCGGCTTGTCCGCAGATATCTCCGCACAGTGCTCCGGTCCACGCCCAGATATTTTCCGATCTGTGTCTTGTTCAGTCCTTTCGACTGAAGTTCTCTTACCTTGTACCACATATACAGTTTGTCTTTTAAATTTTGGCTCTTTGTTTCCATTCCGGTGTCTGTCTCTTTGTTGAGCCGGCAAAGATAGACATTCTCGCAGGGCAGAAAAATCATGCCCCTGTAAAAGTGAGACATACCACTTTCCGTTTTTCCACGGGTAAAGTTACAATCTACAAATGATACCTGAAACTCCACCCGCCCCGAATAAGGTATGTTTCTAATTCACTTCTTATATTCCGAACATTCCGTTACAACCCTGATAACTTCATTTATCTGCATCTAAGAAGCGGAAACATCCGGCAAAGAAACCCATCTGAAGATTAGTTTCCGTTTTGCCTGATAGCATATCCCCCGTTTCAGATACCATTTAGCAAAACCCGGAAGTTCTGTGGCTTCTTGTGAAACGTGAGATGAAATCCGGTATATAATTCGAAGGCAATATTGTAATAGGAAAAGACAACTTGTACAGCCTTACACATGTACCCACAATGGAACACGTAAATTTACTGCTGAATATTACCAGGAAACAGTTTATTAGGAAAACTCAAAAAATACCATTAAAAGAAAATGATATGGAAGACATGAAGTTTTAACCCTTGAAGAAATAGAAGATAAGTATCTGGGGAGAAGGGTACTCCTAAATGGAACAAATACGGAGCGACCCTGCATTCGTCTCCGATTGGGTAAGCGGTCAAACAAACCCGGCAATCAAATTACCTGACCCAAAAGGAATCAGGTAATTTGATCGTGGTGCAAAGGACACGTATCTTCCTGATCGGTGGAATCCCCAAGAAAGGAAAAAATGCCGCATCCATGCAAGGGACACAGTGCCCTCGAATCGAGCGTGGGAAAGCCTGGCTCTTTCTACTATTTCCAGAGTGAACATATCAATATGCCCTTTTATCTGAAAATACTTGAACCTGTTTCCCCTTCTCTGGAATCCTTTATAACAAGCTCTATATTGAGAAATCGAAATGTCATCTCTATCTTATCTAATCCTAAATTAATTCTGCCTGCAAGGAATGCAGACATGGTACCTTTAGTCACTCCTACAAAATCCGCAAGGTCTTTTTGCTTCACCTTGCGGATTTTCATCGCTTCTTTGATTGACTCTCGTATCATTCCATTTTCCAATTAATCTGATCCTCAATAGCCTGGTCTAAAGTAAAATCACATTTAGGATATTCAGCTTCTCCCAATCCTGTACCGAGGTCAATAAACCAGCTTTCTTCATCCTCACTAATGGTTGCATTCTCAAATCCTTCTACTGTAATTTCAATGATAGTTTTCATAATTGAGCATTTATTTAAATTATATTCGCTTACTACACTCCAGTCAAATGAAGGGTATTCTGCTTTATTTTCTTTAATTGTCACATGGGCAGGATGCCCTTGCGCGTTCAAACTTGCCAAATGCTCAACATCTCCAAGGTCATTGGCTGTCACAGTGATTACACTGCCTATCCCCTCTATCGGAGCATCAAAGCAAATTTGAGCTGAAAATTTGTGTTTAGGGCTTCTTAAACTTGGTTGACTGTTAGTTTTCATAACTTTATGGTTTTAATTATTAGTAATTTCTTTGTTTCTTATTTTTATATCACAAAGATATAGAAAAGTTATCGTAATACAAAACTTTTAGAGCAAAAAGTTATTATAATACCAAACTTTAACGCTTGGTTACATATAAATAATTGGAGCATGTTATAAAACATACTTGAACAATTTTGGTATATAAAAAATAATCACCTTCTTTATACCGTTGCAACGTTTTAATCGTACCTTTTGGAATTGAGATTATGTAATAAAACTTTATACCGAGTTGAGCTAAAGTCAAAAAAGAGCATCCGTTTAAAAAGGATGCTCTTTTTTATAGAGCCATTCAATATTGTGTTTTATACCTATCCTCCCTCAAGCAGTCACCATTCCTGCAAATTAGAGAGTCCACAATATAAGGTCACTTCCTGCCACTACCGGCACGCAGAAGCCTTCCGACTTTTATGATAGCCCTGGACGTGGTATGCACCGACGTCTCTTTCCACCGGACGTTCCGGAGCGTATGGTAGCCGACTCCGACCTGTTCCGCGCTCAGGTGGTCATAAATGGCGGCGATGCTGCCGAAGAAATAGTCTTTCTTCTCGAAGACAAGATATACGTAAACCACTTTATCCATTTTATCCGTTATTTATCCCGCAAATATATGCAAATAATCAATATATATCTATCTTTTGTAATAGAAGCATGCAAATAATAACTATTTGCATATAGAGAATAGCATTTACTGGAAGTTTACTTTATAAGTATTTATATTGTTGAAATAAAAACATAAATACATGTTTCAAGTATTATATAAAGTCTACTCAAATAAGAAAAAAAATCCCCGTCTTCCCTTGAAAGGAAAACGGGGAGGTGTAATAATAAAGGAAATTCCGCCCGTTACATCTCTTTGGCATATCCCGTCCGAATCAAATCGGCAAGGAAATTGTCCGGTGTATCAGTGGCAATCTTCACACCGGCCTGTACAACGTAACGTTCGGCAAAATTGCACATGTACTGCTCGTCGGTACAGTCGGAATCCATCCAACTGCCCGTACGAAGTTCATGTACAAACTCTTTGGCGTCGGAGGCGGCTATACGCTCATCCCCCGGCAACATATATATCTTCTTATTCATACCATTAATTTTTTTGTTCTTAATTTGTAATATAGCTTTTGTTTTTCCCCCAAGAAAGGAAAATCCTCCAGTCTGATCCCTGCCGGAAGTGAAGCTACGGACGCAAAGATAATCATTCTTCCCAAGAATCTCACCCAATTCTCTATTTTTGTGAAATTGATAGTCCCCGAATGCTGTCGGAACTCCACCGTCCCGTGGCGTGAATAAGCTTCGAGGTTTACTTTCATGTACCTGCTATTAAACAGTCTTTGAAGTGACTCAATGCTTCCTGCCGATCTGATACTTTCATCAGAGAATCCTCTGAGGGAACCGCAGTAGGCATTCCTGTTTTCCCTCCGTGAAGCAGGCATGAATTTATCTATTTCAGTTTCGGCATGTTTATAGGAAAGAATTAAGTTTTGCCAAGTTGTAAGATTAAAATCATTGGCATTGAAATGTACATGGACTCCACAAGTGTTATTTATTTTTACACCATATGCATCCAGCACCCAACATACTTTCTCCAGTTCATCCAGTCCCTGTTCACCGCAAAGAATCGGACTCACCAGTTCAAAGGTATCATTCCCGTATAAACTTCCGTCCGTGGTCAGCTTCCAATGGCTGCCAGTCGAAGCATTACGGCTTCCCATTTCCACAAGAATACCTGCCTCCCGAAGTGCATTTGTCAGGGTCTCTCTCGGGCAGTTACAAGCTTCGATCTCCACTCCGAAGCTACGGTTGAAAGTATAGTCGGGTTCCGGTATGGAAACAGTTGCTGTCCGTGAAGCGGGAAGCAGGCCTTCATCCCTCATTCTCTTATAGACGTTCCATACGAAGCCGCGGTTTCCACGGGTCACGAGGTCGGCAATTTCACGGTGGGTAAGTCCGAGCAGCAGAAGTTTGCGAATCTTTGAGGTTTTTGTTCCACTTTCGGCTAAAATGTTTCTAATTTGTTCATTCATAACTTGTTATCTCCTTTATTATTATATATCAAAGGTAATGATTTTTCTCCGTTTCTCCAAATATAAATGTGTTATTTATCAGCATATTAGCTTACTTTTGCTTCTGCTAAAAGTTGTATCCGTCCCATTAGAATGCGGCATTTTTTCCTTTCTTGGGGGATTCTACATGCATCCCACGACTTTCTCCCACCGGTTTTCGGCCTTCCTGACAGTCACGTTTTTTCAAGGGAAAGCCTCCGGATTGTGCTGCCGGCTGAGGATGCTTGTGGCCCTCCGGACCCTCCAGGGCTAAGGGGACCGGAGGCCCCTTAGTAAATTCCTGATTAAGGAAGAGCAAGAGGAGTTCCCGCACCCGGGAACTTGAATCAACGCAAAGCGCTGATAATTAAAAGAATACTGAATCTTATGTAAACCGATGATAAACGTCATGTAAACACAAGGCAACTAATATACTGTTAATAAGCCTTTAATGTGTGTGAACACATGGTTTACCAATTTTTGTAAATAGTTGATATATAACATATTATAGGATTTTATAAAAAAGAAAACGTTTACCTTTGATGTCCTGTTTTTTATAAGTATTTTTGTATCAAAACAATAGAAGTTAAAATGAAGCAAAAAGGAACGGAAAAACTAAGCTGTTTTCTCAGGGTGTCTCCCAGTGTCAAATACCGGCTTGACATTAACAGTGGTACGCAGTCTAACAATGCGTACATCAGCCAGATGATGGAATATTTTGAAGTGTCGGGAGTAACTCCCCAGCAGATTACCAAACAACCGATTGTGCAGCTCCAGAAGAGGATGGAGGATGTTGTCAAGATACTCAGGAGTTATGAAAGGGATTATTTCAAACCCATAAATGAAAAAGGACCTAAAGACGGGAAGATTGAAGAGGACTATGCCCGGCTGATGAATGAACTCCGGGACCTGAAAGAGGAGAACCGGAAGCTGAAGGAAAGGATGCAGGCGGAAGATCTCCGGATGGAGGGTGCCGCTGCATACAAGGATAAGCTCAGGCGGTTGGCTGAATTGGTAAAATACCAGCTCGATCCCGGGAAGTTCCCTATGATAAAACTCAGTGATGATGTCAGGGTTCCCATTAACACTTTGCAACTGCTTATCAAGAAAATCAACGAGGAATATGTATTGTAAACCGCACCGTCCTGTAAACACTCCGCAGGTACCGGATAACAAGGGAAAATGCACCCGACTGGTAGACTACCTCAGTAAGGAGTCCGAGGACAAACGTCCTTATTACGACAATTTTTTCTCACAGAAAAAAGATTATGTAATACCCCGGACTGTCAAAAATCATATAGATAACAACCACAAGACCCTGAAAAGTAACGATGATAAATTCTACATGCTTTCCATCAATCCGAGTGGTGACGAGCAGAGGCATCTGATAGAAAGGGTGACCGGACGCAAGGCCGGGGAGTTCTCAGAACTGACTCCCGAAGAGCAGGAACAGGTACTGGCAGAGATGAAGGAATTCACCCGCGGGTGTATGGATGAATACGCCCGTAACTTCTATCGTGAGAAAATCAAGTCGGGGGATGACCTGGTCTGGTACGGACGTGTGGAAACGGAACGTCACTATAAGAATGATGATCCCGAAGTAAAGGCCGGCAGGGCAAAGGCGGGAGATAAAAAGCCCGGACTGCAGCTTCATGTGCATGTGATTGTTTCCCGTATGGACAGGACGCAAACCGTATCACTTTCCCCACTGTCAAAAAGCAGGGGCAACCGGCAGGTGCTTGACGGCCGGGAAGTCGTGGTCGGCTTTGACCGTTCCCAATGGTCCGCCCGGTGCGCCTCACGCTTCAACCAGTTGTATGACTATTTCCCTAATTATTATTCCAGGGATGAAAGCCTGAGAAAGTACTCCGAGCAGTGGAAGGTAAAGAATGAACTGAAGAACGAGGCTGTATCAAAGCTCAAGCAAGAGCTTCTCAAAGGAGAGCTGAAGGAAGAAAGGCGGCTGTATACAAATGCCTTCCGCCTTTACCGGTTTGTGGTAAATCCTAAAAAGGCGATTATTGGGGAGCTCAAAAGGTTGGGAACGGATCTTCTTTCCGGAAGGGACCTGTAGCCCCAACCCTTTTTTCTATTCGCACGGGAAGAGGCTGCGGACCTCCGCAAGTATCCTGGCGAAATTCCTGGTGATCTCCTCCGGTTCCAGGACCCGGACATTTGGCAGCGGTTTTTCACCCTTTTCTTTAAACTCCTGAAAATTCACCTTGAAGTATCCGACATTGGCACGGGTGGCCGAACCTATGAATTCACCCGGCTCGAGATCCGCAAAGTCCCTTCCCTGATAGACATCCTCCTTCTGCGAAGAAACAGTGACGCTCCGGTTCGTGCTGCTACCGCTTTTTCCCGTACTCCGGGATTTTCTTTCCTTTTCCTCCTTACCGAACATCTGCGGATAATATTTCAGGGCTTCCACGTCCTTGGTACGTCCGAAGAACTGAATTCCGAAATTGGCTTCCACGGAGGACCGGTCGAGTTTACCGTACAGGGATTCCAGTTTTGCGCCGGACTGTGTAAGCAGCACAAAGGCGGCCAGGTACTCACGCAGGACCGAAGGCAGCGTCTCGAAGTTCTTGATATTGACCGTTGTCATTTCATCCAGGAAATAGACGAAAGGTACTTTGTTCTGCATGGTAAACTGGCGGGTGGATATGCTCATAAGCATGCCTATCACCGGGGCATAGACCGAATTCTTGGAAAAATTGTTGCTGATGGCAAACAGTTTCGGATCTTCCGGATCGATCAGGTTGAAGTCAAAATCATCCCCTGAAAGGATATAAGCGATCTCTTCGTTCTGTGAGATGGCCGACAGGTTATTACACAGGGTGGAAAGATAGGAGGCCTGTGTCTTCTCGGAACCTTCAGCCTTGAGGTACGCGCCGGCCATCATTTCGGAAATAAGGTTCTGCTGCAGGAACATGGAAAGCTGCCTGGTGGAAGCCGTCATGATGAAGGCCATGATATGGGGCAGCGTGCAATATTCGGGAAATTCATCCCAGAAGCGGAAGGCGACCCCACGCAGGATACCCAGCCCTCCGGCTATCCATTCGTTCTGCTTCTCCCCTTTGGGCAGCAGGGCCAACAGGACATCCTCCATCAGCTGCATCAGCTCGGTACGATCCTTTACCACCTTGAGCGGATTGAAGCGGTATGAACGTTCCGGCTTGTCGAAGCTCACATAATAGAATTTGTGCGGATAGCCGTGTTTTTCTATCAGGTTATAGGCTGTCTGAGTATAGTCGGTGTCTTTGAAGTCATAGATGAATCCCGCAAATCCCAACTTGATATACTCTTCCAGCAACCATTTACCGATACTTTTCGTCTTTCCCGATCCGGCTCCCCCGTAGACCAGGAAATTGGAGTAATAGTAATAGAATTCCAAATGGGTATATGGAACTCCGGAAAGGACCGGCAACCTGATCGGCCGCTTGTTTTGCTTTTTGCCTGAAGGGCTGATACAGGAAATGCCGGCTATGGCCAGCGAACCGCCGGCCGGCCATAGCGCATAGGCCGGGAAAAACAGGTATGCCAGATAAGTCTCGGCGACCAGGCATACAAGGAAAACCGGCAAATTCACATACCACTTCCGGCTCAGAGTGGAAACTCCCGTCACCAGACAGGCCAGGGATAAAATAATAAGTTTGATATAAGGAATGTAATTCTCCATCACAGTTATATTTTTTGTTTTACTTAATAAGCTGTTTTACTTTAATCATGCTAATTCATGATTTATTTTTTAAGTGTTATATGTATAACACTATATTTCCGCCTGGAAGGACCGATCCTTTTTACCGGCTGTTTCCAGACATCTGGCTGTATATCCGGACGGGGTCCTGACCAGTATAAACGGCTTTTCACATCCCGGTAATCCGGTAGGTTGTCCCCGGATCAGGGATATCCATCTGGCAGGAGATATCTTTTGGGGATTTACCCCGGCTTTATGGATTATATCCAGCATCGGTGCTGTATCATAGGATATGCCGTTCACATACAGGCTGATTTTTTCTGAGGAAATCCTAAGCTCCCTGTTTCCCCAGGAAAAGGAACGCAGGCTTGTTTGTCTGTCTTCCTGCAGGGTCCTGTCAAAAATGTCATTCTTATTCATATTCATCATTTTATATTTCCATTTCCGCCGCTTTTATATTCCGGACGGCGCCTCCGGTTATCTTTAGTCCGTATCCTGCCGGTTCTTTTACAGCCATAAGCACTTTGCCATCAGGAAGCGCCATTCCTTTGCCGCTGAAAAGGGATTTCCACTCACTCCGGCTGAGAGAAGCCGGTTCGATGCCCGCCTTTTTCATCCTTTCTAAAATCGGTGTAGCGTCCCTGACCCCGTCCTTATCCTTGAGGGATGCGGTGGCATATCCGGGGGTAAACTCAAGTTCTCCTTTCAGGGTCTGTATCTTTCCCGGTATGCGGGTGACCGCCGTTTTCTTCAGGTTTTCCCGGCTGGCCGTGAGCAGACCCTTCAGTTCCATGTCATCAACCTCGATGCTGAAACCTAACTTCCGCAGAAGGTTCCTGAAGGCAAGGCGGATCTTGTCCCATACACGGGCATCCGTCCCGCTTTCGGCCATACATGCCAGGTATTCCTCCGTTGCGGTACGTATATCCATTTTTCCCGTACCGGCCAGCCGGACAATCTCACCGCGTATTTTTTCTCCGCACCCGGCGAAGATGTCATCCAGGAACGCGTCCATATGCTTCCGCCCGGCCAGCTTTCGCAGGCCGTAATGTCCCACTCCCTCATGCAGCAGGGTACGCTCGATATCCTCCTTGCTGCGGGCTTTGGGCAAGTACAGGCAGATACGGTCCGAAGGGATGTCATACCATCCCCTTATATCCTTCCCGCTTGAAATAAGATCACGTACCCTGGGAGAATCCACCTCGCCGATGGAATGGATAATACTTACGGGGATGTGTTGCTTCCCGGCCAGGGAGGAAGCATGGCGGGAGAGTTCGGCCATCCGTTCATCCCTTGAAAGGAAACCCTGCGCACTTCCGGCCGGAGCAGGAATGGAGGCTCCCTTTTCACCCATAAGACGGAACCGCACCCCTTTAATTTCCGATGCTAATTTCACGGCCTCGTTTCTTGAGGATTCATCCTTAGGCTTATAGACAAACACTTGCAGCCCGCTTTCACGGATCGCTTTGGAAACGTCTTCATTTACATTCTGCGGCACTACAGCCGCTACAAACTCGTTCAGATAAACCGGCCGCTCGAATTTGGTTTCGAAATACATGGCGGGATATTCGTTTTGTATGGCATCAACCATCTTTTTAAGTTGCCGTATATCCTCCCCGGTAAGTTCCACTCCGTATTCACGTTTGGCAAAACTCCCGGGATCAGGTTTTAGGGCGATATCCCCCACACGGTAAAGCCCGGTATCATCAAAAGCGTTGCCATCCGGATTGAGTTTGATTCCCAAATCAAAGTAGACCTTTTGCCATTTGTCCCTGAATGCCTCCAGGTCACTATGGTCAGTGGTCAGTTTCCTCTTTTGCCGGCGAATACCGTCCAATGTGCCGGTCGGCTTCATAAGAGTGGCCGCGAATTCAGAGAAGGAACCTCCCCAGCCGGTCGCGGCGGCCAGGCCCTGCCGTTTCATTAACCCGGAGACATTCTCCAGGGTATGGGGGAGGTAGATCCTGGTTCCATCCGGAGTGTAACCTTTAAAAAGGACCTCTTTGATGCCATATTTATCCGTAAGACTTTCTCTCCACTCCGCATACTGCTTACTTAGCGTTTCTGATCCGTTGATCTTATCCAAAGCGTCCTGCAGGGTATGATAGGTATCAACACTGCCGGTCTGGCGGATATCCGTCTTTACCCTGTCATAGAAGTCTTGTACGGAACTGCATTCATAGCCCCTTTCTTCTATATCATTCAGCTTCTGGACCGCTTTTCTGTAAGCAAGACCTTTTTGTTTTTGTTCCGGGAGCGCTTGTATTTTATCCTGTAATACACGTTTCCTTGTTTCGATATAATCTTTGAATTTTGTTTGATCACCACCGAAGTTTTCTTCTACATAAGCCTCCAACAGGGCCGTGTTACGTTCATCATAGTCATCGAGCGCGTCGATGGCGGATATCTGATTCCGGAGATGTTCTCCAAAGAGCGGTTCTACCTTCCTGAATTCGGGTGCCTCGCCCCTTTCATATAAAAACTGATAAGCGAACGCACTCCCCTCGTCGCGCCCGTCCATGTAGCTGTTCCAGGCACTGCGTACATTCGGTTGCATCTCTTGTGGCAGCCTGGAAATGGCATCCCGGACACGCCCGCTGCCGTCACCGGAAAACTGCCTTTCTATTTGCGGATAAACGGGTGTCCACGCATCTCCGCTGAATGTTCCGGCATTCCTTCCGGTGCGTTTGTCAATCATGGAAGAGGGCA
>OGXO01001519.1_pt1 | contig 12632 bp, 10 predicted proteins | sample 1576321 | NCBI WGS metagenome assembly OGXO01 (sample SAMEA3541568, study PRJEB24748) | human gut metagenome | biome: human gut; feature: human-associated habitat; material: faeces | place: China | collected 2012 | reverse complement strand
GATCGCACACCGACCTTTAAAGAAGTATATGAAGATTTCTATAAAGAGAAGTACCGTAATGAGCTACGTAACGGAAGTAAAAAGACTTCTTCCATGTCTTCAACGCAAGTAGCATTTAAAAATTCTTCTGCTTTACATGATATACAGTTTGGTCAAATTAAATATAAAGACTTACAGGATGTTCTTAATGCTTGTCCTCTTAAACATTCCTCTCTGGAATTGATTGTGTCTCTGATGCACCAGATGTACAAATACGCAATTAAATACGACATAGTGGATAAAGACTACTCCTCTGCTTTATTTATTCCTATACCAGACGATGATGAAAGTGGGGTGCCATTCACTGATGAGGAATTAAAAATAATGTGGAAAAATAAAGATGATTTCGTTGTCCAAATGCTATTAATCATGTGCTACAGTGGATATCGTATTAAGGCCTTTACAAATATGGAAACTAATCTGGATGGAAAATATTTTAAAGGTGGAGTTAAGACAAAAGCCAGTAAAGAAAGAATTGTTCCTATTCATTCTTGTATTTTCGATATGGTAAAAGCTAGATATAATGGTAAGAATCTGCTTGGATGCTCTGTGCGGGACTTTCGTAATAAAATGTATAACACTCTTTCTTCTCTCGGAATTGCAAATGCTGCAACTGGAGCAAGACATACACCACACGATTGTCGTCACACTTTCTCCGCACTTTGCGAACGATACGAAGTCAACGAAAATGATCGTAAACGAATGATGGGGCACTCCTTTAAAAGTGATATTACTAACGCCAAATATAGTCACAGAACTATAGAAGAATTAAGAGAACAGATTGAGAAAATAAAAACACCTTTTATAATATAATGACTGTTACTAATTTGTTACTAATTAGTTTAACTTTTTTTATTTTTAAAGAACTTTAAAGTTATTCTTGCAGACTTCAAAAACATAGTATTTATGCGGTCTGCAAGACTTTTTTATTTAAAATTAGACATTTGATTGAATTGAATGATTTTAAAAATATATTAAATCCATGCTATTTTGTAACTTTTCTGTAATGATTGGGCACGGACGCTGCTTTTCCCAGATTCTCCGGAAACCATGTTACTGTTTTCCCTGCAGAAATGCTTTGATCTCTCCGATAAAATACAGTGAGCCGAATGCCACTGTCTTTTCTGCAGATGATTTTGAGAAATCCGGCAGCACATCCGCAAGGTTCTGATACGCCTCCGCCGGGATTCCTTTTGCCCGGATGCAGTCTGCGAGCGCCTCTCCCTGCAATGCCCTCTCACTCTCCACAGTCACTGTCTTAAAATCCAGTGCCAGCGGAAGAAGTTCCCTGATCATCTCCCCATAATCTTTATCCGCCATGACACCCATGATAAAATGGAATTTTTCATCCGGATACATTGTCTCCAGACTTTTTTTCAGCGCCTCCACACCGTTACTGTTATGCGCACCATCCATCAGAAAAAACGGATCATTGCTCACAAGCTCCATGCGTCCCATCCACTGTGTCCGGTCGATCCCTTCCCGGATCGCATGCTGCAAAACTTTCCGTTCCGGCACATTCTTTTTTCCTGCAAAATATTTTTCAAAAAATAATTCTGCTGCAAGCATTGCCGCCACGGCATTTTCATACTGGTGCACACCGAGCATTTTCATTGTGACTGCATCGTATCCAGCGTATGAAAAACACTGTTTTCCGTCCTTTTGTGGCAGGATCCTGATCTCATCTAAGTTTACGACTTTTGTAGTTTTTATATCTGCACGCTCTGCGGCCTTATTTAACACGTCCATCGCTTCTTTTTCCTGGCTCTCTAACACAAGCGCTGTGCCGTGCTTGATAATTCCTGCTTTCTCCGCTGCAATTTTGGCGAGTGTGTCACCGAGGATCGCCATATGGTCAAAACCGATTTTTGCAATGACGGTCACATCCGGCACTCCGCAGGCATTCGTGGAATCATACGTTCCGCCAAGTCCTGTCTCCAAAATCACAACATCACACTTTTGTTCCTTAAAATAAAGCAAAGCCATTGCAAGACAGTAATCAAACATCGTCGGATAAACGCCAAAATCCATAGAGAGAAGCCTGTTTCCAAGGCGCATGGTATCCTCTTTTGAGATCATATCTCCCTGCACCTGGATGCGCTCCCTGAAATCCACCAGATGTGGAGAAGTAAACATCCCGGTTTTCAATCCTGCACATTCGAAAACAGAGCGCAAAAAAGCAGAGACGGAGCCTTTGCCGTTCGTCCCTGCTATGTGTATGATGCGTAAATCTTTCTCCGGGTGTCCTAACTTCTCTAACATTATCTTTGAGATCTCGACACCCTTTAAGTTTCCAAATCTTCTTTTATTTTCAATCGCTGTTACTGTTTCTTCGTAAGTTAATGTCTGCATCTGACTATACTGCCATGATCACACCGCCGTCGTTGGCATACATGCTGCTGACACCTGCGGTGTTGATGATGATGATCTTTTTGAACTTCGCAATCTTCTCGATTTTTTCTTTCACTGCTTTTGCACGCTCCGGGCAGTTGCAGTGTGCGATTGCGAGAACACGGTTCTCACAGTCTTTTGTCTTTGAGATCATATCCTTCACCATACGCTCAAGTGCTTTGTTCATACCGCGCGCCTGATCTAACTGGCAGATTAAGCCCTCCTTTGTTGAGCCCATAACAGGCTTGATATTTAATGAATTGGCAATAAATGCTTTCAGATTGGAAAGTCTGCCATTCTTTCTCAATGTCTCTAACGTCTCCAATACAAAATAGGTGTTCATGGACTGGATGTACTCTTCCACCTTCTCCACAACCTCGTCGAAACTGCATCCGGCTTCCTCAAATTCCTGAATCTTCATGCCGATGATCGTCTCACCGATGGACGCTGATTTTGAATTGAACACATAAATTTTCTTTGCGTCTGTGTGCTCTTCCTCATAGAGATTCTTTCCGAGCACTGCACTGTTGTAAGAGCCGCTTAAGCCGCCGGACAATGTCACAACATAAACATGGTCTGCCTCACCCTCATATGCATCCATATACTGCTCCGGTGACGGGCAGGAGGACTTTGGTCCTTTCAGACTCTCTTTCACTCTTCTCAAAAAGTCTGACTGATTAAAAGTGCTGTCATCTTTGATACGGCATCCGTCCACTTCCAACTCTAATGAAACGGTCTCATAATGTCCATCCTGTTTTAATTCTTCCGGTAATTCCCCACAACTGTCGATTACAATCTTATACATAAATCCTCCTTGTTTTGCGAAGCAAAATGCGACTGTCCTTACAGGAGCAGAGGATTTAGCCTCCTTGTTTTCCGTAGGAAAATGCGAACCCGCTGGTGAGCAGTGGATTTTGCCTCCTTGTGATATTCATTATTATATCAAAAGTTTCTTTTTTCTATTACATGTAGTATTGATTACTACGTAACATTAACATAAAAACTTTACTTTGTATAGAGGATATTATGATTTTTATTAAAATTTTATAGTCAGCACGTTCTGGTCGGAATCTTCCAGATAATATAAAGATGTCAGTCCTTTGCAGTAATGCACGATCTTCTGTTTCGTGATAAAGTAGGCGAATGCCTGTTCATACAGCTCTCTGTCTGCAAACCTGACGGAGCAGAAACCATCTCCCTGCTCATAGGCAGCCCGATATACATTTCCGATACTGTCTGCATCCCATGTGTCAAAATAAAGATTTTCATGGACATAATAATTGTCTTTTACCGCCTGACACACCGGAACGATAATATCGTCATTCGGCTGGTGCGTTTTCTGTAATTCCCCGGTCGTAACTGCAAAATAATTATAATTGATAAAGGAATCCAGCCCCATTCCGTCACCGCTGTAGGTGGCATTTCCCCAGGTCGTATCAATATAGTAATACTCTCCATCCAGCTTTGCCAGATTCCATGCATGAGACTGTCCGTCTGCCGTTCCGGCCACCACTGCACAGGGAATGTCCAGTTTTTCCAGAAGATACTGCGTTGCTGCAGCGTATCCCTGACAAACCGTTTCCCCATTGACAAACACACTGATGATGTTCTGATTGTCCGGCGCACCTGTGCTATACGCAACATTCGAAGCCAGATAATCAAACACATATTTTGCTTTGTCATAATCCGGCGCTTGCGCATCGATCCCTGCCAAAATCTGACTGACTGTCTCATCGATCTGTGCCTGCATGTCCATCCGCTCGGCATCCGTCATGGTAAACTTTGGTGTAAAATGGAGATCCACCAGCTTTTCCCCTCTGGTATACTGCGTGTAAGTGTAGCCCGATACCCAGAACAGTCCGCCGTGATCCGCCATCACCGAAACATACGCCTGATGCAGGACTTCGTTGTCTAACGTGTCCGCCTCCTGCTCGCCCATCTTCTCCTTTGCGGTCTCATAGAGACCGCGCAGCTGCCTGAAGGACAGGCTTCTGCTATCGTTGAGTTGGGCATTGATTCAACGGATGGCTCTTCCTGCTTCTCTGTTTCCCCGGAAACTGCTGCCTGCTCAGTGTCCGTTTCCTGTTCTTTACTTTTTACTTCCGTACCTTTTCCTTCTGCAATTTTCTCTTCCACATAATGGGTAATATTGGATAATTGATCAGTTGTCTGCTGACATCCCGAAAGCAGAATGAGTGCTGCACACGCCGCACTCCCTGCCACATAGGAAAAAATTTTTTTTCTCACCTGATTCTCCTGTCAAATACATACTTCATGCTGTATGTATCTTTTTTGCCTTTCAGCCAAAATAAGCGCTCACCAGATCCTTCAATGCCTGCTGGTCTGCTGCTGCCATCAGTTCTCTTGCAGAATGCATTGCAAGCAATGGGATTCCGATATCCACTGTTTTTACCGGAAGTAACGCTGATGCGATCGAACCTAATGTGCCGCCTCCTGCAAGATCCGAACGGTTCACAAATTTCTGATATGGGATCTGATCCTTCTCACAGATCTGCTGGATCACTGCGACCGCACCACAGTCTGTCGCATAGGACTGCGAGCATGCTTCCTTGATACAGAATCCTTTTCCAAGCACCGGCTTGTTGGTCAGATCCATCTTTCCGGCATAGTTTGGATGAAGTCCATGTGCCACATCCACGGATAAAATCATGCTGTTGTACAGTCTGTTCCACACTTCTTTTTCCAGTCCGCACTCAGTCAGAATGCGTACCAGCATATCATGGAGCAGAATGGAACCGGCACCCTGTTTGGAACGGCTTCCGATCTCCTCGTGATCGAACAGTGCAATGAGGTTCATGCCGTCTGCCCTGTCGCTGTCGATGATCGCAGACACCAGTGCAGAACAGGAATTTAAGTTATCGAGTCTGGATGCAGAGATAAACTCATCGTTTAATCCAACAAACTCCGGCTTTTCTTTATTGTAAATGGTCAGCTCAAAATCAAGAATATCCTCTTTTTTCACTGCAAGCTCTTTTGCAAGAAAATCAAGAAAATAGTCTGCATCATCGGAAAGTCCGCAGATTGGGAGCAGTTCCGTCTGCTTATTTAATTCCACGCCCTTGTTCACCTCACGGTTCATGTGGATCGCAAGATTCGGGATGGTCATAAGATTTTTTTCAGACTGGAACGTGACCACTTCCGGTGTAAACACATCCCCACTGCGCACTGCAACTCTTCCGGCTACACCGAGTGGACGGTCGAGCCATGTATTTAAGATTGCGCCGCCGTAAACTTCCACATTCACCTGTGCGTATCCGTTTGTCTGAATATCGCAGGACGGTTTGATCCTTAAGCATGGGAAATCTGTATGTGCTGCTGCAATGCGGATCGCAGGCTCTCTGTCACCCCAATTCTGCGGTAATGTGAATGCAAACAATGTCGTTTCATGATGATTTATCACATATTTTCCGCCCGCTTTTAAGTTCCATGCCGTACCGTAATCAACCACTTCAAAACCGGCATCTGTCAGTCTTTTTTCGCATGCGCTCACTGCGTGCGCCGGTGAGATTCCTTTCTCCAGTAAATCAAATAAAATTTCTGTCTCTGTCATATCTGTTACCAACCTTTCCATCAAACCTCAGACTTTTTATCTGCGGCTGCAAATCTGTATAATCATTCCGTATTTTGCATTCGCAAATCCTCTGTATTCTAGCATATTTTCTCTAATTTGTCATTTCAGTTATTTACAAGAAAACAAACCAATGATAAATTTATGTTGATACCATTTTCTTTTGGGAGGATTTTATGATTGCTTTAAAAATTGCCGAAGTCAAGGACTTTATGAATAAATTACTGTGCCAGGATGTGTTTGACCACTTTCTCATTCAGGAGGCTGTCATCACAACGAATGTCTCCTGCCATATCGACGGCACGCTGCAAAAAGACTTCTACACCTTAGAAGAACTCGAAGAACAGAATCTCACCGGGCTTTCCTTTGTTCCGTATGGTCTTTTGCGCAGTTCCTGCTTCAACCTGATCAAAGGAAAGAAAACTCCTTCCTATTTCAAGTTTTCCCTCCTGTTATCGCCGGAAAATCTCAAACGCACCCTCTCCCAGACCGGAAGTTCTTTCACGGAAAATGATATTTCCGCCGTGTTCTTAAATATCCGCTTCCAGAATGGAGAACTGACCGTGACCACGGGTATCTCCTACCGGATCTTCTCGACCGACAAAACTCTTGAGCACGAGTGGGACACACTCCTCAAACGCTTTCTGACGAAAAATCAGATTTCATTTGACGAATTGTAGCGTCTGGCTTCCCCCTCTCTCCCGGCTTTTACTTGGTTTTCATTATGGAATAGATAAAAGGGTTTCTTATAAAACTTGCTCGAATTGCGGCTTTATCAGTGTTCACATTTTGACTTTTTTGATTGTTTATATTCATTCAGAAATGGACAGTCCGCACAATGTGTTCGTCTGCGGCCACACTTCCTTCTTATCTGTATCGTGCGCAAGTTACATGCCGGAAAATCAGCAGATGAGCAGGTCAAAAATCACTCAGGCTTTCTTTGATTTTTGACCTGCAATAAAGGATGCTGATTCCGGCATTTACTTGCGCTAGATACAGATAAAGGAAGTGTGTCCCAGACGGACACATTGCGTGGACTGTCCATTGATGAATGTACATAAACTTAAAGTCAAAATGTGAACACTGATAAAGAACTCAATTCTCACAAAAGTTTTATAAGAAACCCTTTTATCTATTCCATAGCTTTACACTTTGACAAAAGCCGGGAGAGAGGGGGAAGCCAGACGCTACAATGCCACGGTAAATAAGATTGATTTTCCGTCCTCGCTTTTGGCTGAGATTTTGCCCTTGTGTGCTTTCACGATCGCATACACGACGGAAAGTCCGATTCCAAAGCCCCCGGTCTTGGAATTGTGGGAAGCGTCCATACGGTAAAAACGCTCGAAAAGCATGTCCAGCTTTCCTTTTTCGATCTGGTCTGTGGTATTCCACACGGTGATGATTTTGTTTTTTCCGGAAGTTTTTAGTGCGATGCGGATGATGCCCTGCTCTGAGGAATATTTCATTGCATTGTCCAAAAGCAGGGAGATCATCTGCCGGATATTTTTCTCATCGCCGACATATTCCACATGCTCTGCCACATTGATCTCAAATTGTTTTCCTTTTGTTTTTGCGACAGAGCGAAATCCCTCTGCGGTATCAAGCACTGCATCCGAAAGTGAAAATGACACTTTTTCCAGCTTTGTTCCTTCCTCGTCCATGCGGGAGAGAAACACCAGTTTTTCCGTGAGGGAAGTCAGTCTTGCAACCTGTTTTCTCGTACTCTGCGTCCACTCGTTTTCCCCCTCCATCATCTCTATGACTTCGGTGTTGGCATCGATGATCGTGAGCGGCGTTTTGATCTCATGGCTTGCGTCCGTGATAAAGCGTTTCTGTTTCTCATAGCTTTCTGACACCGGTTTTAACACTTTTCCGGAGAAAAAGTATATCATGACAAACACAATGACAAGTCCGAGTGCTCCTGTTCCCACGCTGGCAAGAACATATGTTCTTATGGTAGAGATTTCCCGCTGACAGTTTAAAAATACATACATCGTCGAGCCGTCACTGTCCGTTGCAAGGTATTTATAATCAGCGAAAAAGCCTTTTTTCTTTCCTTTTTTCCACAGCTCCGCTGCGTATTCCTCCGCTGTCCCGGCTGAGATGGAAGCAATTTTTCCGGTATCCACAGATTCCACTGTACCGTCCGGTGCGATCGTCACTGTAAAATACCGGGTGTCAAACGGACTTTCCTGCGAAATTCCATGCTTTTGCAGGTCATTCATTGCCGGTGGCTGATCTGACTTAGGTTCCAATTTTTTTCCAAAATCTCCGGGTGTCATATCCGGGAAAGTACCTCCGTTGTCAGCGATCAGGGAGAGTCTTGCATCCAGCGCCTGATTGGTACTGATATAGTTTGCAATATTGATCGTACCGACAATTGCGATCAGCACGATAGAAACAGACAGCATTGCAATTGCAATAAATTTTCTTCTTAATTTTTTAAGCATTGTCTTTCTCCAATGAATATCCAAGTCCTCTGGCCGCCCTGATCTTCACCTGACTTCCAATGGAGGTTATTTTTTTTCTCAAATAGGAAATATATACCCATACGACATTTTGTTCCGCTTCTGAATCGTAACCCCAGATTTTATCCATAAAAAGATCCGGGGAAATGACCTGTCCTGGATTAGACATGAGCATTTCAAGCATCTGGTATTCCTTGCCAGCAAGACGGATACCTTCTGGATTCTCCGGTCCTGTGAGCTGATAGGTAGAACGGTTCAGTGCAATATCGCCAAATGCCAGCACATTATCGGTCGTGTCCGTCTGCCTCCTTGTCATTGCCCGGATCCTCGCCAAAAGCTCTTTCATGGAAAATGGTTTCGGCAGATAATCGTCTGCGCCACTGTCTAAACCCTCCACACGGTCATCAATCTCTGCCTTTGCTGTGAGCAGCAGGACCGGAACGGAATTTCCATGTCTGCGGATTGTTTTTAATACGGTGATACCATCCATTTTGGGCATCATGATATCTAAGATCACGCCGTCATAATTGTCACCGTTTTCCAGATAGTCCAAGGCTTCTGCACCATCGTACACAGCGTCTACCGAGTAATTGTTATGTTTTAACACCGTGACAAGCGCACGGCTCAAATCCTCTTCATCTTCTGCAAGCAATAACCTCATACAAAATCCCATGCCTTTCGTTTATTTCACAGTGATACCGATTCCTGCCCTCAGCTGTTTTTATTCTGCGGTCACTTCTGTCGTCGTTCCCGATGTTGTGAGCGTGTACGTTGCTCCGCTCTCCACCTCTGCGGTGCTGATGATCACACAGTCATAGGTTTTTAATGCCGTGTAACTTACGATCACATTTCCCTCACTGTCTGTCAGCACAACGTTGCCGGCTTCCATTTGTTCTCCTAATTTTACCATAAGAACCTTCTGTTTGGAAGAATCACTCATCCCCTCTGCCATGCCGCTGCTGCCGATTGCCACAAGCGTTCCGCCGTTCACATACGCAGACGACCGGTCGCCGTAATCGATCGCACTGTTTCCGTTATCAGACGGACCGTCAATGTAGATCTCACCGCCGTTGATCGTCAGATCGCCGTTGGAATCCACGCCGTCGCCGCCTGCCAGAATGTGGATATATCCACCGTTTAATTCCATTTTCTCGCCTGCTGTATTGATACCGTCATCACTTGCAGTGATATCAATCGTTCCATCGTTGATCGTCACCGTCAGGCCTTCCAGACCTTCATAACTCTCTGTCACGGTGATCGTACCACCATTTACTATCAGTGCATCATCTGCATGCACACCATCATCGCCTGTCGCAAGCGTGTATGTTCCATCTGCGATCGTAATATTTGCGTTGCTGTGGATGGAATCATCTGCGGAATCAATCTGGTAAGTTCCTCCATTTAAGTACATGCCGCCACCTGCCTTGATTCCTTTTGTGCTGGTGCCGCTCTCGTCAGTTGTGGTATCCTGTGGCATATTTTCTCCGTCCGGCTTTTCCCCCATCTGTGGCATGCTTTCTCCGTCCGGTTTCTCGCCGTTTTGTGGCATTCCGCCACCCGGTCCACCCGGCACATCTGACTCATGCGTTTTCTGACTGTTTGCAGCGCCGCCCCCGGCTGTGATGTCAAATGTTCCATCCTCGATCTGCACGATATTGGAAGCGTCCATGCCATCGCCATCACTTGTGATTGCAAAATCACCGTCTGCAATATAAATATAGCCCTTTTCTTCATCATCTGCATTTTCCGCATGAATGCCATCTTTTTCTGCGGTTAAAATAAAGGTTCCATCTGCGATACGCACACTGTCTTTTCCCGATAATGCGTGCCCTGCTGCTGTGATATCGTATGTACCGCCTGTAATCTTCAGATCATCTTTGGATACAATTCCATGTCCTTCTGCTGATACGATCGTCAGACTTCCAGTGCCGTTTAACGTAAGGTCTGATTTTGCAAAAATCACGGCATCAATGTTGTTGTCGTCAATCGCAACATACTCATCCGTATTGCGAAGCGTATTCTGCGATCCTTCTGCAAGCGTTACAAATACTTTCTCTGCATTTTTTACATACACGGCTGCACTTGAAGCACAGGTAATATCCACATTATCAAATACAATCTGCACTTTCGCTTTATCTGCATCCACCACAATCTGTCCTTCCGACAGTGTTCCGGAAAAAATATAAGTCCCTTCTGCCGTGATCGTCACCGTCTGTCCATTGATCGCAACGCCATCCGTTTCCCCTGTGATACCATCACCGGAAAGTGTGACATAAACTGCCCCACTCTCCTCATAGGTTCCTGCCAGATCCCGCTCAGTAAACATATCTGCACTTGAAAAAGATCCTGCTTCACTCTGTGCTGATGTTTCTTCTGCATTTGTTTCTGTTTCCGAGGAAACAACATTGCCAGTACTGCTCTTTGCCCCTGTACAGCCTGCCACTGCCGTCATGGATAATGCCGTGGCACAAAACAATGCCAGCAGTTTTTTTCTTCTATAACTCATTGAAATTTGCCTCCTGTCTCATCATACTGATTTCCAGATTTCCGTTTCTGCATCTCAATTCATCGAGAAATGTTTTCTCTTCTGCATTGTCTTTTAACGTCACATGATAGGTGAGTTTGTAAAGACTTCCCATATTGGAGGTTTTCACAGCGACTACTTCGCAGGATGATAAATATTTTTCAAAAAGATCATCAAATGCTGCTCCGTAATTTAAATCCTCCGGGATTGTGATCCGAAGTGTTTTCTCCCTTACTTCTGCTTTTTTTACACCGGATCCGGTCACATTTAACACAAACATCACGGCTCCCATAATGAGCGAAAACAGTACTGCAAACCCAAGATAACCCATCCCTGCGATCAGTCCTGCCGCCATTGCAAGAAAAATGGTTCCGATCTCTTTTGCAGTTCCCGGCACAGAACGGAAACGTACAAGCGAAAATGCTCCTGCCACAGCCACTCCGGCACCTACATTTCCGTTTACCATCATAATGACAATGCAAACGATCGCCGGCAGCATTGCGAGTGTCACTGCAAAGCTTGTCGTATAGCGGCTTTTATAAGTGTAAACCCATGTGATGAATGCCCCGATCACCAGTGACACCACAATACAGATTAAAAAATCCGGCACGGAAATCACCGCCGTACCTGCTGCATCAAAAATTCCTGTAAATAAATTGTTTAACATATTAATTTCTCCATTTCTTTTTTAACATTTTATTGCCTGCTGCACAACCTCATCTCCGGTAAACACAAAGAAATTTTCCGGCAGACAGCTTCTCTTCTCTCTCTCATAAATTGTGCGGTAAGCGGTCGCATATTTGGAAAATGACGTTTTGTAAATCTGGTTTTCTGTCAGAAAATGAACCATCCAGAGCGGTATTGCGCCCTCCGTTTTCACTTCCATAAGCACTTTATTTTTAGCTAAAATTGCTTCTCCGTAAATTCCTTTACAAAGAGAAAGGTCGTAATTTCTCCAGAGAATGTTCTGATCAAACGTGATCCGGAACTCGTGATCGTCCTTCGCATAAAAAGCTTCTCTCTCATAGGAAAGCATCACTGCCGGAGCCAGCTTTTTATAATTTTTCAGACAGTAATCGATTTCTCTGGTGATCTGTGTGTCTTTTACTTTTTCATGAAAAAGCAGGTAACGTTCTGCCTCGTCCTCCGTCATTGCAATTCTTCTTTTGTATACAACAGACTCATACTTCTTTTTCAGTTCCACAAAAACGGTCGTGTCCTTGTCTGCCGTGCCGTAACTTCTCAATCTCAGTTTTTCTTTATAAACCGGGTGTTCCATTGATCTTTGGATCAGCAGATAGTCCGGTGTATCAAAGTAGAGACTGCATATTGTACTCACTCCATGCTCGTCTGCGGTCATGTACTGTTTCATTTGATTTTTTAACAGTTCCGCCTGCGTGATATCCAACATATATTTGATCTCACACCTTTTAAATATCATCTGATCTGCCATAAGTGTCTCCTTTCCTTTGCGCATATCTTATCAGGCGAACCTTAAATGAACTTAAAAAAAGAAACCATCCTTTAAAAAATGGTTTCTTTGTCATGTTTCATTATGTTTTTCTGTTATCTGGATTCGGACTGGAGTTCGGCGATGGCGGTGTGGCGTTGACCGATTTCT
>OGXO01001510.1_pt1 | contig 12675 bp, 14 predicted proteins | sample 1576321 | NCBI WGS metagenome assembly OGXO01 (sample SAMEA3541568, study PRJEB24748) | human gut metagenome | biome: human gut; feature: human-associated habitat; material: faeces | place: China | collected 2012 | reverse complement strand
CTATTTCCCCACATAACAGCATCATACAACACAACCGTCCGCTTTTCAACAAACTTAATTAAAAAAATGAAAAACATCTGTCGGAAACTTGTACTGTAATAGATGCCAATCAAAAAAATGCAGGTTTTTCTTCTTATTTTACGATTCACTATCGAATAAATAATAACAAATCACCCGCATTTTTTCAACACTTTTTAATATTTTTGTAACATTTCAAATGTTTTGTATCATTTTTCTTTATTTATTACCATTCACTGTTTCCTATATACAAACAAACTCATATTTCATCAGCCATCGCTCGATCGCTTCTTTCTCGCCTCGGACTGTTCCCTGAACCATCTCGGGTTTTCCGCCGCCGCGTCCGTCGAATCTTTTATTAAACTCTTTCGCCATTTCACGTACATCTTGTTGACGGCTTCCCAACACATATCGATACCCGTCTTTTTCATTTCCAAAGAACACTGCGCAAATACAATGCCCTGCGTCTAAAACATAATTCATCAACATACGCATGGAATCACCGCCGAATTCTTCCGTAAAAATGCAAACTGCATCTTTACTTTCCGAAATCATGTCCGCATACGCTTTCACTAGGCGCCGCTCTTTTTCTGCAAGTTCATATTTCAGCTGATTCGTCTCTTCTGCCAAATGCGCAACCGCATCTGCAATCTCATTTTCTTTCGCACAAAGAAGCCTGGAAATTTCTTTTGCCTGCGCTTCCTTTCTCACATAATCCGAAAACGCGCGGACTCCGCACAGCAGGTGTGATGAAGCGCATCAAGGCCAAGGGTGCGACGGTTATCATCTATGAACCCACGCTCGAAAACGGCTCTACCTTCTTTGGCTCCGAAGTGGTCAACGACCTTGATGAGTTCAAGAAGCGCTCGCACTCCATTGTCGCGAACCGTTATGACTCTTGCCTCGATGACGTAAAGGACAAGGTCTACACCCGCGACCTGTTCCGCAGGGACTAAACAGCACATATACCAATATAAGCAAGGACGTATCGATATGGGTGAGAGTATATGTTTCATTATGCCAACTATGGACGGTGGCGGTGCCGAACGAGTGGTCTCTATTCTCTCTGGCGAATTCGCTCGTAGTGGATGTGATGTGACGTTGTTCTTAACTAACAGCACTCATACCGCGTATGCTTTGGACAAGCGCGTCCATGTCGATACATCCTGCGCGGAAAGCAACCCGAATTCCCTTGATCAGATTAAAGCTATTCGGGCGAAGATGAGAGCGATGCCGAATACGGTATTTATTTCCTTCATGGATAGTCAAAATTTGTTCACTCTAATAGCGGGAATTGGTATGCGGAACCGCATAATTATCTCCCAGCGTAATGATCCACACCGTGCTTTTGGAAAGCGTCGGCTGGTTAGGGCTATTCATCCGTGGCTATACGCTCTTGCGGACTGCGTGGTATTCCAAACACAGGATGCACTTGAGTATTACCCCAAATATGCGGCTGGTAAGTACCGTGTGATTCTTAATCCTCTCAATAATAGCATGCTGCCACGCTATGAAGGTGAACGATCCAAGCGAGTGGTTACCGTTTGTCGTTTGAATGAGCAGAAGAATTTGCCGCTCGCCATTGATGCGTTTGCAGAATTCCGCACACGGTTCTGCGACTATACCTTCGAGATTTACGGCGAAGGCGCACTGGAAAATGATCTAAAGCGTTATGCAGTTTCCCGAGGGGTTGGCGATAGCGTTCATTTCTGCGGCTTCCGGAAGGATGTTCATGCCTGCATTTTCGATGCCGCCATGTTTGTCATTTCCTCGGATTTTGAGGGACTCTCGAATTCAATGATTGAAGCTATTGCGTTGGGAATTCCGACGATTGCTACGGACTGCCCAATCGGTGGGGCCCGCATGGTCATTGACAATGGCGTAAATGGATATCTTGTTCCGGTTCGGAACAAGGAGCGCATGGTTACGGCTATGTGCAGTATTGCAGGCGATACTGGTGTGCAGGAACGCTTTAGCAAAGCTGGCGTGCGGTTGCGTGAACGTTTGTCGGTTGACTCTATTTCGAAGCAGTGGCTTTCGGCCATTAAAGAGAAATAAGACATCAAGAATATCAAGGAGAAAATCATGAAGATTTTGGTTACCGGTGCTAATGGATATTTAGGGCGCGGTGTGGTTGATGAGTTGCTTAAGCGTGGAAACGAGGTAATCGCCACAGACTTCGCCTGTGACCATGTGAATTCTGCGGCTCATTGCGTGCCCGGAGACATCTTCTCGATTGAAGATCCCTATACGTACTTCGGCGAGCCCGATGTGGTGTTGCATCTGGCTTGGCGTGATGGTTTTGTACACAATTCGAATGCGCACTTTGAGGATTTGCCTAAGCATGTTGCATTCCTGAAAAAACTGTGCGAATCCGGAATCCAGCAAGTGGCGTGCATGGGATCGATGCATGAAATCGGATTCCATGAAGGCAGCATCAACGCTCACACCCCATGCTGGCCGATGAGCATGTATGGAATCGCCAAGGATGCGCTCCGTAACGCATTGCAGACCATAGCGTTGCAGAACAAAGTAAAGTTCCAGTGGCTTCGTGGATATTACATCGTCAGCGATACGCAATATGGCAGCTCCATTTTCTCAAAAATCGTTGCGGCGGAGATCGAAGGTAAGAAAGAGTTCCCGTTCACCACAGGTCAGAACCAGTATGATTTTCTAGATTATCCCGATTTCTGTCATCAAGTTGCCGCGGCGGTGAATCAGGATGAAGTGTTGGGGATTATCAATATCTGTTCCGGTAAGCCCGAAAAACTTGCTGATAGGGTGGAACGGTTTATTGCCGAGAATGGGTTCTCCATCAAATTGAAATATGGTGCATTCCCTGATCGGCCCTATGACTCCAAAGCCGCGTGGGGCGATGCTTTGAAGATTACCCGAATCCTCGATACGGAACATTGATTTTCCATTTTTTCGCAAAGGATTGAGGATAACAATGGGTACTTTGCTCGAGCAGGATAAGTATCGATACGCCGTTGAGAAAATGCCTAGATTCCAGCGGTTATTTCGTTGTTGCCAAGAGTGCAGGTTCAAGCCTATGCAGTTGGTGTATCGACTGCTGTTTCGCTGGTGCCGTCAGAGGAATTTCATCGAGTTAAGCCATCAAACGGTTATCGGTGGTGGCCTGTATAATCGGACATCCTTATTGCATCACCATCAATCCTCAAGCCGTTATTGGGCGGAATGTCAATATCCATCGAGGGGTTGTTATTGGCCAGGAGAATCGTGGAAAGAGAAAAGGTGCTCCAACGCTTGGTGATGACATTTGGATTGGAATCAATGCGTCAATAGTGGGAGGAGTGAAGGTCGGGAACGACGTAATGATTGCTCCTGGGGCCTTTGTGAATCGCGACGTGCCAAGTCACTCGGTAGTTATTGGCAATCCTTGCATTATCAAGCATAAGGATCATGCCACCGAGGGATATATCAATCATAAAAGTCAGTGACGTGGTATTGCAAAAAAGCAGGGAATGAAATGGGAGCTCACAATAGCATTAGACGCTATCTTCACCGCATTGGTGAGGAAATACGATCTACGGCGGAAATAGCGAAATTGACTTCATGGCCGGCTGCAGTGGAAACGCTTATTGCTAAGGCGGATATCCAAATTATGTGCCGTAATGGGTATGCGGAACCGCCGAATGCGCGTCGTCGTCTGATTCGTAAGCATGAAACACTGCTTAAGTATTTCGAGAAACGATATGGAGATTTCGCTTCTGGCTATCGCTATAAGGTAAATCTTCCAGCCGTACCGGAGGAACTCAAAGGTTGCATCTGGTTATGCTGGTGGCAAGGGCTTGACCATGCTCCGCGTATCGTCCAACGCTGTGTAGAATCGATTCGCGAATATGCGGGAGATCGACGTGTGATTGTGATTACCGAGGACAATTATCGTGATTATGTGACCTTCCCTGACTGGATGATGCGCAAATATCATGAAGGCACTATTGCTCGCACACATTTGTCGGACTTGCTGCGTTTATCGTTGCTGGCTCAGTATGGCGGATTGTGGTTGGACGCGACGTTCTATTGCGCTGGCGATATTGAAGACTGTTTTGGCCAGCCATTGTTCTCTATCAAGCGCCCCGAGTATTTGCATGCAAGTGTGGCGCAGGGATATTTTGCAAATTACTCTTTTGGATGTGATGCCGACCATCGTTGGATATTTGCCGTGATACGTGATTTCTTGCTTGAATATTGGCGTACAAATGATTTTATGGTCGACTACTTGTTCTTGGATTATTTAATCGTACTAGTGCAACGACATTGCACTGCGGTTAAGGAGGCGTTTGCAGCAATCACCCCCAATAATCCACAATGCGATGACCTGTTCAAGTGTTTAGGTGATGTCTTTAATGAGCGTCATTGGGAGTCATTAATTGCCGATACATCATTGTTCAAATTGACATGGAAGCAAGAGTTTCCCACCGAAATCAATGGTGTCGAAACTTATTATGGAAGATTGCTCAACGGCAATTTGCGTCGAAATTAGTTTTTTCCAGAGGTGTTGATGATTCGCATAACGAAGACCAAAACACTCCAGTACGCGTGGCTGTACCTTATGTTACTGATTCCGGGCAGCTGCGCGATGTCACGCTATCTGAATACCACATTGGTGTATGGCGTGATTATTGCTATATATGCCCTGCTTGCGTTGTTGAGCGCAAAATATAGGAATGTTTATGTGCTGTCGTTTTGCCTTTTGCTTGCATTGGCAACGATTGTTATCCGATTGAAAACAGGAGGTGTGGGGCCCCTAAGTTTTCTTTCCAACGCAGCGATGCTGGTTGTCACCTATATCGCAATGACTATTGATCGGAGAATGTTTCTTACCCGATTCGTAAGAATTGTTTGTTTCTTTGGCATCATCAGTGTGCTATTTTGGGCGGCGTTTTGCATTAACCCTTCGCTGGTGAATGCATGGCCTGCAACATCATTCTGGACGCAGAACTTGGGGACGGGTCAATGGGCCACTGTGCTTCATGGAAAAGGACTCTGGCTTTACTCGTATCTTGAAATACACGCAACCCGTAATTGTGGTTTCTACACTGAACCTGGCGTGTATCAGATTGTACTCAATGCTGTTTTATTCGTCCTGTTATTTTGGAAAAAGAAATTATATTTTGATAACGAGAAGCAATATCGTACGGCGACCGTCATTGTCTTGCTCACACTGATTACTTGCCAGTCGACGACCGGTTATCTTTCTATGATGGTCATCTTGTTGTGCTTCTTCTTTATGCGTGGCAGAGAGCGAGGCATACGTACGCTGAAACAAAAGCTTGCAGTGCTAGTGGTCGCCATTACGGCGGTGCTGATCACTGATTATTTGCTTCGCGGGGAAGAGAGTCTCCTTTATGTTCAAGTGCTGAACAAGCTATTTGGTGGAGGCATTGGCGGTGGTGTCAATTTAGAGGATAGCACGGGACAATATCGTTGGATTACAGTGATGGCTAGTTTGAAGGCTCTTTCCATGGACCCGTTCGGTATCGGTTTTGACGCATTCTATGCGATACGAGACTCATTTGACCCAGCTGCAGTTGCCGCTAGCATTGCGACCTATGCCGCAGTGTATGGAATGATTTTCTGGCTGACGATGATGATTATGATTTTCTATCCAATGATTCGACGGGAACCAAAGAAAATACTCATTGCCGTATTTGCTTTTATGTTTATCAATTCCACGGTTAGCGAGACGTATTTGTTCTATCCGGGTCTCATGATGTTCCCGATTTATCTCAGCTCCTATTTCACACATAAGCAGTCCAGTGTCGTTGGACATGCGATTGCTACATGTAATCCTCGCCATTCGCTAATGGTTTCCAATCTGATGAATGCTAAAGAGGTGATGTAATGGAACGGACTCTGCTGCTTGTTCCCAGCGGTAGCTTCTATTATTTCAATAGTATGAAACTTCCTAATGTGGTGGTTTTCCCTGTGTTCCGCGAAGTTCATGGCGCGTCCGAAATGGTTTGGAAAGCAATGAGGAAGCTGAGGCTTGCTGCCAGCTCGCTGTTCTATACTGATTGGTACAAGGATTTGCAGTCGTTTTCCAAGATCATTGTTTTTGATTTTACGGTATGGCTGGATCCGGCGTTATTGCGCAACATTAATAGACATAAAAATCCTGACGCGAAATGTTATCTATATTCCTGGAATATTGTTCGCGACAAGCAGGTTGTCCTTGGTCATCTTACGGCGTGCAGGAAGTATGGTTTCTCATATTATTCGTATGACGAAAATGACTGCAAGCAATATGGATTCCGCTTCAACACCATCATGTATGACGAGAACTTGCGTCTCCCGGAACGTGCTCTGACGTCAGATATCCTGTTTCTTGGTTTTCTCAAGGATCGCAAGGCAAAAATGCTTGCTTTGCATCAAATCATCTCCGATGCTGGCATGAAACCGGAATTCGTAATTGTTGAAAACGGTAATCAGCATGAAGATTTGCCATTCACCATTAGGCACTCATATGTTAATTATGCGGATTATCTCGATATGGTTTCGCAAAGCAAGGCGATTTTGGATATCACGCAGCAAGGTCAGAACGGATTCTCTATGCGCGTGATGGAATCCATTTTCCTCAACAAGAAACTCGTTTCGACTAACATGGCTCTATTGTCAGCGAATTTTTATGATCCCAATAATATTCTGGTCATTGATTTGCAGAACCCTGATGAAGAAGAGCTTACCGTGTTCCTGCGTTCCGAGTTTCACCCATATTCTCAAGAGACAAGACACTACTATTCCGTCGGCTCATGGATCAATCGTTTCCAACAATGATGGTGCAGACGAATAATGGCAAAACACATTAAAAAACATTTTTGGAATAAGCGGCCATCCGAGGGTATGAAATCGGCGGTAGCATACACATTCGCATCGCTGTTTTCTAAAGGTTTGGCCTTTGTTACTGTGCCAATTTTTACCCGAATCATGTCAACTTCTGAGATGGGCACAGTCAATCTGTACAATTCTTGGCAGTCGATACTGACGGTTGTGGCGACGCTCTCGTTGACTTACGGCGGATATATGGTCGCGTTGAAGGAATATGAGCATGAGCGCGATAGGTACGAATCTTCAGTGCTGACGCTCACGACGTTCACATCAATCGTATTCTTTGCCGTATATTCCGTTGCTCCCAATTTTTGGAGTCGCATACTTGGCCTAGACAAATCGCTGTTGCTGCTGATGCTAGTTGGTTTCCTATTGCTGCCGGCTACGGAGTTCTGGCTGGCAAGACAGCGTTACGAGTATAAGTACAAGGCAGCAACACTGGTGACGATTGGCTCCGCAATTGTGGCATCAGCACTTTCCATTGTCGCTGTATTGTATATGCGAGGAAGCGGAAAAGCGGCCGAAGGACGATTGTTCGCGAATTATGCCGTGCTATATGCTGTTGCTCTTGTGCTATGGGTATACATCATGGTGCGAGGGCGCAAGTTCATTTCCATGCGGTATTGGAAATTCTCACTTGCTCTGAGTGTGCCTCTTATTGCGAATCAGTTCGCCACGCAGATTCTGAATAATTCCGGTCGCGTGATGATTGGTTGGTTCGTTGATAATTCCGCTGTGGGCATTTATGGCACACTTTCCTCGGTGAGTACCGTTTCCGCAATCGTATGGTCGGCAATTAATTCTTCGTTTATCCCATTCCTCTATCGGAATATTGATGATTCCGAAGGCAAGAAAAGAGTTCGGAGCCTCGCTTCAATTCTGCTGCTCACCTATGCTGCGGTATGCGTATTGATGACTTTCCTAGCTCCTGAGGTGGTCAAGATAATCGCAACTGATGAATATATGGCAGCGATTTACATCATGCCGCCAATTTCTGCAGCCATTTTCCAGAACGCTATTTCCAATATGTATGCAAACGTGTTGTTGTATCACAAAAAATCTTCATACATAATGATTGCCTCTATTTGTGGCGCAGTACTGAATATTGTACTGAATGCAGTACTGATTCCTCTATTTGGATACCAGGCAGCGGCCTATTCGATGTTGATTGCATTCGTATTCTTGTCGTATGTGCAAATGCGTGTGTCCAAAAAACTGCACTTCACTATCACGGGAACCAAGGAAACCGTATATGATGACAAAGTCATTATCGGTATACAATGGCTGGTAATTGTGCTTTCCGCCATTGCGATTCCTCTGTATCACTTCACGATTATTCGTTATATAGCAGCATTTGTCCTGATGGTTGCCTCCTTGTTCCTATACAAAAAGAGCAAAATATCTGTCTGATATAGAAAGGAACCGCATTGTTTGAGAAATTAATGAATCATTTCCGTAATGCTGAGAAAAATGCTGCTCATTACCGAAAGCTGGGTTTAAAGCTGGGGGGGGGCTTCGAGATTCTCAATGGCTGGGATTTTGGAAGTGAACCGTGGTTGATTGAGATCGGCGATAATGTCAGGATTACATCTGGTGTTAGATTTGTGACTCATGACGGTGGCGTGTGGGTATTGCGTCATAAGTATCCTGAGTTATCCGATATCGATCTCTTTGGGAAAATTCGAATCGGCAATAACGTGCATATTGGTTTTAATGCCATTATTATGCCGGGGGTAACAATCGGAGATAATTGCATTATCGGATGCGGCACTATTGTTACGCATGATATTCCTGCAAATTCCATCGTAGTGGGTGTGCCGGGTAGGGTGATCGAGTCCGTTGGTGAATATGCGGCTAAACATGATGATGATTTTATGCATACTAAAAAGATGGCTACTGATGAGAAAAAAGCTTTCGTACTTGGCCATCTAAGATGATGTGAATTTTTTTAATGAGATTGTTCTTGGAACTGGCCGAAGCAATATAGCATTATGCTTCGGCCAAGGTTCTAGATGCTTACTTTCGAATAAACATTCCTGAACGTTCCATCTCTGTAAGGGATTGTTCGTAACGACTGTTGTCGGTTTCTTGTCCCAGCACCCATTCGCAAAACTCGGTCAAACCTTCCTGCAGGGAAATCGACGGAGTGAAATCAAGCAGCTTTCGTGCCTTTTGGGTATCAGCGACATTATGTGCGATGTCTCCGATACGGAAATCACCGGTAACGTTCAGATTGCTGGTACTGCCATAGATTCGTTTCAATGTCTCAGCTATTTCGATGACACTTGTTCCGATTCCGCTGCCCAGGTTGATGATTTCTCCGTTCGATGCGGCCGTATTGATAGATTTGATGACCGCGGAAGCAACATCCTTTACGTGGATGAAGTCGCGGCTTTCCTTGCCGTCTTCAAAGATATTGATGTCTTTATTGTCCAAAAGCAATGAGGAGAAGATGGAAAGAATGCCAGTGTAAGGATTCTTCAATGATTGGCCTGCTCCGTACACATTTTGGAAACGGAAGATGGTGTAATCAATATCCATCGCAGGGCACATTGTCTGAATCATCATCTCTTGTGAAAGCTTGGTGAACGCATAAAGAGAATTTGGGGTGGTTTTGCTGTCTTCGGTGGTGGGCATTAAGGTCAAGGCGGTATTGCACTTGTCGCAATGCATAGTGAAATCGCCTTGCATCATATCTTTAGTTTTGCGTCCACGGGGGTAGACTACGCCACAGTTTGGGCATTGATACTCGCCTTCGCCATACACAGAACGCGATGACGACAGGATGACTTTGCGTATAGTGTTGCTTTCCCCCTTGAGCGATAGTGCTTGAAAAATATTTGACAAACCCATGACATTGACCTCGTTGTACTGGTTGATCATGTACATGGATTGCCCGGTACCGGTTTCTGCCGCAAGATGCAAAACAACATCTACCCCTTCAAGGGCTTTCTGGACTGTTGTGAAATCACGCACGTCTCCACGGATGAAATCACAACAATCTTTTATGGATTGGAAAAGATATGACTTTTCAGGATTGTTGCCATGAATTTGTTTGGTCAATGCATCTAGAACGCGAATTTCGTATTCATCATGAGCGCTCAGTTGTTTTACGATCTCGCTACCAATAAAACCTGCGCCGCCTGTTACCAGAATCTTCGCTGTCATATGTCTTGAACCGTTCTTTTGTAGAAACTTGCCCTAGAAGGAGAGTATGCTTTCAGTGTAGTTCAAACTATCTCATTTGATATTTACCTTCATAGGCGAAAATTAGGTCACATTAGACATCGACTATAAATCGAACCGCTATGTCTTCCTCTCTGATTACGCTGTCTTCATCAGTCGAGGGCGCTCATGAAGTTTGGATTACAAAGGAGTCATCTTGTTTGGACTAGGCCGCATTCGAAACAGATACTACAAATGGTGTGAATCCGTGAAGTTCCTTTCGCGGAACAAAGGGATGCGTGCCGGCAAAAACCTGGATCTGCGACTATCTCAGTATATTCACTGTGCTGGTTCCGTAGTCCTTGGTGATAATTGTCGTCTCTATTGCTGGGATGCTTCGCACGGTAAGCCCTTCGATCGTGAATCTGAAATTCGCATTGGAGAACGAGTACATGTGACTAGAAATCTCACTTTGCAATGTACCTCAGAAATCATCATTGAAGATGACACACTGCTTGCTTCTGACATTGTCATGATTGATTACAACCACGGTATGTCTCCGCTGCCAGATTCCTATCTGGACAACGACCTTGAACTCACCCAGGGAATCCATATTGGCCGAGGTGCATGGATTGGGAATAACGTGATTATCTTAGGCGGCGTTGAAATCGGAGAAAAATCAATTATCGGGGCGGGATCCGTCGTCACTAAATCTATTCCTCCATATTCAATTGCGGTAGGTAACCCTGCTCATGTTATTAAGCAATATAACCCCTCTACCAATCTTTGGAAATCTATCAGAACAAACAACGAGGTCGATAGAGCTGCTTCGAAAACGATGTGAATTCGATTGGTTTTGTCGTAAGCCTTTATGCCCATCAAGAGAATTCAACAGACTGTTCCCTTACGTATATTGGATTGGCAACGGTGTGTTGGACTGTTTCTAGAGGGTTTTTCCTTGTTGTGTGAACTCCACGGGGCTCAGGTACCCGAGGGTCGAGTGGAGCCGTTGGTGGTTGTACCACCACACGTACCGGTTGACGTCCGAGCGTAGTTGCTCCACGTTCGTGTAGACGTTCCTGTGGATGAGCTCCTTCCTGACGAGCCGGTTGGTGGATTCGACCACCGCGTTGTCGTATGGGTTGCCGGGTCTGGAAAGGGAACGTGTGATGCCGAACACGTCGAGCATGCGTTCGACGCGTTCCCCGGTGAACCCGCCGCCGCGGTCCGTGTGGAACACCTCGATCTCATCCAGCGGGAAGCGCAGCGCGGCGAACGCGGCCGGCACGAGATCGGCGTCGTGTGTGTTTTAGCAAGTTGGCGTCCGCTTTGTGAGCGGTGTTTTTCCGCAGTGTAGGCAGCGGGTTTTCCGCAGGGTGTGCGGTATCGGCCGCTGCCTGTCTGCGTTGTGTTGGTTATTTGGTCATGAGGGCGTGTTCGCTTCGGTAGGAGCGGCCCTCGAATCTGATGAGCCGTCCGTGGTGGACGGTGCGGTCGATGAGGGCGGCGGCCATGTTCTTGTCGCCGAGCACGCGTCCCCATCCGCTGAATTCGATGTTGGTGGTGTAGATGATGCTCCTTGTCTCGTAGGAATCGGAAATGATCTGGAAGAGGAGCCTGCTGCCCTCCTCGTCTATGGGCAGGTAGCCGAACTCGTCGATGATGAGAAGTCGGGCCTTGCCGATGCTCGCGAGTTCCCGGTCGAGCCGGTTCTCCTGCTGGGCGCGGCGCAGACGCATGAGCAGTCCGGTCGCGGTGAAGAAGCGCACCGGGACGCCCCGCTCGCAGGCGAGCCGTCCGATCGCGATGGCCAGGTGGCTCTTGCCGGTGCCGACGGGCCCGTAGAGCACGAGGTCCTCGCATCCGGCGACGAAGTCGAGGTTCTCGAGCTGCGCGCGCCCCCAGTCGGCGGGCATCTTCAGGTTGGTCCAGTCATAGCCGTCGAGGGTCTTGTCGGCGGGGAAGCCGGCCTGTTTGAGCAGGCGCAGGCGTTTGGATCGCTCGCGCGAGTCGAGTTCGGCCGTGAACCATCGTTCGATGAAGTCGAGCTGGTTGGGCGTGGCCTCGGCGAGCGTGCCGGCGAGCACGCTGCGTGTCAGGGTCAGGCTGCGGCTCATCTTCAGGATGCGTTCGCTTTTGTGTTTTGTCAAGTTGGAGTAGGCCGTTTCGGCGTTTCTTTTAGTCCATGTGAGCGGCGGGTTTCAGGCCGTTTCGGCGTTGGCCGGTCCTGCTGGTTGTTGGTTATTGCATTGGTTATTGCATGAGGGCGTGGGTCTTGCGCCAGGATTCGCCCTCGAAGCGGATCATCCGTCCGTGGTGGACGGTGCGGTCGATGATCGCGGCGGCCATGTTGGGGTCGCCGAAGATCCTGCCCCATCCGCTGAACTCGATGTTGGTGGTGTAGATGATGCTCTGGGTCTCGTACGCGTTGGTGACGACCTGGAACAGGAGCCTGCTGCCGTCCTCGTCGATGGGCACGTAGCCGAGTTCGTCGATGACGAGCAGCGGGGTCCTGCCGATCGCGGCGAGTTCCCGGTCGAGCCGGTTGTCCGATTGGGCCCTGAGGAGCCGCATGACCAGGCCTGCGGCGGTGAAGTAGCGTGCGGGTATGCCCTTGCGGCATGCGTTCCTGCCGAGCGC